>Ga0157362_1000726_pt1 | contig 12078 bp, 5 predicted proteins | sample AttlaeALBM3_FD_111480 | JGI IMG/M metagenome (GOLD analysis project Ga0157362, IMG submission 111480) | Fungus gardens microbial communities from leaf cutter ant in Ribeirão Preto, State of São Paulo, Brazil - Atta laevigata ALBM3 | ecosystem: Host-associated > Fungi > Mycelium > Unclassified ... | reverse complement strand
TTGGAAAACACGTGGAGTTTCACATCTCGGGTTGCCGCTCACATTGCACAGTGTATATCGGTTTTCTGTTAAAACTCTCTCTGTCTATTCAAGAAAATTAATTTTAATGGAGTGCTGCATTATATCCAAAAGAGATAAACTTACAAATATAATATTATGATTCTTAATTAAACTGAAGAAGAAAAATAAAATGGTGCGCGCATTTCAAGGATTTCTTCGATGACTTTTTGCATTGCGAAATTGACTTCTTGGAATCCATAGTTCTTTGATCGACGTTAAATTTATAACAATATCGTTTGATACTAAATCAATTTCTTCCCATAAAGGGAAATTTCTCCTTTCAACGCGTACACACAACATATATGCAGCCATACACATACATCGCAACTTCTATTAACGTAATATACAGCTCTCCAAGATCAATATAATCCGAATTGTTCATTTTAATTGCTCACGTATGTGAGACTCTACGACTTAAGAGCTTGCGTGTGTTTCTCTGATTACGAGTATTCATGCCGGATTAGTCGAGTTGATTCTTATTCGGTCGATTGGATCAAGTTGCGAGTAAACAAGCGTTCTAATCTTATCTCGAAAGATTCTAAAAGAGCGATTTCTAAAAGTTCGGTTACGAAAAAATGAAAATCATAGGTTGAACTCACCAAGATCGGACAGTGAGACTTTCTCTAAGAAGGGATCCACCACCGGCAGCTGTAAATTAAAAAAAAGAAATTAATAAAATTACGTTCCAAATGCAGACTTTGAGATCGTCATTGTTGTATAGATGATAATAATTTCTTTGCGAACAAAAATTTATTCCAAATTATTGTCGCTAAAAATCACAGTGACAAGTTTTTATTTAAAAAAATCTCGAGAGAGAGATTTCTTAAACAGTTTCTTAAACAGGCTTTAAAAAGAATCAAATGCTAAAGTTAATGATTTCTTTTTTCATTTTTCTGGGAAATTCTGTCGCGAGTAACATACTATTTTTCTTTCAACTCGCTTTTTTACGACCGAAGATTTACAGAGTATTTATAAAGAATTACGGAAGACTGTCTGACTTATCCATTTTTCAGTCAGAATCCCAATTAATGTAACCAGACTCTCCCTCTAGTGTATTATTAATCGAGTAAAGTCTGTGTAAAAAAAAGAGAGCGGAGAAAATACCAAAGTCCGTTTCAGCAAGGATCTCGGGCTGAAGGTGTGCCGTCTCTTGATCTTCGTATACCAGTTCGTCAGGACTCCAGAGCTCGTGGCTTGATCCGAGCTCCTGGAGATACTTCCGGTCGGCTCGCTCGTTTGACGTCGGAACAACATTTTACGTGTCAATTAAAAGCTACTGTATTCTAAACAAACTGGCTGCTCCTTAAAGACTTCCGGGGGAATTCCTTGGCAAAATAAACTCGCGCAACATATACGATGTTCGAAGTCTATCGATCACAGCCTGATCACATATCTCGACCTCGAGCTTGACCTCGACCTCGAACTTATCCTCGTCGTTGTTGCTCGTGTTCTTGCCGTCCAGATTCCGCGATGTGAAACTCGGCGACGACCGACCGGCAGCCGATCGAATCTCAACGTGGTGCGTAACCGCTGGATCTCGCGTCTACACGACGATGTTTACGTCGCCGCGACGAGCGAAAGCACAGCGTTAACACGTCCTCGCTTAACACCTCCACCGGTGTTACCCGCGAGCGCGTTGTTCGGGATATTTTCGACGGTGGCATAACTCTTTCGCACCGGCTGGCTGCGAGATAGAGTGCGGCAAGCCGGCATACACAGTCGGCTAATTGCGTTGCAGCCTGCCAAGAATTCGCGACTCTGTCAATAGATCGAGGCTCCGATAGCCGCGCGGCAAACGTCTTTCATTCGGCGTAAGACCGAAGCCGAATGACGTAACGCAATTTAAGCTTGTTCTACAATAGAGTCGCAAATCGTAAGCCGTAAGAATCAATCATAGTCGATTATTTTTTTTTATATTCAACTGTGATTAGCCAAATTCTTACGACTTGCGATCCTATTGTGGAACAGGCATTAGAACTCTTCGCCGCGAATCCACCCGTGAATTCATTTCCATCGAAATCCGCACTTCCTTTTAGCTTTTCGCGAATAGATTGATGATTGAATTCCTACCGTTTTAACGGCAATTCGAAGGGATTAATCATTAGAGGAATCTACTTTTTAATATCTACTTTTTAAATCATGTAGCTTTCCTTGAGTAAGATTTATTACAACTCACTGTCTTCAAAATATAACACTGTTTCATCAGAGCCATAGCACATTGAAAGAAAAATGTATTAAATTTTAATAAGTTATTTGAATAATTTATTATATATGTCATTGAATATTTAAATGTAAACATATATTTATTTAATACAAGAACTATTAATTTTTTATTAATTTAAATATTATTTTTTATTTAGCAATTTTTTTTCTGAAAATAAATGTTATTTTTGTAGCAAAATGTACTACATTTTTCTCTCAATGTATAGCTTCGTATTTAGAACATCATTTTTTTGTGTGTAAATACAGATTTAAAAATAATTTGATGACAATGAAAAATGATACAAAAAATTTTAACATTCTAGCAATCAATTTGAGCATCTTATATAATTATTGATAGTCCAACAAAATTATATTTTCAGATCTGCATCTATGCCTAAATTTTAAATACTCTTTACAATACAAAATGTTCTTTCCAAATAAATCTTTTTTTATTTCGACTTCTTATTGTAATAGTTCAATCACTTTTCCTATGTTTTGAGGAAAATTATATAAACACATAATCAATCTTTTTTTCGACGATCCTATGATGTCAATATAACCCAGAATGACTTTGAATTTAAGCTCTATATCTAGTTTTATATCTTCTCTTCTCTATATAGTGACTTTCTATCGTCTAAAGGTTAATCTCGTCATTTATTAAAACAGGAAACTTGCGTATGAAACGATGAACGGATGAAAGAAATTTTACAAGAATGTACGTGTTCGCGGAAACCGTGTTGTTCTAAATCTTATTAACAACTCATTGTCAGGTTTGACAGGGTTGACAGCACTAGGCGGCCCATGTGATTTTATTAAACGCCGAGCTATCTCAAGGAAAAATAACGACGCCGACGATGGCGAGGATCTTCGTTGTGGATCACCGGTTCGGAAAGCGACGCCTCACTTTTTTTATCCCATCTCGCAGGGTCGTCTTTTTCCAACTTGCGCGAGTACATTCGATCCACGCCAAGAATAGTAGACCGGTAGATACGACACACGTAACAAGTGTAATAAACAAACTCGTGATAAAGGTGGCGCCAAACACTTATCTTTCTCTCTCTTTCTCTCTCTTGGACGCGCGTTATATTTATTACATCATCAATAAGATCTGATATTTGGCGAAGTTACTCGTTTAAAAAAAATAAAAAAAAAAAAAATTAAAAAAAACGAAAATCGAAGGCGCTATCGCGTGAAACTGAATAGCCTGATCGAATCTAAAAATAGGATGACACCGCGTTTCCTGGCGGAAATTTACCGAGAGGAAATAACCGAGAATAACCACTGGACCACGTGGGCTTTTTTCCCTTTTTTTCGCTCTTTTCTTCCTCATCAGTCATCTGACAGAATTGAGATAGATTACGTTCAGTAGAAAAAGTAACTTTATAATTGTTGTAAGATTCTTTAATATAATTGGCTCTTATCCTCCTTGTTTCTTATTAGATCTAAATAAATAAACCATATTAAACAATTTTACAACCGCTACAAAGTTGCTCTTTCTGCTGAACGCAGCCATTGGTCGCGTTCAGCTGAACATTTATTTTGCAACTATTAGAAGTTTTCTTTATGCTAATTGGATTATACTTTTAAATCTAGAGTAAACAGAGTCTATCTGAAAACAACAACAAAAAAATCAGAAATTTGTCATAGAAAGATGTGTTTTAACTGGCTAATGAGATTGAAGATATGGTTTGATTCGTTCAGTGATTCTTTAATATGACTGGTTCTTCTGAGTGTAGAAATCAATTATGTTAAGGAAATACTGAGCTCTCATTGATTAAAGTTAATCTCGGTTTAATTTACTTTTTATCTTTTCCCATTTTAAGAGTTAGAAAAAGATAAAGATTTAAGAAAACCAGATTAAGTTTAATCTACATTGACAGAAACGGACGGAGAGTTTCTGGTCGATTCAATATTTCCTGGTTTTCAAAGACTCTAGTCTGTCCAAAACTTAACCGCGAGTTAAACTCCTACTGTCTCTCCATCGTCTCATTGAGCGAGATAGATAAAAGACAAAACAGAATAAAATATTAATTTATTATTGAACAGAATTCAAACACACGTTTATTCTTTTTTTCTCTCTCTATGTCAACAAGACAATGAAGAGAAAGAAGCACTTGGTTTGCGAGCTAAGTTTTGGATAGGCTTGATCTAAAGGAATAATATCCTATCACAGCGCGAAGAAGAAAGCTTCCAACAATTATAAAATGAACGTTCTTCTGAATGTGTCTATTGATCCAGCGGCAGTCTCCGACACGACAACTTGTTGACGCGATTCGTCCACTCGCGACGAAGCGAAAATCAGGCGGAAACCCCCGCCTTGATGAGACAAACGAGTTGGACTCGGGATTTGCGAAAACACGGTGCGCGGCGCCGGTGATTTAAGGATATGATCTAGATTTATATAAACGAGACACCCACGTGAGAATTATCCGCGAAGCATTCGTCGAGCGTAGCAATGACAGAAACAGCCGGCAGGCGTCACCGCGACACAACTCGTTATCATTATGGGCGTGTAACGCGGGATTTTTTTTACAACAACAAGCGTAGGAGCGCAACGACGAAGTTTCGATATAACTCGCGTTCGTCCGCAAGGCCGTTGGAGATAAAAAAGTACACATTGCGTGCGTCACACAAACACGCGAGATGAAGGAAGAGAAGGAAGAGAAACAAAGCGCGCGACATTCGACGCGGCAACTTGTTGCCGTGGTTCGTCCTCTCGCGAGGAGGCGAAAATCGGGCGAAAACCGCGATCTCGTCGAGAAAATTCGTATAAGATTTTACAATCGGTCAAATACTGAGTCCGTATTGACTGCAATAGCTCAAGTACTGGCGAACTACTAATCCAATACTGGTCAAGTACTGAATGATAACTTGGGCTCAGTATTGGCAGATCTGACTGTCATACTAGCAGTCATTTTAGCCAGTCACTTGCTAGTGATAGTCCAGTACTGGCTGATAGAACTTTGGTCGTCACTTGATAGCCAGTCATTCGCCAGTGATGGTTCAGTACTGGTTGACAGAACTTTGGCGATCAATTGACAATAATAGGATTGGTTAAACGTTGATTTCGTTATAATTACATTATGGTGACCCTGTATAGGAATTTTCTATTAGAAGACGATTTGGACTTGAGAAACTTTGTAAAACACGATTGCGCCAGCGGTTCAGTAGATATGCTCACTAAATATTATTTCGACGGTACCCTCCCCTCCCTCATAACATCGCATAAATAAAGATTACGCGCACCGAAAGACTCGAGACACAAAGATTCGTTATCTGAAGCGTTTAAACGCTGAGTGTGATAGGAATCGCTGGGTGTGTACATTTGAACGGCGATCGTTCGCCAGATGCGAGAAAGATGTCGAATTACTTAAGAAACGAATGCGTAGAGGCGTCAATTAAGTATTTCTCTGCACACGATGAGACCTCGTTCGTCTCTCGCGCTCGTCAAAACGAAGACGCGGCCAATATTCGCGATTCCGTCGTGGCCAGATCTACGAGTAGTGGGCAACGGCACAACGTCTAAATATAATTCTGAATCCGCAATTGTTTGTAAACAGCCAGACTTCGTCAGCATTCGTAAACCGCGAGAAGCTGCTGAACTTCGAAGCGCTTTTTCTCTCCACGTTGATTAGAGATTTTCTAATAAGAAATATAAAGGAAGACAAAATTTTCAAAAGATTCTCGAAAATGACAATAAAAAAATAAGTCTAATGAGAGTATAGTATGGTAATTAAAGTGCAATTAGATTTATAAAATAAAGAGTTATCTCTAATAAAAGTCAGGACAAGACGCGGTTTTGTCAAAACTCACAGGAGAGAGAGAAAGACATACATTTATTGTTTTCTCTTTTTTCTTCTTTCTTATTTCTTTCTCTCTCTCTTGAGAGTAGTCAGAGCGAGGATACCAATCAAAACTGGCTGTCTCATGTCCAGACTTTTATTAGACGGCTCCAGCGTGGGCAATCGCGATTTCTTTGTCGCGATTTCTTCATCGTTAACATTGGAAGTATTTCTTATTCACTAAAAGAACCAAGCAGATAAATTACCAAGAAAATTAAGGAAGTCATAAAAAACTGAATTCTTTATCAATATGACATAATTATTGGAAACTCAGAAAATTTCAGAATCTTATCTTTTATGCAAGAAATACAGCCACATTTAAAATTATTAAGCACCCCTATAAATTTAATAATTCTTAATATGTTAATAAATCAGTGACCTTTTAAAAGGAAATTGTGTTAAAAAATAATCAAATTTTGATTAAAAAAAAAAAAATCACTAACTTAGGAAACTACTTAAATCAAAATAAATATAACAAAGTTTGTTGTATTTGCTGCAAATAAATAGTTGTATTGTATTTATAAATAAAACAAATACAATAAACTTTATTGAACAAAGTTTATTAACAAAGTTTATATTTTAATAAATTAACATTAGCTATGCTCAACAATTTTACAACAATTACAAGTCTGCTTTTTCTGCTGAACATCAAATTTATTACGCTTCCCTCTTATTTTATAACTTCTGCAGTTCTTTTTGATAAACTCTATTAATTTCCTGTAAATGGATTTCGTTATTCTCTCAATTCTTCCATTATCACAATTTATAAGTCCTGTTTCAAAGTGAATTTTCAATTACGCGAATCTTTTTCTTTAAGTAAACCTATTAATGTTCAATCAGGTTGAGGTCAAAACTTTGTGTAGGCCAATCTACGACATTGATTTTTTTATAAACTGTATCAAACTAATGACATTTATAACCGCAATTACGCAATAATAAAAAAATATACATAAATAAAAAATATACATGAATCTTAAATTTTTAACTAATTTCAAAAAATCATTAGAAGAAACAGTAATTTTGCAGAAAACTCTAATTATTAGGATGTTTTTGGACATGGCTGTATAACAGTAATTTAAAAAATAAACAATAATAAGTTAATCTATAATAAAAATAGTTTCACTGAATAAATCAAATACACTAAAAAGATACAAAATTTGAATAAATAGTTCGTTTAAGTTAGATCTAAGTAAATATTTACCAATTATAAACATATATTATAAACATATATTTGATAAAAACCATTAATTTGATTTAATTATAATTTTTATTAAGTAAATATTTATTTACTTTGAAGTAAATATTTACTTAGTATTCAAATAAATAATTAAAATTTAATAATTTTTTTCAGTGTAATAAGAAAAAACTAATTGTACGAAATCTTAATGCCTACTATTTTCATATAAAAATTCTAAATACATCTCTCAGTTATATAAACAGCTAAAAAATAAAAACGATCAATAACGACTCTCGGTACTTCTAGTAGTAGAGTTAGATACACACGCGCACACGTCGATCAAGAGCGCGAAGAGATGCGACTCATCGGTCTTGCGATAATTATGACGCAATAAAAACATGGTAAACCAGTTTTTCCCACTGCGGACCGGGAGTCGGGAAACAGGAGGGCGAAATGTCCAAGAGCCCCGCTGATTATTTCGAGTTATTTCCATTCGCGATTATTTTGATAAACTCGCGAGTGCACCCAACTGGTCGTGAAAAGTGTCGGTACGGGGGTGTTAGGTCAAGGACACCCACCGTGAAGGGACACGTCGTTCCGAAAGCATCGTATTGCGTATATTCGCGCGCTATGTCGCTGCTGCGCTCCGCGCACACGTTTTTCTATAGCAACAAGTGTTTGCGCCGTCGCTCATCGACCTAGGCCCCGAAGGATCGCCGGAGAGAGATTAAACTACGTCGTAACTTCACCCTGAAAAGTCCCTCTCCCTCCCGGACTCTCTGAAAACGGCGGTCCGCTTCGCACAACTCCGCCGTGTTCGGCTTTCAAACGGTGGATGTGAACTAACTCGTGCGAATACTGGTAGCCATGCGAGATTCGCGTATAAGAATCGTCATGGAACTCGCGAACTCGTCGAGAGTTCGCCGTATCCGTCGATTTGCACGTTCACGCTTGAAAATGACAATTAATCGCACTCTCAGAAACGCACCGCGTTAATCGATCGCTATCCTTTACAGAAATTTAATACGGCAAAAAAACGTCTGGTTAAAAATGAAACAAATCAGAAGATTCTAATTATGTCAATTAGAATTCTGCACTGAAAAAAAAGATTGGATATGGCATAGCATATTTAATTGGTTCCAGCAGTTAATTTTTGATTGCGTTAGTCTATTGAAATTCTATACTGACATTACGGATAGGTTAACGCAACCAAAAATTGATTGTTGCAGCCAATTAAAAATTGCTATGCATATTTTATCATCTAATTTATAATCTTTGCTGTAGCAGCCAATCTTTTTTTTTTTTCAGTATGTTATTTCAATTAGAATTATAATATTTAACCAGAAAATTTTCTGATTTATCTATTTTCAATCAGAATTCCAATTAATGTAATCAAACTCTTTTTCCAGCATGGAACAGGGATTAATTACTTATTTTGAATCAAAAGCACTGTTGTTTTAATCCTTTGATCCCATTCTATATCGTTTTGTCGCGTATCTACCACACTGAATATTATAACAATTCTTTTTCAATTGAAATGTAAAATATCAAGAAACATAACAGCAACAAGCAAATATAGATATTAATAAAAAAGTTATAGCATAATAAAGTGAAAGAAACTTCAGGAATGCCACAATGAGGATCAATTTTTCATTTCCTGATTAACACACTTTTGGTTAGACTTAACTTGATAATAATGTAAAAATTGTATTTAGTTATGACTTGCATATATTTTTTTTTTTTTTAGTTAATCACTAAACTGATAATTTTGTAGTGACTTTTTAAGTTATCTATCATCACTACAAAATTATCAGTTTAATGATTAATTATACAGCTAGAAAAAACACAATTTTTACATTGTCGAGTAAATTATCAAATAAAGTCACAAATCAACCAAAAAAATGAAAAACTCAGCCTAGGAGATATTAATCAAAGAGTTAATTCTTCAAAAATAAATAATTTCCAGTATTAAATTGTATTTCCGTATAAAAAAACTCAGCGTATTATATCGATCTAGCGGGAGAGCCGATCGATTTCTCGGACACGCACTTTATCCTCTTTCTCCCTCTCTCTCTTTCCTTCTCCTTCCTCCTCTCTCTCTTTCTCTCCCGAGAGAGAGAAAGAGCGAGCAAGAGAACTCTCGGAAAAAAAACTTCACCGAGCCGGAAGAGCTCGTGCCAAGCAGAGAAAAGTGACAGGTGCGAATTGGACCGATTTCTTCGAGAAATACACGTTGACGTTAACGGTAACCGGCGGCGATCCGCTGCGAATTACGGTAGAGTCCGGATAGCGGCGAAGGAGTCCTCGATTACGAGAACTCCCGCGAACAGGAGAGACGAGAGGTGCACGGGACGAGACGTCGCGAACGCGGAAGACTTGCCACGGCCGTCGTCAGCTTCCTCGGCGGTAACCCGACGCCAAGCTCGGTAGCTCGTGCTCAACTGGATCACACCGTCCAGGCCGGCGCTCGACGACGGTTCGTCGAGGCTCGGCGACACACGTTGTGTGTATGAAATTTACGGCGCATCGCTTATGTGCGCGCACAACGGGAGGCGCGCGGACGCGAACGCCTCCTCGGAGGCCTCCTAGCCGGCGCCGCCGTCATAAGCCGGACATTAATTAAATTCGCCGCGTGAATTATCCCAGGTTTTTAAATAGCTCCCTCGTGGGAAGGAAAATGGTCCAGACAGGGAAAGTATCCTTGAACGTTACTTCCTAGGGACCAGCGAGTTAGCGAGTCCGCGACGTTCGTATTTCTCAGTATCTATCGTGGCAACCATCACGCATGAGATAAAGATGTCGATAAACGTTTAAATATGTACTTAATGCATGCATGAGAAGGTAAACAGAAGGAATGAAGGAAGAAGAGGAATCGAGACTTGTGAGAATAATATAATAGTGTCTGATAGAGATGAAATGTCTCTCTTTCTACAAGTGCGAGGAAGAACGAAATAGTAATATTGAGATAATATTTATTCTCCGCTCTCATGCCAATGAGCACCACTCTTCTCTATGCAAAATAATTCTAAGAGATGTTACTCGAGAGAGAATTTTCTTAGAAGCGAAATATGAAATGTCGACTGTATGTATATAATCGTTTTAGATATTAATTGCGCGAATTCTATAATATCTAAAATTGAATTCTATAATATCTAAAAGTTCCTTGAGAAAGCATAATGGAGAAAATATTAAGGAATATTAAATATTAGAAGTTAAAAAATTAGGAATAAAGATTAAACGTGTCACACAATGAATATAAATATGGCATAATATATATTATATCTTTTATATCTTATTTGTATCCATTAAATAACATTAAATATTAGAAAAATAAAAAATGCATTAAAATGCATTAAAATGATTTAATTTAATACAAATAATTTAATACAAATAAAATAATAATTTAATTCATAATTTTTTTAATTTCTAATATTTAACATTTATTTCTATTCCTAGTACTTCTTTCATTGTGCTATAGAAAATAGCACTATAAGTGAGATACTGAGAGAGATGTTCCCCTTTAAACGAGACCTACAATCTCATGTAGATAATTTACCAACGCGTGGTAAACTTACCGAAGTACTCTGATTTATCGTCGGCAGAAAGTGCCTTTATCGACAGCAGATACGTTTGTAAATCAGATATCTGTTCCACTATGGTAAGGTAGATGACTAATTGATGCAAATGTATAAAATTTATTTATAATACTGCATTGCGACTTTTAGCGTCATATTTGCAAATATACGTATATAATTCATAGCGATGGCTCTTTCCAATCGATAACAATAATATAATTGCAATCAACTTACCCCTCGCGCGTCTCTGAAAAGTATGGCAGCGTGAACCGGATCCAGGCAAGCGTCGGATGCTCGATGAGGTATTGCGGGTGTCCCGAGGGATAATCTTCGTGCCGTAGGATCCAATGAACTTCTTCTTTGGGCACCTGAAACAAAACGGGTTGCATGTAGTCAATGACGTAAAAGGAAATTTTGTTACGCAAATAATAAAGAATATAAATATATTATATTCTTTATATTATAATTATGATATAAACATTTCTATATTATTTTTATAATATTATAATATTAATAATATATTATATTATTTATACATAACTATATGTAATATATCGTATATTAAAATATACATTATAGATTATAAAATATAAATATAAAATTTGATTGCACGCTCAACCGCAAACTTTTACTCATCAATAATTTATAAAAAGAAATTTAAGTACTGAAGGAATAATCGATTACAGATATATTCACGTCATCTTACGTGATTTAAATCATCGAAATATAAGTACTTTATTGAAGATTTTATATCAGACTGATGAAATGTATATCTCTATCGTAAAATGTTTACTCTTCGATAATCTCACTTTGATATTTCTCGCGGAATAATAAAAGAAACGATCTGTACAGAAAAAAGGTATATTACTCGTAAAAAAATGTATAAAAAGAAAAAAGTAATCTCTTTTTGTGAAATAAAAGTTTATTTATTTTTTTATTAATACCGTGATCATATAGAGATAACGATTTTGTTGAAGAATCTAAAAACTAAACTACATTAAAAACCATTCTATGTTTGACTAAAAATCCATTTAAATTCTTTTTAAAATTTTGTTAAATTGATATTCAATATTTCTCAGGGCAAAATGATACAATTTATAAACAAGTAAATAAATAACGTAAAAATGATGTATTTTAAAATATAAAGTTTAAGATAACTAAATAAAATACGTGTTAATTTAACATATTATAAATATTAATTTAATTGAAAAAAAAAAAAATG
>Ga0157362_1000725_pt1 | contig 12080 bp, 7 predicted proteins | sample AttlaeALBM3_FD_111480 | JGI IMG/M metagenome (GOLD analysis project Ga0157362, IMG submission 111480) | Fungus gardens microbial communities from leaf cutter ant in Ribeirão Preto, State of São Paulo, Brazil - Atta laevigata ALBM3 | ecosystem: Host-associated > Fungi > Mycelium > Unclassified ... | reverse complement strand
ATTTCTATTTCTTAAAATAGATAAATTTCTAGTAAGTACTACGATATTAAATATGTATTGCTATATCTAATCATATAGATAACAGAGATAGAATTTAGATTTGTACTATAAATTCTCTGATAATTTTCTATCAGATACAAAAAACAGCTATGATTCTAGTTGGAGCAAAAAAATATTTTTTGTGATTGGATAATTTTTTACAAGACTTAATTTTTACAACTTAATAAGTTTCATGTCTTAAAACTTCATTATGAATGTTTTGTTTAAATCTTCTTCATCTTAAAAATGTCTTAAAGATTTTGAGATGTCTTATATCCTTATTTTGAACATACGTATTGTCTAATCTTTTTTTTTTTAATTTGAATAAAAGTTATTCCAGGAAAAAATTTAAGATATTATTACACTTTAAGATATTATCTTTCTTATCTAATTACATTATTCAATTCCTAAATTCTCTCCGAAGATGTTTAGATATTACAGACTTTATTTAGAAAGGTTTGTTTTGCCATAGAAAATGTTGAATTGGTCAAAATTCCATTTTTGACCCATTTCATCTCAATTTACTCAAAATCCTGATATGCCACGCGAATTCTACCAATACAATGGCATCATGTTCAACGCGAAAAAATCTTCAGGATTTATGACGATGACACTTCGAAGAGAAAAAAGGTGGCTTTCTGTCAAATAGTGTTATTACCAAATGATTAGTTATTATTATATTTGGGAATATTTACTAAACATTGCTTCGTATTTCTTAGTATGCTAAACAAAATACATTTTAGTTATTATCAGACTTTTAGTGCATAACTGACTACATTTCTTATTTAGTACATTAAGAGAAAAATTTTTAGTATCTGTAATTATAATTATTGTTGCCATAACATTAGTAAAATTACATTATTATCACGAAGATGGTTGCAATTAATAATTTAACTATAGTCATTTTCAGATACCAACTATACATATTTATTGATAGAACTGTATATACATATAGTACTACTATTTTCAACATCATTACTAATAATCATAATCAAAGTAACATGTAATTATAGTACAAACACCACAGATTTTTCTCCCGGTATAAGAGAAAGACCTGAATTTTTCGATTTCAGATACACGCGCTTTCGTAACCGAAAGTACTGCAAAAGAAAAAACCTATGATCCGTCTTTATCGTTCACATCGTAAATTGCGGAGTCATTGCAGAGTTATCGGCAATTCTTGACGAGTCTGCGTTCCCGATACATAACGCATGCTTAGCAGCGCGCGACTATAGTCGCTCTCGGTGCATACACAATGAGCGTACTGACAGCAGACGATTATTTTTACCTCGACTAGTGTTCTGACTACTTAGTGCAGACGACTAAAAGTGCCATTAATAAATAGTGGAAACAATACGGCTCTCTACAGCCATTGTTAACGGCCGCGGGGTTAAACGTGTTTTGCACTTGTAACGAGATCGACACTGAATACGCGCTATTTAGCCATCGTTGAATCACTGCGCGTACGCTGCAAGGTCTAGTGCAGTTTGACGTAGCCTAATGCAGTCCAGTGTATGTATATGTGTATGTGTATATGTGTAGCGTGTATGTGGCGGCGCGATAGTTACGCAAATTAACTCCTCGATTAAGCATACCGCTGGGAAACGCGCGACTTCCCAGATCGATCGATCGCCCGCTTGACGTTGCATAACGACACTCGGCTACGCTCTCGGCCTCCTTCTCTCCTCCCATCGTCGATCGTCAGGAACGGAGGATCCGACGGATTTACGCGAGAATTCCGTCATCAGCCACGCCGTCGATTCCGTGCGAATCGAACTGCGAATCATGTCGTTAAACATCTCGCTACATAGCGAGAATAGCGCTATCGAGACACGTTACGTCGGGGAATATCGTTAGGAAAGAGAAAGCGATTTTCTCACACGGCAAGAACGTCCTCGAGATTCGAGAGATTTCTTCGGCGATCACGGCCGATATTTACTGATCTATGCGTTCTGGCTAGTTTCTAACTAGTTATTGATCAGAAAATTTCATCATGTCTTACTGGTCGAAAACTAGCTATCTTTTATGGACTTTCAATAATCTATAAGTCTTAAGTCATAAGAAATTGACCAATCATAACCGATTATTCTTCTCACATTCGACTGAGATTGATCAATTTTTTTCTGATTCAAGACTTAAAACTTTGGTGATGATTTGTAGAAAGCTTATTACTGATCCGTAATAAGCTAACCTGGTTAATTTCTACTCGTTGACCAGCTTTAATACTTGATCAAAAGATTTTTAGTCGGTTACTGTTCAGTAAATTCAAAATAGTAAAAACTGTTTCCAGTGACCAGTTTCTGATATTTTTCTACTTGGAGGTCCCTTCCTCAGTCCACGAGGAAAGTGTCGTAGATAGAATCGACGTCAGCTATCGACGAGCGCTGGCGATTCGGGACAATTTCGCCCCAACACGGATCGCGTCGGGATGCGTTGTAAGCGCGGGACATCCGGCGTGTATTAGGTACCAGCCGCGTTTTCCCCGCAGCGGCGATAGAACGAAGCATGCTAGATAGAGCGAGACGTTCGCCCGGCATTCGTGGTGATAGGTCGCGGCCAGAGAAGAGCAAGCGAGCGAGCGACCGGGAGAGATTGTACATGCGGGCATTTGCATACAAACGTCACCCAGGGTTTGCGTCCCCATTAATTATACGGCGCGACCAATGAGCCGGTACCTACCAACCTACCGATCCCGCTTTGTGTGCGTGTGCGCAACGTCGCGGCTTGTACCTCTCGCACCGCTACCTCTATTATTATTCACGCGAGCACGCCGCACGCATATACCAGGAGGCGCACCCCGACCGGCAGCGCGAACTTATCTTATCACAGGCTGCGGCGGGCAACGAGCACGATCTGTCTCTATGCTGTCGGGGACCGGCCTGCTGCCAGCCGACGACCATGTCTTATCGACGCCCCGTTTTCCTAACGCGCACATGGATGCGAGTGCGGCGTGTCATATGCCGCTTAATATCGCCTGGATGTGCGATATCGGCTGCTCTCACACTCGACGTATTGTGCGGGGAAGCACTTCGATTAAATTGACGCAGATTTCTTCTTATCAATTGCTCGTGCATTGTTAAATTCATACGCTGAGAGAGAGAGAGAGAGAGAGAGAGAGAAATGTGTGTATTTTAATAAATATTTGTTTGAATAATGCTACTTGGATATTTTCTAAATGTAAACATATACTTATTTGATACAAGAACTAATTTAATTTAATTATTGTATTTTTTTATTTAGCAAATATTTATTTTTCGTAAATAAATGTTACATTAGTATTATTATTCGAATTATTTGCACAAATAACAATTTTAAGTTTTCTTTTATAATGTAAAATGTACTCTTTGTTTTCTAAAATATACTCAATTTGAATTATTTCTATATAATTAAATCGTTGTATCAATTTAAAATATGATGAATATGTTAGAAAGTAACACAAACATTAAATGAAAAAAGTTAACATTAAAAGATGTAACACTTTTACACTATTTGGAAGCAAATTGTCGAAGTATACTTTTTCAGTAAAATTAATACTCAGACAAAAATTTTAATAAGGATTGGTTTTGACAAATTTTGACAAACAAATACAAAATTTTTTATGCTATTTTCTGATAATGTTTCATATTGACTCAAGTCATAACTCAGAGATCATGCGAAATAAAAAACGTATTCTTTGCCGTGAGTTTGAGATCAGTTCTGTCGTGGAAATTTGATTGGTAAAGTTAAATCGATAGATTATTATGACAAAGGAAATCAAATAATCTCGAATTATATCAAGGACAATGCGATAAGTAAGTAACGGAACTTTATCCGTCAATGGATCCAAACTTCGTTTCACGGTGGAAATATAATTTATGATTTCGAGATTTTTATATATATATATATATATATATATATATATTTTTTTATATTATATATTTATATGTATTATCATGTTTAATTTGGAAATTATGATGATAGAACAAGATTATTATGATAAAACAATTATTATGATAAAACAAGAAGAAATAAATCACGTAATTATTGAAAGTTTTCAGATAAAAATTCTTTTTAGATTAATCTCAAAATTTAAATATTAAGTTACTTTCACATCATTTTTGAAATTTATTAAATCGTTTCAAAATATAAATCTCCATTCTGAATGCAATGTTTTACGTGTCCTTAAGATGTTCTTAAGATGAGATTCAATAAGTAAAACAACTACGAACCTAAATGTGATATCAATTCTTTGGTTCTGTATACAAATTTAAACATTCGCTGAAATTTCAGCTTCTCTCGACAAATTATTTTTCCACTTTTCGCTGTGATCGTTTAACATTTATATATTATTCATAATTAACACTATTTTTTTTTTACTTTCTTTCTACTTTCTTCACTGTAAATAATATATTAGACTCTGTATAGTTATCGTCTCTTTTTTTCGTAATAAAATTAATCCTGTCGAGAAATGAATAAATAGATAAATGAATTTTCTTGCTCCGTAATACTTTCACGACGGGCCTGTTCTTGTCAAATAAAGACTTGATCTGACGCTATCTTGGGAATTCGATGAAGGTCAAACTGCCCGCGCGCTTGGGCACACCTCGTGGGCATAAGTGGGCGTAACGAGCCCGTAAATAGACCCTGCTGTGATGCCGTGCCGCGGAAATTACTCGGATTAGCGATTATATCGTAGCACCGGTTCCGTGGTCGTCCGGTGTTGGACGTTCCGGATGCCTCTCGATTTTGCATGGAGATTTCAGGAAGTCTCGCTCCGAACATTTTCCTTCAAATCCTACGGCACGGAAGATTCCTGAATAATTTCGCAGTCCGAGACACCGGCGGAATGCACGCCCGGCTCTTAAAGCTTCCGGATTTGTGGGGTGCCACTAGACATCGAGCGAATCCTCCGATACGAAAATTTTAATAACGGTATTCCACGATTTTATTTGCGTTTGAAATTCGCATTTTACTGTGAAAACAGCATCGGACATATTCGAGTATCGAATATTAATCTTTATTAACAATAAAATTTATTGAACAGTAGTAACTAGATGAAACAGTAGTAACTAGATTACTATAGGAAGGGACTTAACTATAGAACTTTACTATAGAATAGGACTTAAATAAATAACTCAAATAAATGAAGAAGGGTCAATCAAATGCAGATCTCGGTATTTAATAATATATGTAAATTTTATATGTAAATTTTAAATACTGTAAACCGTGATAACTTTAACCTAAATTTTGATAATGCCTAGATATTATATGTCAAAATAGAAACACATAAGACGTCTTAAGAACATCTTACAGACATAAAATGTCTTATGTCCAAATTTTGGACAAACGTGCTGTGTGAAAGAAATTCTTTCGGCAAAAACTATCTCATTTTACAGCCTTCAACATTTACATATAAATATTATTATGCTCTAAAGTTATCCTGACTGGACCAAAGTTTACGCCATTTTACAGTTCATCCTCTAGTTACATAAACTGCGCACTAATGTTGGACTTTAAACGTAATTATAAACTGAAGCTGAAATAATGATATCACAAATTAAATTGATTGTCAATTTAATAATGATATTATAAATAAGCATCTTGAAGCATTGCAAAGAACTTATTGAAGGATTTGAAAAGATATCAAGTCCAACAGTAATTGATACATTACTTAACTGGAAGATTAAAATTTATATATAAAATGTTATTAGATCCAAGATTTATAAGGAAAGAACATTTTGTTGAAGTATCTAAAAATTTAAACAGATATAAAGAAATTAATTTTGTTGGATTGTCAAAATAATTATGTAAGACGCTCTAATTGAAAACTGCAATAAGACAGCTTACACAGTGTCTAAATTTTTCGCAACACTGCTCATACTTGAATTTTTTATATGATCATTTTGATACAACAAAGTTATCTTCAGATCTGTATTTACTTAAATTTTTAAACACTTTAACTTTAACTTTAATCATTCTTTCCGTACAGCTTCGATCGTACTTCCTTTACTTATTTGAAAAATGATTAAATCGACTCTTTTAGAACGTGATTGATTACAGATGTGAAAATAATGTATCGAAACAGAATTATTGATATTTATCGATCTATGTGTCGTGAGAGAAATAGAATATACACGCATTATGAGGGCCACGTGTCGATGTTTCGGAACATCGAGTATCTTCCGCAAAATTACCGACAGGAATCTCATTGAGAACAGTCTTGAGAGGGTCATTAAGGACTGATCGAGAATGGTCAGTCTGCAAATTATCGATAGCATCCTGATCTTAGTCTGGCCCGAATTAATTTCCTACGACTTCCGCCATTTTCTTGTCCAATCGCGTGGCTTGGATATCCGGTATATGGATATCGCGAAATTGAGACGACATCGAGTAAAAGAGGAAGAAGGCCGGATCGCCGTTTATTTGTTGCCTCGATAAAAGCCGATCTTATGCATATGGATGAGCCAATCGCAGGGAACGACGTCAACGCTGCTAACTCGATGAGATTCAAAGCGAACGCAGTTGGACGACGCGTTCCTTCGTCCCTTAAATCTTCATCGTGTTACGATTTATGAATCTTTCTGGAAAAAAGTCTATAAAAGGCGCCATAATAATCTACCTCTAAAATCTAAGCAAATGTTTAATAATTTCGATTTTCTGAAGTTTAAACCTTTCAGAAAACCTTTAAACATTTCAGAAAATGACATTTATTGACAAAATTTATTTTATAGACCTACTATAAAGCAAAGTTTTAAAAGGTTATCTAGGAATTTTGTCTCATTGTTAGAAAATATATACTGAGTACGATATTGTAGATTATGACAAAAGGAAAATGTATTCTATATAATAAAAGATACATATCGTTGCGTTACTTTCAAATGACACAACTCAAACAATATAATTTTCGAGTTATTATCATAAATGAGTTAAATAGATAGTATCTATCATCAAAAGTAAGCTAATTTCATGTAAAATTCAGACATTATAACTCAAAAAAGGTGATTTAAAAAAATCACTAAAATCATTATAATTCAAAAAGATGACTTTTAAAAAAATTATCATAACTTGAAAAGTATGCTATTTTAAGAGTTGCGAGACGAAAATGGCAAAAATAATATTTAATCATGATAAGAATATGTTCTTTTTACCGATATTATTTGATTAGTCAATAATTTTAAATCAAATAAAAAAATAGTTATCCTCTTTTGTGGGGCCTTGATTTTTTGAATTGTGTCATTTTTAAAATAAAGAAATAATAAATATATAATGCCGTAAAAAACCTGGTATTATTTGACGCAATATCGGCATTAATTTAATTTCACACTTCCGCCGGTGGTGGAGCGAAATTATTCCGCTCTTCCACCCACCCTTTTACCATCGCTCTCGTCTTTGTCTTCGGGATGCGCGTACATCGCAGGATGTGCCTCCGGCAGCGGAAGGGGGTTGCAGGAGGGATGAGAGTGCAGCGGAGAAAAAAAGTGGGCGACGACGAGAGCGAGGACGAGAGATGGATGCTCGCACGCGACCGCTCGGGTCACGTGCGTCAACATCCCTTTCCCTACTTCCCTCCTCCCCGTCATCCCCTATTCTCCGTCATCCTCTATTCCCCATCCGTCTCACCCTCCATCCGCACGTTGTGGTATCCTTTTTGCCTTCATCCTCGCTATTTTTCTTGCCCCGTTTTCTCGCACGTGATGTGGCTATTCGGCACCTCTTTTTCTGATCACCTGCTGTCTCAGGCCTATTCTATAATTATATATAATTACTTGGTTTCTCCTCTATAACAATTTTAATAATGCCTATGTGGATATATCCAAACTTGGCTTCGAAATGTCAATTGTAATATATTTAAACACGAATCTCATAATTTGTTATTGCTAATCTAAATATCATTATTCGAATTTTACGTTCTACTCGTATTATATTTGAAATAGCATGCTGATATAGTTAACGTTAAAATAAATATAACGTTCGAAAATTCAGACCTCGTTTTTTACCTAATAACTAAGCATAGCTAAGCAAGCATGGCGGAGATAGTCCTCATTTATTGAAGCTGAATGACGCAAGAATATGTTTCTTAAATTATTTTTTGACATATTTATGTTCTAATTCAAATATTCTATATCAAATATCATTTACATATTGGTTCAAATTTAGGAGACGCATATAAGATTCTTTTAAATTGAATTTCATTATCTTTATGCAATACTAAATTCTCTATAAAAGAGTTGTCACAAATTCCTCGCCCTAATATTCTAATATTCTAATTTTTCACATGCAATAATATTTTGAATTTTTTGTTAGTTTCGTCTGATTTCTGTTCTGATTTGAAAACCGTCAAATATTTTATTGAGAAAACAATTTAACATATATAAATTATTATTAATGTTGCTGATATTACTTGCATTTATTTGTTGAGTTGATAGTATTCCATAATTGCGTAAGTACTATGATGTATGCATATTGAACTTCTTTAAAGTCAAGAATTTTTATTTTCCAAAAAATTTTACAAAATTTCCTTGACATTTCCTTGACATTTCCCTTTCTTTCCCTAATTTTGTGGCAACATGAGAAATATTAAAATATTCTGCACAACAAACTGATGAAAATACAAGAGATTTTTGTATTATAAACACTAGTATAAATAAGATGACACAAGAAATGTCACACAATTTAATTGTGCAATTATCAGACTTTGGTAATTAACTCTATTCCAATTCATCAATTTACATCAATTTTGTTAAAAATAAATATATAAAACAAGTGGTCTAACATTTCGTCCGCCACCCTATATATAAATAAATACATATAATATACATATATAATTTTATACACGTATACACTGAGAAAAAAAAGTTGTTAATTTGACTAAATGCATTTAGTTCGTAATGACTATTTAGTTCAAATATTTATATATTTAGATTAACAAAATCTTGTAATTTTAAACATGTTATTTATTTGAATTAACAAATATTTGCTTGACAATCTATGACCACTATATTTAGTTGAATCAACTAATATTTTTTTGAAACAGCAACTTTTCCTCCTAAGTGTATGTATATGTATATATTTTTGTATACACATACATGTAATAAACGTTAATTTGTTTCTATATTTTCCATTTTATTGTCTAAACTCCAATATCAATGGTTCTTTCTAAACGAAGTTAACCCGTTTCTTTACTTTCCTCGTAATGCAGAGCAACCTACAGTTCCCCTGATATATTATGTTTACGATCTCAAGAAAATTTCGCGTTCGATTCTGCATCTCTCGCAGGGTACTCGGTCCTCAGGGAGCCAATAAACGTTCCGCTCGCTCACGCATCGCGGAATACCAGAGCGGATCGTAATAGCCGCGACCAGACGAGCGTTCCCGCGCGGTGTGAATCGAGTCTTATACGCCAAGTATTCAGCGCGGCTGCTGAAAACGCGCGCGCGCGCGTCGTCAGCGCTCTATATTACGTCGTTACGGGCGCCTCCGTTCGCCTTCCTCTGTGTGCGTGCACATCGCGAGCACGCGTGCACGTTCGCGTTTCCAGCGGGCGTGACGGGCGGCGTTTATTGCGAGGGAGGTCTTGCTCCTTTAATGGCCCTCGCGTGCCCGCCGTATTGTCGGTCGGATCTACCTCTCGCTCTTTCCCTCTCTCCCCCCCTCTCTCTCTCTCTCTCTCTCTCTCTCTCTTCATCTCTCTTTCTCTATCCACCGCGTTCATCGCCGAAGGCGAAGGACTGCTCGTGCACGATCGCCGATAACGAGTAGGTCGCACGCATACTCGCGCGTCCGCGCACGCACACGAGCTGCCATGCGGATTACGCTGATGAAAATCTGAGCGTCCCGATCATGCGAAGCGCGTTTACGCGGTAATGAATCATCCGCAGCAGCTCGCCTCGGAGAGAACCGATATTAAACTTTGCGCTATAAGTTGGATTCTGCGGGTTTCACGGAGACCTTTTTTCATAAATATAATAATGTTAAAATTATTGATTTTACACCACAAGTACCAACGTTTCTACCTCAAAAAAGATCGAATAAATTACTGTGAAAATAAAAAAGTAATGGAGAGCCAAACATTTCATCGATATAAGGGACATAATTATTTAAAAATTAAAAATTTCAGAATATCTTTTACACAAGAAATATAATATTAAGATAGAAGATAGAAATCAGTCAATAATGAAACTCATTAAATCGAACAAATTAGTATGAAAGTAAAGAAAGTAGTATAATAAAAAAACTAAATATTTGATCAGTATAAAGGAAATAATTATTGAGAAGTCTAAAAATTTCGTATTGTTTTGTATATAAGAAATATAATATTAATCTAAAAAATGAAAATAATAACTACTACGATCAATAATAACTACTTTTAGCGTTAAAGTTAATGCTATTCTAACAAAGGGAGATGACAATGAGATGTCCTCCGCTATTGTAGCTACTATCAATGATACCGCTGTCACCGCATGAATTTACGCATAAACCGGTGTATCTCATCCTTAGAATTATAACGAGGTCACTCCCGATATCATTAGATTAATGAAAGTACAGCGCACTCGTTTACGTCGTTCGACTCGGTCTCGTTTCACCGGGAAGAAATCAATCTCCTCTTTCTCTTACCGCTCCATGGGGCTAACTTCGACAATTATCCCGGAATGCTCGAGGCATTCCCAAGGAGTCAACCGTCGCCGTCCACCCCCATTCTCTTCCGCCAACCCAGTTGCTTTCCACCCTCTCTCGACCACCCCGGTGCTCTTTCTCGCATCGCTCTCATTCTTCCTTTGCCAGCGCACGTAGCGCGGAATCCCGCGGGGAATACAGAGGGATATATGCCGTAAAGTCGTATCGGCGATAAATAAAGATGAAGCCGCCACGATAAAATGCGGGGCACGGCGTTCTCGCTTCGCGTTCCCTAAGGGTGGGATGGGGTATTGCACGCCATTTTGCCTCGGTTGCCCTCCTTCGTTGCTTTCCCCGTTCGATTCGTCGTTTTCCCTCTACCTTTCTCTTCTCAGAGATCTCCCCCTTCGTCTCCTTAATGCCCACCCCCCCTTCGCTCTCTCTTTCACGCCATTATCTCGGCCCTCGCGTTCTCCACCGCTTCATCCTGACACCATCAAACCGCCGTGAAACGAGCCGTACGATCATAAAAGTCGCGCCACCAAGAGAGGGAGGGGAAGGCTATGACCGAGCGAATGTTTCCCTTCCGACTTTTCCTCCGGGGTTTTCTACTCTCTTGCTGTAACATTTTCTGTGTGAGAATATTTTCGAGTATGAGCACCTAACTATCTGCGAAGAAGGTGAAGAGTTGGATTAGATGGAGGCTGGCAGTATCGCGAGTGCAACGGTTCTAATGAAACTCTTGAGCGATCCGCGACAGCGTTGAACGAGATATAACCTCCTAACTCCTTCCGGCTTTGCTTCGAATGCAAGAGGATCAGGTCGAGATAGCATAGATTCTCGCGAAAGAAACTTTTAAACAGTGAACGAATAGTATCGTAAACATTGAGCCTACAAACGTTTATGTAAGGCATAGAGCTCATGATTCTTTGCGAACAATTTGATTCTAAACTAAATTCTTTGCTTAGTTTCTGAAATCAGATTCATTTTAAAGATTTTTAGAATCTCTTGGTATTCGATCATTAATGCAGGTTTCATAGTCAATTCTTCAATTAAAATTTGAATATGAGATCAGTTTGAAATTTAAAAATTACAAGAAACAACTATCTTCAGCTGCTTATAATTTGAAAGCTATCGATACTTCAATGTCTTTGACGAAAAAAAACTTTTATAGAATAATTCATTTTCAAATTAGTCACACATGTTTATTCTAACTGCTTATTAACGAATGGAATCCATGACGAATTCTTTGCGGACAATTTGATTCTCGACTTCATTCCTTGTTCAATCTTTAAAATCAAGTTTTTTAAAGCGAAAGTTTGATTAGGAGATTTCTTAGTTTTTTCGTATCTTTCTGTCTAGCCGGGTTTAAATGTCTTTATAATCGATTCTTAGGCAGAATTTATAGGATCCATTTTTAATTAAAGAATTATGAGAAACTACTTATT
>Ga0157362_1000724_pt1 | contig 12082 bp, 3 predicted proteins | sample AttlaeALBM3_FD_111480 | JGI IMG/M metagenome (GOLD analysis project Ga0157362, IMG submission 111480) | Fungus gardens microbial communities from leaf cutter ant in Ribeirão Preto, State of São Paulo, Brazil - Atta laevigata ALBM3 | ecosystem: Host-associated > Fungi > Mycelium > Unclassified ... | reverse complement strand
CCTTGCGTGTGCGTCACCGCATGTCACGAGTGCGTGCACCGAGTGCCACACCATACCACACTATACTCTCAACACAGTTTTTTTCCTCTCCTTACCCGGTGCTTACGAATTTTTCGACACTCCGCGCTCCGTGCCGGACCTTAGACTCTCGCGAAGATCGGCGATCATGCCCGAACTCTTTATCAGGGAGAGACGATAATGTGATCCGCGCTGCGTTGTGGCGTTCGAGCTTAACGAAGAGATATTGGAAAAGTGTAGCCGTCGAAGTGCTCTGTGAAAATAACGTCGTTACGCTCGACGATACGCGATTCTTCCAGAACACACAGAAATCTTTCGAGTTTTTTTTTTTTAATATTTCTCCACAGTGTGATTATAATAGGCTGTGAATGCTGTGATAATAGTAATAACGCTTGAGTGATTTCGTTAATCGAGTGATCTCATCCGATCGAGCCAGGTGAATTGTATGCACGTGACGACGTAGACTTGGGAGGAATTCATGTTAACTATGTTCTTATATTAATCACACATAAAATATTACAATTTATCATGATTATAAATTATTGATAACCATTAATCTTTATTCAACTAAAACTTTTAATTTTTTTTTTTAATTTAATATTATTGAGTTTTATAATATAATGTTACATATAAGCCAATAAGAACGTTTCGACTATAAAAAATTGAATTAACGAGCAAATCTTGGAGGAAATTTATAGTTTATCACGTTTTTATATTAACTATATATAAAATATTACATTTTATCATAATTATTATAAATTATTGATAACTATTGATCTTTATTCAACTAAATTTTTAAATACATTATAGAATTTTATAACATAATATCGTATAATAAGAATGTTTCAACTATAAAAAATTGAATTAATGAACAAATCTTGGGAGAAATTTATAGTTAATCACATTTTTTATATTAACCATTTATAAGATATTACCTTATCATAATTATTATAAGTCATTGATAATCATTAATTTTTATTTAACTAAATTTTTTAGTATATTATCGAATTTTATAACGTACTACTCGTACAATGAATCAATAAGAATGTTTCAGCTGTGAAAAATTGAATTAACTAACAAATCTCGCTAATGCATCAAGCAAACGTGTCTTTAACAAGGTTAGGTTAGATTGCGTAGTAAAATTGCTCCTCGCGTGTCGACCTCGCAACGCGATGTCGCTACGTTTCCTTCTTAAGCTAACAAGAAGTATAAACAAATTCCGATACCAGTATGTGCGATTTTGTAGCATTACGTCACGCCACTGTACACAAATATATGTACGATTTATTTGTCTAGATTCTATCTGCAAGGCACAAAGCACAAAGCAACAGCTACTTTATTGCGAATAATCTGAATGATAATTATACATTGTTCGCAAAGAGATTCACGATTGCGTGCGAATTTCGCGATGCATACTTCATTTCACGTTACGATCGCATTAATGTTACCAAATCTACATTGTAACTTTCTTTAATACGAATCTTTCTAGAAAGAATTTAATATGTAGGGTGTTACTGTTCCATGAGAAGTTAGTGAACCTAATTAGCTGTCATTTTTAAACGCACAGAAAAAGGAACAGAAAAAAAAAATTTTTTAATAGAAGATAAACAGTTTATATATAAAGTAAAAACGATCGGAAATATTTGCATTAAATTTAATTAAACTTTATTTAATATCTCTTTTGACAAAAAAGGTGTCAAATAAAGTTTTTTTTTTTTTTAATTTGAAATATGTAAATATTATTAAGAATTTTTTTAGCATTTTGAAAATATATATAATTGATATATATAAGATTGATATTTTTAGAAACATTTAATTAAATGATACCAATATTTTTGATCATCTTTATATATAAATAAAACTGTCAAATGTCCTTTTATTAAAAAATATTTTATTTTCCTGTTCCTAATATGCGTTTAAAAATAACAGCTGATTAGGTTTAGCAACTTTCCATTAGACTCTGTATATTTTATTTTATATTACATCATTTATGTAGATCGAATTATCATTTCTATCATTCTCATTTTCTCTTTGTTTGTAAAAATAAAAGTGCGAGAGCACGTTTTAATTTACACCTACCTCGCGTTTAAGATAGAAAATCGAATTTATGCGCCGAAAACGTTCCGCGTTATTAGTTATCGTAACGACTTTAAGCCGTCTTACAGCTGGAGTAATCTTTTCTTCTCCCTTTTCCTCTTCCTTCCCCCTCAGATTTCACGGTACCGCGAATGCCGCATGTGTTAAAAGCAAACGAAAGAATAGATAGACGGAAGTACGCGCACATGTATAAGAATTAACGGTTTATATAACCACCCGTATATAATTCTACGGTTGCGCCTCGCAAGCATAATTAGTATGAGACTCTGTTCATTACCCTTTGCGATATTACGCGTATGTTTCGGGTCACTTGGATTGCTTTTCCTTCGCCTTATCATGACTCTGCTCTTTGTTCATTTTAATTTTCCTTCTACAATAAATAACGTCTAATCAAGATTAATAGATTCTTGGAAAATGATGCAAACTTATTGTGCAGGAAGAATTGTGCATTAAAATGAATCATAATCTCATGCAAGACTAAATTATTTTAAAAAATTATAAATGACCTTACTATGAATTTAACAATTTAAATGTGAGCCTTTGAAATTTCTGGATAATTTTATTGATTTAATTTTATTTTCTATTATTTGAAAAGGGGAGAAAAAATCGATACAATATAAAGTTATTTGTGTAAAATATTTTATTTTTAATGGATTATTTTATTTTTAATGGACAGTTCGTTATACAATATTTTACGATTAAAAATTTTTTTGAGGAAAATATTGCACAAAAAAAAAGAGTTAATACTTCTTTTTATCATTTGTATTGAATATACTTGATCAAGTGATATACATATCAAGGTGTGAATTAATCTATTATATTCAAATTATCAGACACCGTTCACTTATTGAAAACTGTCATCAAAAGATTATCCAATGACTTCTTGTTTGTGTATTAATTGTGAGAAAATTAACGGTCTAAACAGATATTTATATACTCATAATTCGTAGCAGTCGATTAATCGAATCAGCGGCGACTTCTCACATAGGAAACACGTAAAAATATGTTTTGTCATTTGCCATTTTGTCATTTGTGTTTAACGATGCATTAGTATCGCTCATTAATTTATAAATGCACAATATGCGCATAATCATACGATTTTGTTTCGCCGCGAAAAGCAAAAAGTAACTAATTCCGGCTATCCTTCGATGTTACAGTCAACTGCAATCGTTTAATCATATAGTTATCTGTATGCATAAACCAATAATACATTATAACTGATCTTTTCGGTACGAAGTCCGTATGCATGTTTAATTATCGTTATAAACTACTTCGTAGAATTCCATAAATTTGAATTAATTTGATCGCGTATAACTATCACATTTTTATTCTACATTTTTTGATGGAAAATATATTACAGCGCGCACTTTTTCCAAGAGGTTTAAAAAAAAAGTCATGTTACGAAGCAAATTTTCTTCTCTTTTTTTTTATTTCTTTATGCTCTTTATATGTATGACACGAGATATAATATGTTTCATGTTATAATCGTGATGTGGAGAGAAACTAGCGATCGCTGAGCAGTATTAATTAAGAGTCGCTGTTGCAACCGAGCTCAATCGAAATAATGAGTTACTCAAACGAAAGAGCGACAAACGCCAGAGGGTCTTGAGTTTATCGCGCTTGTGGACGACCCCGACATGTATCAATAGTAGGTTTAATTGCGAATTTGACGGGGAAAGTTTGATTAAACGGCCATTATTCTGACGAGATAACGCATAATATTCTTCCCTCTATTTTCCATTTCGCTCGTAAATACAGCGTGAAATAAAAGGAAATTTATTTTTCATTCGTGAATTATTTTTTGAACGTTGATCAAAATAAAGGTATAAAATGAAAGGAACAAAGAGACGTACGCAACGATGAACGTATCATTATTGATGTATCATTGCAATAAGTTACAAACAAGGAATATCTCTCGTACAAAAAAGTCTTTTTACATATTATTGCAAAACAAATTAAGTATATATATTATAAGTAGATATTATTGTAATATCATAATATCTTTATCTTCATACATGTATAGATGTTATTATTGAAAATTTTACAGACTGTGTCTATTTTCTTTTCTTTAAATGTAAGACGATTTCTTCTCGTGAGACTCCAATTGTAGCATTATAATTACTCGCTCGTTTATTCGATTTTTTTTCATCTAGCTTTTTTCTCGACCGACAAAAGTGATGAGCTACTCAAGATACTATCTCTTGTATTCGTTCCGCTCGACAATAGGATTCTCACGACGACCGTCGTGCACTAAAAAAACGATAAACGAACTGCACATCTTTTCCGTTCATTCTCAGCTGCAGTTATTACAATACCCTGAATGCACAAAAAGCACATGAAGCAATCGACTGACAATTGTAATACTTTCCGATTATAGTTTGGAGAACTTGGAGGCAGCAATTATTCAATATGATTTACGTAATCTCTGCAAAGGAGAAGTGCTACATACCGCAATAAAAATGCTGACAATTTTGTATTATGACCGCAGTTTTTCCTGGTTCACTCCAAGGTGACATTCTGATTATCTTGCGGAATATAGCAAAGTGAAATTTCTTATCAACACGGATATATGTTCACTCGATCTGTTACAAGAATTCGATTTACTCATTCGATGCTTAATCTTAATTTTATAATAATAATTTGCTGCTTAATAATAATTTTTCACAATTTAAACAAATTTAATGAAACTCATTGTAAATCCTAAAAGTGGAAATTATGCCGGGGAAAATCTTCTTGTCCGTTTTATACCTCGTAAATTTTCTCCCAAATGACAATCTGCAACATTTAGCATGAAGATATTACGTTGACACAAAAAGCATTTTTTTTTTAAATATGCAATTTACAATCACTTTATACCTCTAACTGCAATAGAATTTTTTCGAGTGAATCATCTCGTGTCAATTTCATATGATATCATGCCTGGCTTCTCGATAATACTACGTGATTACAGGTATTTGTTACCGTCGAACAAAAGACCTCGCGCCAACTATCGCGCTAATCGTGAGTCGCGCATCGCGGCACACGCTTATAACTACATTTTTACTCTTATTTTGAATGAATGTGGATTCATTGACGCGGCATTTATCGATATCATATCTCATTCGAATTTAAATTGAACGATAAACAAACATTTTTAATTAACGAAAATTGACGTTAAAAACGATAAATGATTATAAAATGTTAAAAAGGCTGATATATTATTCTAATTTAAAACTTCATTTTATTCTATCATCGAAGTGGACGCAAATAGAGAGGAGCAGCTGATTTATTTCGAAATAAAATGATTATTGATAGAAGTGCGTTGTGCGTAACTTATCGCAATTAAAAATCCCTTTTTTGCCTCGATGTTCATAGTTAACAAGATCGTAGCGCGCTCGCTTGAAAATTGGTGGCTGACCGCTCTTTTATAGCCTTCGTAGACGCTTTTAGATCTTGTTCCTTTGCCTTGGTAACAGAAATAAAGACGTTCCATTTGACTTTTCTAACACAGCCAAATGCAATGTGCCACGTGACGATGGATGCGCCTTGTCGTAGCGCGACGTTTCGCTCCATAAAGGACATTGTCAAGAAGCAGTGGCGGTGGTTATCGCGAGTAAATGTGGGCGTCCCGAGGAAATACATCCTTCATGTGTTCGGACAACACACACACACACACACACACACACACACACACACACACACACACACAAAATTCTCTCCTTGCACGCATCTTTTCTTAACTCGTGGTAAAATATTGATTGCCCGGATATCCGTGTATTATTTCATTTAACCGTCACACCTGCCGCACACTTCTGAAAATAATCTTTATTTTTCTTTGCTTTTCTTTTCCTTCTAGAAGTATTTTACCTCGCTGACATATAGCAAACGTACTCTCCATCACACGGAAAAATCTAATGAGAACAATCATTGTTGTGAATCATCGAGAAATTGATTCGGAAAAATTTTTGTCTTATTTAATAAATTCTTTGCATGATTTTTACCAACTTAATCTTGTCGTCTCAATAATTCTTTTCATTACACACTATATCAACATTTCTTATAGCGGTGATTTCTTTTATTATTCCTGATGCAGTTTATTAAAGAACGTATCATTAATTTACACGGTAAAGTTTCATCATTGAAGTACATATCTCCCGAGCATTCTTAACTGACGCTCGCAGCCACGTCATTCTCCTGCTTTCTCGACCGCAAATCCTCATTTGCTGACGAGGCCGGTCATTTCGTCGGTTTTTCTATGGTCCTCTAACGAAGTCCTTCGCCGGTATTCGCAATGGCGCGGCCGCGTGTCGGTGCATTGCGTGTCGCACGCGAAAACTGCGAACAATGCAGCATCGCACTGACACACCAGTCAGTACGAACATACGTACGCGCTAGTAGTAAGTTTTTTTATCATATACTGCAAACTGCAGTACCGGGCAAATTTATCAATTCGTGCAGCAATAAATAAGAAAACCGAAGAATCGAATAATAAAAAAGAAAACTAACATATATTTAGCATTATTTTGTAACTATGTTATTAGTATATTAAATAATCTTCATTATAGAGCACTTTACGATCCTGTTTTGCATATATTGATTTGAATTAAAACTATATTATTCTGTATTGATCATGTTCCATCATGTATAACCAAGTTCGTAATATACTTGTCATTCACTTATCTACATAACAAATTAGAATTTTTTTATTCGTCATCCTACTGGCACGCACCGTACCTATAAAAACAAGCTTCTTCCAGCATTTTAACAAGGAAGAATAGTGTAGCTTCTATCTAACATGTGTCAGTATATTACACTGTCTAATGATTAGTAATTCTCTTTCTTACCTACTTGCTTATAACATCCTGACACTGACATTATGTCTCGACGAAAGTCTGGCGAGCGACCAAAATATTTCCAAATGTTTATGACACAGTTTGGAAACACTAAATTGCTAAATTTGTTCGTGCGAGAAGTAGGCAGAGTATCTATAAGCTGTGCTCTCGATTGTTCTCAGAATTACTTTGATCGATATAAATCATTCAGATAATTCAACACGTAAGAACTTCGTGATATATTCCACGAACCGTAAATTCCATATAGTGCTTTTATGCCACAGAAAATAATGTATAATTTCAAATTTTTAGTTGAATCGATCAAAGCAATTCTGAACATTGAATTGCTTGCAACTTTTAACGTTTATTCTGATTAATTGATTTCCATTGACATTTATAACAGAAGTGTTTTAATAATCAATAAAATTATTGTTTTAAATACCAATAGATTTATTGATGGTGATAATTAATTTTCTGTTTGAAGAATTTACAAGTTGATAGAAAAATTTTGAAGATATTTATAACGATGAGAGAAATTTAGAATATATCTAATATTTTAAATACATGAAACGTGAAGTGCTTCTATATATAGTATTCCAAGATTTATAGAGCTTATCTTGACGATTCTTTCTAGAATGCTTGTGCATGAGGCGTGGCAATAGTTACGAATTTACAAGAGCAAATAAAGACACGAAACAGCACAAAACAAGCGCACTTGAGCTTATTAAATAAACGAGAAACGTACGCGATTTAAGTGAGTCAGTTAATCCGCATGTATTTGTGTCTATTAAGCATTTACGACGTATATGTAAATTTTACGTTTTCTATCTCCCACTTGTTTTAATTCCATTTATAGAATTGTGTAATAAAAGAGGATTAAAAAAGGGATCGATATTTGCTCAAAGAGGTGTAAGTAAAAGGAAGTATTTTTTGTAAATTTTGACTTTCTAGATACGACAAAGTTATTAAAAAGTTCATGGCGTTTGAAAAATACCTCGAAAATTAAGCATGAACACTGAAATTTGGATAAATACAACACATATTCAATTTTCGAAGGGTTTCTCAAACGCTAATTCTTTAATTATTTTATCCAGAAAATCCAAATCCACGAAAACTATTCCTCTTATTTATACCTTTTTAGATAGAAGTTGGTCTCTTTTTAACATCCTCCTTTCATTACGATATCAGTGATATCGAAATATTCTATGACTTCGTTTAAAGATCTTTTAAAAAAAGGATTAAAATATTTCTTCATCCATAGTTAATCACTTCTTTAATGGCTATTTTCGTTACGGTCTATTAAGTTGGATTTTTATTATTTCAATAATTTAGAACCGTTGCACTCGAAAATAAAATGCGATAACATTTACATTTCACAGTTTTATCACTCACCACTATTATCATATCACGTATTTGATAACTCGAAGCACCAACCGGAAAATAATAATTTGAGTTATTTTTACACTTTAGCACAGCATGGATTTCTTGATATATTTTATTCGTTACCTGGCTCTGTGTGTATATAAGATTATATATAAAAAATATATATAAAGAATATATATAAGATTCTTGGCTCGACGATCATCAATGTCGAGTGTTAGGTAGACACGTTATCGCTTATCAGAATCTATCGCTGATAAATGGCGTAACGAAGTTGAGGCCGGCTTCGAGTGCTTATCGCCACCTTTCGAGAAAATGGACCCAGTTTGTCACAATCGGCCGTTCTCCACGCAACCTTTTAATATCGCTTCTCTTTTGTTCTTTCGCTTGTCCATTTCTTCCTTTTTTCGACGTTCTCTCAAGAAAAAGATCGAATGCGGAGTGAGTGTTACATACTTGAACGAAGACTTCGGATAGATGTAAATTCGTGTGCCATATGTGACGTGTGCGCATCGCGCATATGTCACGCAACTGATAGCGTGTACAATCATTGATTGGCGAAAATTCGTGCTCTACAATTTTTCGAATTACAATTTTTAATTTTGCGAAAAATATACATTGCCGTGTGTATTATTGAATAAAACGTAGTGCTCAAAAATCGGCATATTTAGCTGATAAAAAGAAATTTTTTGACGTAATTGCTTTCCTTCTTTTTCAGCCACAAAAAAATAGTGATACGTAATACGTCTTTTCTCAAAAATTATATTAATTTAATATTCGAATACATCAAACATATCGTATTCAATATACTTTCAAATTTTATATATAGATTTATACATAGATTTTTTGAAAAAATTTCTTGAATTTTCACGTAATCGTCCTTTCGAAATGTCAATTAAAATAAAAGTAAATTTTTATTACCACCATTTTATTACCATTTTTATTCTCTAGAACTTTTACTTAAAAATTAAAAATTGAGCCACTCTTTTTCAAGACTGGTTCAATTTTTACTCTTTAGAATGAGATTCCACTCTAAAGTATTTAGAGAGTATTTTTAATGGAGTTTTTATAATCTATATTTCTTTTTTTATCATTCATCAATCTTGTTGCTGTATTTTTATAATCGCTGTAGATTAAGTAGTACAGCATTCCGCTTGTTTAAGGATTAGTCGAAATTTTTCATTTGCGATCATCCGGGAAGTTCTTATGATCTAATCATTTCTTAATCGCGGGAAGAGAAACGATCACCGTTACGAAGTCGCTTATGCGAAACAATGAGAATTCCGCAATGTTATTGGACGTTCCGACAGCAATTAATAAATACAAAGGCAGATCTGGGCCTCTTTATTAAAGCTTTAGTCGCGATGATTACGCTGTACTTCGAACAATTATGCTTCACCGGAACTCTCTCAATCTTCATGAAAAAGATTTCCTTGAAATGCCTTGCAACACAAATTTGCACTAGAAATATATAAGGTGTACAATCTCTCACTATATTTTCTGACAATCTACAGATTTTGTAACTGACTAACACAAAGCAATCTAAATTTTTAAATAAATATATTCATTAGAGTCGTCTTATGAAATAGTATCGGAAATATTAAGATCATAGTATTTATTAAGTAATAAATGATGGAGAATAAAAAGTTGTGAAAATTTTTTTAAGGATTTTCATTAATAAAGCCGACAATAAACTTCTATTTTTTTCTTCAGTTTTAATCGGATATAATTAATTAAATTTTAAGACTCGCAATTGAATTTAATGTTATTTATCAAAAAGTTACGAAGATAAATAAAACCACACAAATTGCTTAGAAATCCATACAACTTTTCGCAGAGAAAAGTTTCTCTTTCAGGAAAAGCCTGCGAATATCCCGTATAATGTCTTTGGTCTATAAATCCTCTTTAATCCGTATTCTATTCCGTCTATTCGCGATTTATGATTCTATTGCCTCATTGAAAAACAGCGTCGGTGTTTGCGTCGGTCGTTCGACAAGTTCTCTTCGACATCTTTCGACGAATTGGTTGAGTAAGATATACTGTCTTGACAAATAATCGAAAATTTCAGTTGGTCTGCAAATTGATCAGACAATATCTTTTAAAGTGAAGTATTGTAGCATTATAGTATTATAGCATTAGTTATTCTTCTTTTATTAATTTAAATGTTTTTAGTATCTGTCTATCTTTAAATAGTCTATCTTTAATACCTGTCTACAATCAAAAAGATATTGTTATCTCACCTTTTAATCTTATAATCTATCACATATACGATATTCACAAGTATTTTACGAGCTAATATAGATGGCAAAAATAAATCCTCTTATAAAATCTTGATTCAGAAACTATGGAAGTTTTAAAATAATCATAAATACTATCTATATTATTATCTTTATAAAAAATATAACAACCAAAAAATTACACTCGTTCTACATTCATTTTTTTTGGTATTAGACATACAATTAAAAATTGTATATCTAATACCGAAAAAATTCATGTATTTGATTATATGCATCATAATATTAAATCATTAAAGCCATGTAAGGGTTAAAGGAAGAACTCATTACATATATTATAATTTTTTAATATGTATTTAATATGTATAAATACAACCTGATTACTCTGTCTCCATATTCGTGACAATTGATTGATTATCTAAAATTATTATTATAAAAATTATATTTAACATTAACTCATATTAGGGAGTAATTTTATTAACATTTATTTGTCATTGGCCGTTGAATTTTTGAAGTTGCCGTAATTTTTACATCGTGTAACTGTAATACTTTCGAAATATCATGTTTAATTTCCCAAGTTTGGCAAAACGGCTTCTCTACTCTTCAATGTATCGAAGAGGATTCAATTTCTCCCCTTTCTAGATTTTCTCATTTCAATCTCGGAGCGAATTTCCGCCTGACTGCTTCATCTGAGAGAACGAACAGAAATATTCGTAAAGTACAAAAATTGTAAAAAAGTACAAAAAAACATTTATATTCGTCTATTTTGTTAACCATTTTATCAAAGAAAAATCACTATAGAAAAGAAAATTAACATTTAAAAGTCGCTTGAATTTTTACCTGCTTACGTGTATCACATGTATTAAATCTTAATAATTTAATTCAATCGGTGAAATAACTGAATAGAATTCTTAAATAAAAGACGATTGGATGTAATACGAATTGTGTATTTTCACGAAAATATTTTTACGTAAATTAATTTCATGCTAAACACCGTTTATTATATGCATCTCGACTTTTGAATAATGAATTTTTAGGTCTCATAAAACGTCAATCGTTCATGACATAACCGTGGAAGGAATAGTTTTTATCTCATTGTTAATTAATAAACGAGGTGAAACTTGTAAAAAATTATAAGTATACGCGTTTTATCGTCTCTAAAACGTTTCTACGTACGACATATCTCTTTTCTCGATATCTTTATATCTTGGATTTCTCTCTCAATTATTTCGATAAAAATAATATTTATGACATTCATGAAATGTGTGAATATTTTTCTTTCTTTCCTTTATTAATAGATTACTATCGAATTTATTTGTTTGTCGACACTTGCTAACTTAATAAAAAAAGTCTTATTTATATTTTGTACTTGGTACATATTACATATATGTATACGTGACAAAATATTATTTTTATATTAATTTAATAGTATCGTTTGATTAATATCTAAGTGTTCATTGAAACTCCTTTTCATAATATATTTTTAAATGATTCTATATATATATATACACGAAATGTACAAAAATTTTCCAATGTGTATTT
>Ga0157362_1000723_pt1 | contig 12084 bp, 4 predicted proteins | sample AttlaeALBM3_FD_111480 | JGI IMG/M metagenome (GOLD analysis project Ga0157362, IMG submission 111480) | Fungus gardens microbial communities from leaf cutter ant in Ribeirão Preto, State of São Paulo, Brazil - Atta laevigata ALBM3 | ecosystem: Host-associated > Fungi > Mycelium > Unclassified ... | reverse complement strand
TTGAATTATTAAAATTTTATAATATTAATTTTGAAATATATTTGTAATAGTAATAGTAATTTGTAATAGTAATTGAGAAATAAACATACGTTCTTTAAACTTCCTTATGTTTGACAATAGTTTTTGTTATGTCATTGTTGTAACAAATATGTCATAAATAAAAAACAGAGTTTTCGCTATTGAAAAAAAATCTCACTGAAAAAAAATCTCACGCGTTTTAAAAAAAAATTATTAATTTATCACAAAGAAATTTTTAATTACAAAATTAATTAAAAATATAAGAAAGTGATCGACTGTGATAATTGAATTTATGTTTGATTTATAATATCACGATAAATTATATGCAAACAAAGAAACAATTTAAAAGAAATGATGAACTCGTGTTTATGAATAAATTGTGGTTGCGTTATAAGATATATTATATACAAAACTATATTATACTATGCATCCACTTTTTAATAATCTTTTTCCATGCATCAATTTACTCAATTTTCTAAATTCGTTATTATTTATCCGCTATAGAATTATTTTTATTGCTGTATAAATTATCTATTTCATTCTAACATGAATATATCTTTTTAAATGTCTATCGAACGTAGGAGCTCGGTCTTCGGTAACACATGCAAAACTCATTTGAATCGCGTATCTCGTCCCTTTAATCCCTTGTCTCTATGCTGTTACGCGCGTTACAGGGTGTTAATAGTTTTCCTAGTCGGTTTCTCGCGGGAGAGGGTGCACGTGTGCCCTTTTATCGTGATTTATGGTTTTTCACGGCCGCGCAAACCCCTGATGCAACCCGTGCGTTTTGTTTTGCATTTAACGGGGGCGGGATCGCGCGTAGAATTTAAATACGTGCAAGCGGAAATTGTATGTCTCGTCACGACGAGCGTAACACATGACGCTGTTTAAAAAAACAGAGAGAAGAGAAGCGGATGGAAACGTGAAACAGGTGAACGAAATGAAATTATTTGTAGGAATCGTGCCGTAAAACAGTCTCAGTGACCAACATTTACACTAAACTTTCACACATTTGTTTATATTATTATTAATAATTTCAAATGATCTTTTAAGTATACGTATAATACTACAATTTTTAATTGTAATTTTTAAATACAGTTAAATTATAATATTGCAATAAAAAACATTTGAGATTAATAATGATAAATTTTATGTAAATGTTTGAATTTAGATATATGTCTGGTTATTGGAACGTTGATTTTAGATATTAAATTGCACATTCTATGATCTTAGAATTCGTGTTCCGTTAGGAATTAGAACTGAATATTAGCATTTTTCTTCCATTCTACATACAAACATCTTTCTTATACTCGATATTTTAAAAAAATGATTCAAACTACTCCACTCTTTTTAAATCGATAATGACAACTTCAGGAAAACCTATTTTTATTCTATGGGAATCAAGTAAAATTGGGAAGTAACACATTATATGTATTGTTATAATTATTTCGTTATCGTTACCTTTTTTCAGTATTGAATTGATCAATTAGCGTCGTAGATTTGGATGCCACTGTAAAAAAGAATTCTAGAAAAGAAAACTCTTCTAGAAAAGAAAAAATAATGAAAATTGTATCGATAGTTTTTGAATAATAGTAACAGTTTTTTTTTTAAGACAGTAACGTTAACGAGGTACTTTTCAAAAAAGATTAATAACAGTAAAAGATTAGTAACAGAGCCAGTTTTTTATGAAATAATTTTGCTAACTTTGACTCTGTATTATAATATTGATGACTTTATGAAGTTTTCGTTTTGAATGAGGAATCACCTTTTAGAATCTTTTAGAATCTTTTAGGTTACTTATAATTAATATTTACCTCGTACACATTTTCTATACGACGTTGAGTGCGTTCCATTTAACGTTCGCAATGCTATGGCGAGCATCATTTCATCCTTATTTCAAATATTAAAGAAAAATGTAATGATGCTCGCGAACGTTACGAATGTTAAATGGAACGCGCCTATTGTTATTCTCGGCCTGGAAAGAAGGGTGGGGGACAGCCGGCCGCGCAAGAAACGGTAACTTTTGCGGTCTGATGATAACAATGCGAGACGAGCGCGTAGACGGTCATAGATACGCACACATAACACATATCTACAGCACGCGCGTTATTTGTGAGTGTTCTGTCATCGCAGTATGGGAAGTCGGTGAATTCGATGTTTCCCAGGGACGAGCTAGGTAAGATGAACGAGCGGTCCTTTTTTTGCAGTCTGTGAGTAAAAACTGACCTCATTAACGAGAAATGAGAACGGAACGAAATGACATCCGTTATTATGAGGATTCGTTCATCATCGTGTAAATTAAATGAACGTTGTTTTTTTCTTATTTAATGTAAAATAAGTTGTAAGTTGTGTATATAGTTATAAATAATAAGTGTGCATAACATTGTAAATAATATAATTTTTAATGAAGTTAACGTGTTACAAATATAATACATATCTATATTATATCTCTTAGATGAAGGATTTAAAATGATAAAAATTGAACATGGAATAATTGGAATAATAAGCTTTTTGAAAGATTCTATCATAATTGAATTCCATGTAGCAAAATTTTATAGCTATGTATAAGTTAGTTTACATTTTCCAAACTCATTTCTTCATCATTATTAGTTTACAAACTTTTCTTCCTGTTATTATTATTATTATTAATATTTTTTTAATTAAGATGAAGAATATAACAACATGGCTAAAAATTAATATAAAAGCGTACATCAAATTAATAATTATTTGAATCTATATTTAAAGTGATAGCCGATGTTTTATGTATTTTATAAATTTAATTAATTAATACGTTTGTTAATTTTTTACAACGAATTCTTGATTGCAACGTAGAAAAAATTATTCTATAAGATTAAATATGTTAAATAAATTATATCGAAAGATACGAAAGATGATATAAAAATTATGTTTAAAACTATATCTGAATTTAAAAGTTTGCGATTCAGTCTGCGAAACGAAACGTTCATTCTCGAAAATCGTAATCGGTCACGCCTCGGACGATTCTTCGTCTCGATGAATTCGATCAAAGAGCGAACGTAGTAAGGGCAAATTCTTCCAATCGACTGCTCAACCCTTTTTCGTTGTCGAATACGACCAGGTGACACATTACGAGCGTGTCATCGCGGGAAAGAATTCGACCACCTGAAATTCGACGAGAGCTTTCCGCGCGATTGCATCTTAAATGCGTGACACGCAATTGCTTTCACTCTGTCGACAGAATCGATACAGATGGGTTCGTCAATCTGAGAAGATTATGTAACTAGAAATGGTAAAAATATAAAATGTTCTCAATTTCTATCGATCAATTTGTACGCCAGCAGAAGATCGAGAAAAATAATAAAATATGTGATAAGAATGATATTAATTTTCTAAGATCTTTATTTAAGCGATAATATGTGTTTACGTATAATAATTTTCATCAATTTTGACTGTCGATATTATAATAATATTTTTATCCTAAATTACATTATTAAATAATCCATTAAATAACATCTATTTTTTAAGCCGAAGATTTTCATTATTTTAAATTATTTCTAAGTTATTTTAGAAAACCAGTAAAGGTTTTTTTATCCTATATAATTTTTAGAATAAATTAAATGATTGTACAATATTTTACATTCGCGACTGTTTACAATCGATGCTATTTACAATCGTGTAAGGTGCGTTTCGAAAACAGGTTTTCCAAGGCGAGAAGGGGAGAGAGAAAGAGAGTAACCGATTATTCATTCGCGCATGTATCGTCAGTGACATGATTAGCATGTCACTTAATTCACCGTGTCCGGCGGACATTTATTTAAATTTAACGCTCTTCCCTTCATCCCGCAGATGCGAGCGCCTTTCGCTACGACGAAGATCCGTGAAATCACGTGCACCCTTCCGATGACAAAAGGACAGCGTGTTCGTTAATTGGTTCTGAGATATCGTCCTCGTTTTAGTATAGAAGTTCTATCCTTGTTAATCATCGTTCCATCAACGATGTATAATCGTGATGTATAATTGGAATCTTATTCTTCTAATAAAATATACAAAGTACATAAAATAAAATTGTAAAGTCAAATAATAATTAATAAAATATAAATAATATTTTGAATAAATAGAAAGAGTTTCGGTTTTAACTATCTACAGAGAGCAAAAAGTATTGGTAAAGTACAAGGAAATTTTTTATTAAAAAAATCTTATTTGTAGAAAATAAACATTAATTAGCAATTTTATATAATAAATACATTCTAACATAAACAAATACGTTTCGCATGTATTCCTGATTTTAGAAGTTAAATTTCTCATCTGTATGAATACTTTTTCAGCATTCAAACAATACAATTTTTAATTTTCGCTTATTTTTCATATGATATATTTTGTATAATTAATATACATCTTTTTGGTATATATAATTTTAAGAAACATACAGTTTATTTTATTCTTTATGAATAAATTGTTAATTATCCAATTAGAAATGAGAGTCAATTAAACACCGAATCGACGTCAAATTGATGTTGAAATCATCGTATTTATATTAATTCGACATCAATTCGATGATTCATTTCTCGCTGGATCATATTTACTTTTTAAAAATAAAGTTTTTTTTAAAAAATATTTTCTCTGTACGATACTTTTTGCACTCACTGTATATATATTTCTGTAAAAAATTCAGTGTATAATTAATTAATAGCGTTATATATTTAAATAATCTGATATCGCAGTGGGAGACGGAAATATAAATCTGCTCGACTTTTAGAATACAAATTACTCTTACAATACAAGGTACACTTTGGTGCCTTATATCCTTATATCCAAACATGAGTCACAGAAAATCCGTTTTTTTCACTTATTCAGAATGGTTCAAAAGACCTCTAAAAATTCACCAATATACTTTTTACTTTCTAGAATAAATATTAAAACTTCATTTTGGAAAATAATAAAATATAGTATAATTTATAATTATCGAAAGACTCAAAGAAACTTGCACGAACAGGAATCGCTCGGTCACAAGTGATCTTGTACGGTAAGAGTTCGTCGGATAGATATAATTCTTCTTGTAAATTTAAAAAATTTTTCATGATTATGTTGTTTCATATAAGAAAAAAGATTATTGAGATGACCCAACTCATCACGTGAACGATTTATTGATCGAACCTACCATCTTCTCTTTGAACGATTTAACGTAATAAATTTTAATAATTCGGTAGACAGACAATTTAAACTTGTACTAATTATTAGCAATAGTAATTTACTTCTTTTTGTTCACATTATTTTGTATATTTCTTTGCTCATAATTCTTTCTGTCAGATTGAATGACAGCTTGCTCGCTCTTTGCGAATCGCAGAGGAATCGCAGATTATAAAATTTTTGCGTTTATGTAGACTACATAGACGCAAAAATTTTACGATCTACAATTTGCGTTCTGCGTCCTGCATTTTGCGTTCAGCGTCTTGCATCCTATGTAAGCTTAATAGAAATATTAGAAATTAAAATTTTTCCTTTATTTTAGAGTTTTCATTTTTTTTTATTTTTAACTCTTACATCACACGTAAAAACTCTTACGAATGTTAAATAAGTTACGTTTGAAGTAACTCGCAAAAAGAATATATGTCTGATACTCTCTAAATCTGAATCAGTGGATAGTCACTAATTATTCAGTGGTATATTTAACACTGATAATCAGTGAAGTTCAACTAAAAAAGGAAAAATATTTGGGCATTATATAATTAAAAATTGACATTTTTCATGTTAATTCTAATCTTCCAATTCCGTATTCATTGAATTTAAGCATTAAAACGAAGTTAGTTAGATCACATAATAAAGATTAGCTAGGTTAGGGATCTCATATTTTTAATTCACTGATTATTAGTGGCATACTTGGCACTGATATTAATGATTATCCACTGATTTAGAGAGTAAGGATTTAGAGAATAAGGAGGGCGAGAAATAAGCGTGAATTCGTGACTAGTCCTCGATATTTCAGCCCAAGAACGAATCCCGATCATACCGGGAGCTTAAGCGAGATCTCGCTCGCATACTCAGGTGTTCGTTCTCACAGGCTCGAGGCGCGGGCCGTGTGTTTGAGTGTTTGACGTTCGCATTACAGCGAAACCCACTCGTTGCCCTTAGCATACGCGGCATGCGTGCATGCGTGTACGCGTACGTATGTGACGTACAAAGCGGAGTCCGCGCGCTTCAAACGCGTGACGAATAGGCATTCTCTGGAATCCCGGCGGGTTTACCCGGCATCCCTTCGAATGAAATGCGATGAAATGCAAATAGGGAAGAAAACCGGGAAAATAATAGTCCATCGAGTCGCTTTGTATCAACGCGCGCACGAAAGACCGAAATTTGCGTCGAGAAAAGCGCGATGGAAGGCACCGGAGATGCCTAATTTTGTTTCATCGAGAAAAATTTACATATAAATATCATAGAAAGATTATTTTACATAAATATAATTGCGCTGAATTTAATTTCTATTTCTTTTATTAATTTTTATTTAGACAGTTATTCGCAAATGAAAAAAATCATTTTACTTGTGAAAAAAGGTATCAAATTTTAATAAATATTTACTAAATAAAAAATTGTTATAAATCAAAGTAATGGTTCTTTTATCAAATAAATAATTATATTGAATTTAGTAAATATTCAGCTACTGTTTGAACAAGTATATTTATTAAAATGTAAAGCATTTTTGTTCTTAGTGTAGAAAAGAAAAGTAAAAGCGAAGTTTTTGTGGTATTTTCTACTTTTGATATTTAAAATTGTTTTTGAATCACGTGTTCATTTTTCGTGCAACAATTAAAGTAAAATAAAATTTAATACAGTATATAGAAAATAAAAAATATATCTATAAATTGACCATAAATCTGCCATTAAAATTCATTGCTCTAAAACGGAGCACTTCAAATACATATAATAATTTTCTCAATTGCGCGTTAATTTACTGCTCGACGATACTATGTATCGAGAATTAAGTGATACATCGGGGGAGCGAATCGTCTCGTAAAGTAACGGCGATACATAGGAAAAAAATATAACATCGAAATTCTCGCAGCCCTCCTAGGAAATCCACGCACGGCTTATCCCGGCTTATTCCGGCTTATCCCAATCATTGCTGCCCCGCTCGGCTCCTTCCTGGTGCCAATTACGTCAAATCAACGTCACGGTACAATGGCACATGCGTGCGTGCGTGCGTACGTGTATGCACGTCGAGGATATCGCTCTGTACGCAATATCGAGACACGAGGCGACGTATTGAAGGGACCTTCCTGGCTATTCAATTTTTAATTTCCTGCCCTGACCCCGGGATTAAAGGGCCGAAGTGCCCTGTTAGATCGATCCTCCGCGAGATCCTGGAGTCGCGATTTTTGCGTCACGAAAAAGGGTACGGAGAAAAAATTTTTTTTTAAATTTATTCTGAAAATACAGACATTTGTGACATGTTACAATATTTTAAAGATTTTTGCCGTGCACTTCAGTAAAATTAAATCAATCAAATTTATTTTATATTTTAGTTATATTTTATATATTTTAGTTATATTTAGTTATATTTTATTAATGAATGAGAGAAATTTACATAAAATTCTTCGAAATACAATATTGTTCCAGGACTACCATATTTTTAAGATAAATTGTAAGAAAAAATTCTCTTCGTGTACCGTCAGTTATAGACGTATTTTATACGGAACTATTTAAACTTTTTCTCAAGGAGAAATTTGTAATGTTATAAAAAAGAGATTTTATTTTTCATTTATTTATTAGAAATTTTATTCTTCGTATTTTATTTAATTTATTTAAATCCGTACTTAAAAAAATCTGATAATATTCACTAAATTGAGTGAAGTAATTTCAATTTATTTCAGCAGATGTTACAAAAGTAAACACTTTTAAAAGTTAAATGACTTTTTTATGAAAAGAATATTAATTTTACAATTCTATAATTCCAGAAGTACATTCTCTATTTCATGGTGTCTTGAAATTACGCTCGTGATTTATATCAGCAGAGATGACATCGAGTCTCTCGATCGCTAAAGTACACTCGCATACAAAATGCAATACGCGTGGCTGGCGTGTATATTTCTCGTTCTCGTTCTCGTCCTAATGACCGGCTGTCAATTTCCTCCATGAGCACACGAATGAATGGGACGCTTTTGGGCAGTTCGTTTGCAGGCGGGGGTGGCTCGCGCCATTGTGATGCTCGCGTTCGTTCGTGTCGTGTTCTATGGTAGGGTCAATATTGTACGAGCAACAGAGCGTATCCCGTGTTTTTCTGTTTGCATTTGTACGGTATACAGAAGAGAGGAGAGAGCAGGTCCGCGAAATTAGCGCCAATTAGATTCGTATGGCACTGCGCCGCCCCTCGCAAGGTGCGGGTCACCTTTTGGCGAACGATATATACGTTACCCTCTATTACCTTGTTGAAAATCGTCGAGCGAAACTAAATTGTTTGAACTAGAAGAGCAAACAGTATCTACAATCAAACTGGAAAATTAAATCAAATCTGAAAATTTAATTCTGATATTATTCTCGTTTCATACATTTTTTTAATAATTACATGGAAAGAATGGTTTTGTTGAAGCATTAAAAAAATTTAGCTAGATTAGCTATAAATCTGAAAATACTTTTTGTTATAGAGTATGAAAATAATTAGAAATTAATTGTAGAACATTCAAATTGATTTCTAGAATATCAAATTTTTTACATTTTTTATTATCATTTTTAGGCATTCTAGATAATTACTTTGATATTCTAAATTATTTTTAGATTTGTATCTAGGTAAATGTTTAAATATATATCTGCAAAACCGTTCTTTCGATGTATTTTTGAGATTATGTTTAAGTCTTTAATTAACTGTATCTGCATTCTAAGTCTTCTTTGTCCAGCCCAAGTTCTTTTATTGTTCCAAGCTTTCAAAAAAATGTGAAAACGTTTAGGGTTACTTTTCAACATTTTTTATTATATTACCAAATAATTTTCTTGATTATTTGAAGATTCCGCATCTTTTTGAAGAAAATTGAGTAAAATTTCGCTTATAACCAAAAAAGACCTAAATTGCAAACAAGATTAAATTCGAAAAACTTTCTGCCAGCCTTAATTTAGTTTCATAAAAATTAACGCCAGCCTTAATTTAGTTTCATAAAAATTAACTACGCAATCAAAATATTTAGGATAAATAAAACTCTATAGAGTTTCGGAGAGTTAAGGAAGATTACTGTAGTTACTCCTTAAATCTCTGACAAAATATTTCAAAAAATTATTTTGACAATTATATGCAAATGATTGAGATAATTCCTTATTGATTTGAGTTCGCTTTCGTGCTGTGGAAAACTAAGATCTCGTATCTCGTCGCGATAATTGCGCGGCGCGGGATCGAGAGAATCAATGTTCATGAAACGTATGTCGTTTCGCACCGACTGAGCCCGTTCACCGATCACGATATCGTCACGACGGATCGCCACCGTAATCTAATCCGATCAATCGCGAACGATCCATTACCGTAATCCACTTTGCGCGGCGTGTTTTCTGATGCAGATGTTCCTTTCGTCATCGTAGAATAAAGGGTCATGACCGAGCGATATGCAAATCGCCGAATCCTCTCGTTCGCTTCTTACATCGATCGCTTTTACTTTTCAATTTCAAGTTCAATTCTATCGTAGTTACGATTATGTGTTACCATCCATATTCCTAGGCCGAGTCAATCTCACTCCTTAAAACTGTTAGAGTGAATCTTACTACGAAGAGAGTGAGATCTCTTAAAGATTGAAAATTAATCCACCCTTTTTCAAGATTGGCTCAATTTGTATACTCTTAGAATGACATCAAATATTCACATTTTAAATTGCTTAATTGTAATTGTTCTTTTTTTTTTAAGGAAATTTTTTTGTAAATAGTTTTTAGAGTGTATCTCACTCTGAAGACTAAAATATTAACTCTTAAAGATTGCTCTTTTTCAAGACTTGTTCAATTTTCATTCTTTAGAATGATAGAAAATTCGATTGCACATTCGGATGCACTAGTGCATACTACAGATATACATTAAAACTGTTCTATACTGATTTAATCTGATTGTAAAAGTGATGTGCAAATATTTCGAATTATAAAATACACATTTTATCTAATAGTATAATAAATGTATCGAGGATTTCACAGTTCGATTTTTATATTTCTTCTCTAACACTTTTAGAACGAATATCACTTCAAAGAGTGAAATCTCACTCTTAAAGATTGACACTCTTTTTCAAGACTGGCTCAACTTTTACTCTTTAGAGTGAAATTCCAAAGAATTTAGAGATTATATATAAATACAGCATTTATGCATTTATATATAATATTGTATTTATATATAAGCATGACTCGAGACTTCTCTTGAGCTTATAAGAGACTGGAAGACATAAAGAAAGAAAGAAAGAAAAAGTAATTTTCTTCCGTAAGGCTTGACTGATCTCCGCCTTGCGACGCGTCGCGCTTACGTTACGACGGCGATCACGTTTTACGGCTCTGTGCGCGATGCAGGCGGAATAAAATCGGCGGGATGTGGTCGGAATACCTTGTGGCTGGTGCCTTATTTTGCGGCCAACGACAAACCGCAGAGACAATCGCACAAGATGCTTCGCCAACGTTCGTCCCGCGAAACATTTTACGAAATAACACGTCTCCGCGAACGCCGACTGAGCGCAAGAGTGCCGTAGTAAGTATGGTATGACCAGATAAATAGAATCGGAAAGATTAGTTGAATTCATGTTAAAAAGATTGTCTCAAAATTAATATTCCGATTAAGAATCTTTCCTTGAATCCCCAAAAACTAATAAAGTTCAAAGTTTGTTAAAATGTAAAGAAAATAAAACATTTATATACTTATATATTAAATTTTAATTTTTGTGAATGATTTTAATAATTAATAAATATAAGTTTATGAACATACAATATCCAATTTAAAAGTAGAAAAAAATATGAAAAAATAATACAGAGAACACAGTATTTTTATTGTATTTTGGCTGCATTTAACAGAAAAGATAGCTTTGAAACTGTTGTAAGATTTTTTAATATAGATCTGTTCGTTTTAGTTGAATTTCTTGCACAATTTATTTTTTCTCTTTTTCTCTCTTCAATGCGAAAAGAGGAAAGATTCAGTTAAAGAACAAGAAGTTCAGTTAAAAAGAATAGGCCTATTATAATTGAATGTCCTTAGTTTTTGATTTGGATCTAAATGTATAAGCTAGTTTGTATGTTAAAAAATCTTACAACAAATGCTAATTACAAAAATATTTGTAATATAATATTTGTAATATAATATATAATGAACGAATTTCTTTTGCGTCGTAACATTTCTTCTTTATCGTTCAAATCATGAATCTATACTTAAGTATAGAAAAAGCGAACGAAAAATCGCATATATAGAAGATTTATAAATTCGGGAGGAGAAAAGAGAGGAGAGAAATATGTGTCCTGTTTGTGATGAACGCTTCACCGACTTTTCACCGGTCGTCGATCGCCCGAGGAAACCCTCGTAACACGATATGTCGATTTACCTGAACTGCCTAGTCCCCGCCTGTCCGTCCGTCCATCCGTCTGTCATCGAGAGAGCAACCCGCGTCGGCTTTTCGACTTTCCGACTTTGATTGACGTCCGAATCGGTTCAATCGCTAGCCAGACTATCGTGCGCGTTTTTATCCGACTGGGCTCGATTGGAACTCGTCGCATCTGGCGAGAGAGACGACCGATACGTCATAATTACGCACCATCCGCTCACATTATACCACTGCACTTATCAATGGCTAAGTGAGATGATGGAATAAAAGGAATAAATAACGATCAAAATATGTCTCGATTATAATGATTATTTTCTACTGTTTAATCAGTGCAATTGATATATTATTAGTATATGAGATTATATTTCATTTATTATTGATTAGAAAAAAAAAGTAAAGGGCTGGTGGCAACAATGAACTGATCTTCATTTTGTAAAAATGAAGAAAATAAATTTTAAAGTTATAAAGTAATGGAAAAATTACATTTATTTGAACATTGTTACACTCTAAATTTCTTGCAGTGAAATCTTACTTCAAGAGAGTGAAAATACAACCA
>Ga0157362_1000722_pt1 | contig 12093 bp, 12 predicted proteins | sample AttlaeALBM3_FD_111480 | JGI IMG/M metagenome (GOLD analysis project Ga0157362, IMG submission 111480) | Fungus gardens microbial communities from leaf cutter ant in Ribeirão Preto, State of São Paulo, Brazil - Atta laevigata ALBM3 | ecosystem: Host-associated > Fungi > Mycelium > Unclassified ... | reverse complement strand
TTGTTTGAGAAGAGTGGTGATCCTTAGGCTAGATCTTTCTGCGAGTTCGTTGAAGTGCAAGTTGATCGGTATAAGACCACTAGAACTTCAACGCCAATAGTAGGCGAGGTTCAAAAAGCCCCCATGACCCAGATTGCAGCTTTTTCTTTGCATGCTCGTTAAAGTGGCAATCTGCTTTTGAACAGGTGTTCCCAACCAGAGTTTAAACATTTTCATCGCTTTAAACGATGGAGAAGGCCAGTTGAAACGAAACTTTGACATGGCTCATAAGCTACAATATCATTATTGATACACTCAAACAAAGAGTAAACAGGAAGATGACACCATCACCAGAGAAGACGCATTGAGAACCCAGATTTAGTTCTGCGAACAACGGAAGCGAGATCAGCCATTATGCATGTGAATATTCAGTTATGGTGCGATCGATGCGATCACTCTTGCAGCAATCCGGTTGCTACCTTACATCAGGATTCCACTCTGTTATCATTCCATTACCCTCTCACTTCTTCTGAGATATTGTTTATTGCAGACAGAGATTGACGGGAGCTGTCAGACAAAAGTCTCAGTTCCTGTAAACAAACTGAGGTTTCCATGCCCTGACTTAACTAGGGAAGATTCATTGATTGCATGGTGCCAGTCACCGCTAATTTTTTTTTAAAAAAATCAGCAATTTATTACACGGAGCTCGATGGCAGGCCGTGGTAGTTACACAAGGTTACTACTTAAGTTATGAGAGAAGAAAAGACCACAAGATGAAGAGAGAAAAAAGTAGGGAAGCAATAGCTACTGGATGATAGCAAAAAAGAGAAAGAAAGTGTATCTACGTGATGCCTTCTTGGAAGCAGAATGCTCCAGGATTGAACCCGAGGAAGGTGATGGTTGTTGTAAATGAGGTTATTCATGTCTCCAAATCCTCATGATTCTTTTCTTTCTTGATTATCTAATTCTTCAGGTAATTAGTAAGCAAATAGTTATGCCATGTAGCTGTCAGGAACATGTGGAACAGGAATGGAGTGACCCAGAGTGGAGCAGACTTACTCTGGAGTGGAAGAGAGTTGACAACAAAAATGGGGAACAATCTTGGCCTCAGCTCGTGTGCTGTGCCTTGATCTGTTGTTGCATGTGTGGTTGCATATTTCAGGAGGACTGAATTGTTGCCAGGAGTTCAGGAGAGGAGTGGTATATAGATTGATGAGAGTGAGGATAGAACACCTAGAAGACGTTAATCTATGAACTGAGAAAATACACTGTAACTACTCAGTACTTATAGGAAGTCTGGAATAGGAGGAGAGTAGTCTACTACACTATCCTACTATTTATAATTTTAGGAGAATTATTAAGGGAAATAAATTACATAATTGTCAGATTTCTGGAATATGACAGTAGTACAATGTCTCCATTCAGCATCATTACCTCATTCCTTTTACCATTACCATCCCCTGGGGCAAGATGACCCCCAGGGGTCATACTCTACCCAACACCTCTCACTAATATTGTCATAACATCACCTATCCACTTTATTTCTTATTGTCCTTTGGGGCAGCACATTTGTGCATTTATGCATTGGGGGCATAACTACCACAGCATGTTCCCTTTGTACCTGCTCTTTGCTGAGGCTGAAACTCTATCACTGAATGACACCCATATGGAAGAGCTCCTTATAGCTCACCACAAATATATGTGTTCCTCTACAAAATCTGGGTATTACCTTTGGGAAGTATATTAGGGCATGGTGGATACAAAGATGAACTGATTCAAGCTTTCTCTTAGGATGGGTGTTAATGTTAAGTCGTAAAGACTCAGAGTTCACCCTAGATAGATGTTCAGGAAGAACTCAATAGAGTTCTTTGTTGTATTGTGTACACTACTTATACTATTCCTTGTAAGAGTGACTTGGAGCAGAGCACTCCAGGAGATTCCTCAGATAAATTATACTCTATGAAATATGTTACAACCTACCTCCAGAAGATTCCTCAGAGAATTAGATGAGGCTCCTGGAGGGAATAATCTACAATATATATATCACTGTGTCTTCGCGTCCCTGCTTCTGGTAACCAGGGTCTGAACAATGAAAGTGTGTTAGGAGGCAACAGAGTGTGCTTAGAACAATGGGGGTAAGACCAAATATTACATAGTAATATTTGATCAGCTGCAGAGTCACTCTAGAAAGCTAATACATGCTTCAGAATTGTGTGTGAGAGATTCTCTTACATTTCTATATGGTCTGTGTTCTAAAGTCCTATAATCACATGTCCTTCTGAAATATTCTACAATTACATAACCTAATCACGTGATATATGTCAGAGAGCCAAACTCTGTGCTGGAATTAAGCCAACTGCTCTTTGTTCAGCATTAGACAAAGAGAACTCGATAGAGTTCCCGTTAGATTCTGTACACTATTTATACAAGCAGAGTAACCCTAACCCTGTCCTTTATCCCGTGCTTCCTTATGAGTCAACTTGCTCTCGCACGTCTGTTATTACTAAAAGAAAAGAAAAAGAAAAGAAAACAAATATTCAAAACTAAAAGAAAAGAAAAAGAAAAGAAATATAAAATAATGACTTAGCCGTTTTTGCCAAGTCATGACAATATAGGTTACCTGAGTTTCCTATGCTATTTATAGTTTAATTCTGTTATATATCTTGAGGTTATGAATCAACTGTTCAAAAGTGCAGGAAGTTATTTCCTTTCTGGGGCTCTTATAACAGTGGGATATCCCTGAGGGAATTATTGGTATTGTAAAACTTTAGCCAAGATGACTCAAATCCCCTCCAAGTCCAAGTTGACAAGGAGAACTCAATAGAGTTCTTATTTATTTCTTGTATACTACTTATACAACTACTACATGGTCTGTGCACTATTTTCCCATACTCCTTATGTGACTTGGTCATGTGATATAATATTGTGATATTCCATCATATGACTGTGACTATCACAAATGGTCACTTACTATTTGTGATGGGTGTTTTGATACTTTAAAGAGTTCAAAAATACAAAGTTAGATAGGTGACAAAAGATGTTGTTAAGTCTGAGGTCTAATCCTCAGACTATGAATCCTTATATACAGAAAAGTGATGGTCTGTGCACTAGGACAGATCATCACATGCTACTACCTATTGTTCTATATATGGTAGTGCCTTTGTGCTATGAATAGTGATAACTTAATCATATGGAGGTTGTCATTTGTTCTAAGAAAAGAACAGATGACTATCTATGGGTAATTAATGAAGTCTATGTGCAAACATTGAGGCCTTCATATCTCCATGGGTACTAATCGCCTTGAGGTCATTCTAGACTCATTCTGAGCAGTATGAAGAGGGCTTCTGATGAGCCTAGAACTGAAGCTTAGATCGTGGCAGTTTCTGAGATATTGGCGATTTAATAAACAGTACCATAGTGGTTACCAGTTGATCTGCCTAATATCTTGGCCAATACTGATTTCTTTGAGGCGTGACTGGTACCAATCAAAAGGTCTTTTCAAGGGCTTTCCATAGCTATTGAGACCATGAGAATCGTCGAAGAATTGGTGGAGATATGGCCAAATGAAGTTTGTAACAAACATGCTTAGTTTTGAGGCTTCGGGATCTGTTAATGGTAACAGGGATGGAAATGACAGGTGATGCACCAGATGACATTGATGGAGAATGTGAGGCATGTCTAAAGGGAAAGACAACTCGGAATGTGATCCCGAAGAAGTCAGATGTTGAAAATCCCAAAAGATTACACAGAATCTACTTAGATGTCTGTGGGCCTTTTGATGTGAAAGGATATTCTCAGTGTTGGTACTTCATTACTTTCATAGATGGTTTCTCTCACTACATGAGAGTCAAGCCAATTAAAAGCAAGGATGAGACACCAAGGGCATTGATGGAATGGATCACACGGTCTGAGGTCAAAACTGGGGAAAGGGCAAATATCCTCAGAACTGATGATGGTGGCGAATACATGGGATTGGAATTTCAAGGCTAGCTGAAACTGAGGGGCATGTACTATGAGGTGACAAATGCTAACACACCTCAGGAAAATGGAGTAGCAGAACGGCTTAATAGGACAATCCTGGAGATGACTAGGACAATGCTTTTTGGATCTAAGTTACTGAAATCTTTTTGAACATTCACAGTGAACTACACTCAAGAGATCCTGAACAGATTACCCTTACGAGCACTACCTGATGACACAACTCCCTACCAAGCTTTCTATTTAAAGAAACCATTAGTCGCTCATCTTCGAATCTTTGGATGTCGAGCATATGAGCATGTACCTGACGACAAATGGGAGAAATTAGATGCCAAGGCAATAGAAGGCTATTTTGTTAGCTTACCTCAAAACAGAAAAGGTTACATTGTCAGCAATAGTTGGAACCCATTGAGGGTATATGTTTCTTGTGATGATACTGGACAGAAGTCAGAGGCTGGAGATGCCACAGAAACAACTGTGGAGGATACACCTACCCAACTTCGCCGATCAACAAGAATAAAATGCATTCCAGTCTGGGATGATGATCACCGTTTTTCAACCACATCCTATTCACATCTAAAATCATCTGGGGACCCAAATGAGACAGAGAATTCAGCACTTACCATGACCAACCCTACCAGCTATCAGGATGCCATGTCAAGGGCAAATGCCATACACTAGAAGTGAGCTTGTGCTAAGGAACTTGAAGAGTTTATTAGGCAGAATCTTTTCAGCACAGTAGACAAACCAACAGGACGAAAAGTCGTGGGATACAAGTGGGTGTTCAAGACAAAACTGGATGAAGATAGACAGATTGAGTGATACAAGGCAAGATTAGTCGCACAGGGCTTCTCACAGATCCCTGGGGTGGACTTTGATGAGACCTTTGCACCAGTCACACATTATCAAACACTTCAAACACTTCTTGGCTTGGCAAATCACTACAAGTGGCATATTCATCAGATGGATGTCAAATTGGCATTTCTTAATAGGGAGCTTGAGAATGAAATCTATATGAAAATACCACCTGGGGCTGATGCAAAGGAAGGACAAGTCTGGCTGTTACATAAGGCACTCTATGGATTGAAACAGGCATCTAGAAAATGGTATCTAAAGCTAAGAGGACAACTCGAAGGGCTAGGTTTCAAAAGAAGTGATGCAGATCACAGAGTTTTTACCAAGATCATTAATGGGAAGCTCTTCGTAATTGCCATCTATGTTGATGATTTTCTGCTTTTCTCTGGGAGGATTAATGACATCAAAGCCATAAAAGGGGAACTAAGCAAGCACTTCAAGATGAAAGATCTAGGAGAAGCAAAGTAGATATTGCAAATGAAGATCGAGAAAACAGAGATGAACAGAGATGTGAGGAAACTCATAATTTCTCAAGAGCAGTATGTAGAGACAATTTGAAGCGGCATGGCTGTTATCACTCAGTCTTGACGACTCAAGGACCACTCGAGATGAGTGTTTAGAAAGAACTCGATGGAGTTCTCCATTGGATTCTACTACCTACTTATACTACTTTATAAGTGGCTGTACTCCTATTACTACATGGTCACATGTCCTTCTAGAATATTCTATGATCACATGACCTTGTCACGTGATATGATTATCTGATCTCCCACACTATTTATATCTTGACCCCATTGTACGACTTGATGTTAGAGATCAATTATGTGAATGCATGGAAAACTCTTTCCTTCCTAGGGCTCTCATAACAATGGCATGGCAGATTGCAAACCAGCAAAGACTCCAATGGTAGCAAATTAACAACTCCCAATGCTAACAGAAGCTAAGGTCAACATTACAGACTATCAGAGGTGTATTGGATCTCTGATGTATCTAATGATCTGTACACGTCCTGATATAGCGTATTCAGTTGGTGTACTGTCATGGCATGTCGCTTGTCCTGGAAAAACTCGCATGTAGGCTGTTAAATGCATTTTTCGCTATCTCCATGAAACCAGCCATTACAAGCTTGAATTCCAAAGCAATGACTCAACTCCCTTATCGCTTAAGATATTTGTTGATTCTGACTGGGCAGGAGATCAGGTAGACAGGAAGTCCATCTCTGGTTTTATTGTCATGTTGGACCAAGGGACAGTATCTTGGGGATCAAAAAAACAGACATCAGTTTCTCTGTCCACGATAGAAACTGAATTTGTGGCAGTTTCAACAGCTGTCAGGGAAATACTATGGCACAGATCGTTATTCCACTCTCTAGACATGACATTGACAGATCTGACATACCTTCATATTAACAACCATAGGACCCTAGAGCTCATCAAGAGTGGTCAGATAAACAATTGTACTAAGCACATTGAGACAAAATTTAGGTATATCTGTGACTGTGAAGAGGCTGGAGATATTTCTGGGGTACATATGGCTATAGAGGATCAAATGGCTGACATCATGACAAAATCATTGGAGCCCGAAAAGTTTGTGTTATTTCAAGAAATGATTGAAGTACATTCGTAAGGCATTCTTGATGAAGAGGGGTGTTGTAAATTGAAGCAGGTTCATTTTACTTCAGATATCTCCAAGCTCTCATGTTCTTTCTTTGATTGATTACCTAATTGACACTTACTAAGCATGTAGTTGTGCTGCGTAGTAGAACTTTGAAACCTCAGTTCAGTGTTTACAGGAACTGAGGTATATTTCAATCTTTCTTATTTGATATAAAGATAACTGATTGTATTTAGACTTTTGTCTGACAGGTACAATAATATACAGTTCAGTGTTTACAGGAACTGAGACTTTTGTCTGACAGCTTCCATCAATCTCCGTCTGCTGCAAAATCCTTAACAGTCTCTTCTTCTTCCTTCTTATCAATATCTTTCTTATCCACAAACTCTGTGATTTTGAGGTACATTCGAGAGCAAGGGTGATAAGGAATAAGACAAAAGGCTGCAAACTTAAGATGTGATATCGTTCTGTTGACCTCCACCAGAATATAAGCACCATTTCTTGACCTTTAAACTACTGCTATGGGCCTAAGATAATGAGGTTTGCACTTGCGACCAATCTCAGGCTCGATCTGTTTGTTTAAGACCAGGACCAACTCTCCAGGTTTGAAATCATAGTTGTAGACTTTATTTGCATTTTTTCTTTCAAAATCTCATGTAAAAGCATAACAAGCGGTCAGAACACGTTCATAGATCTTGGCTAAATCCTCATCACGCTTCTGGAGCATGCGAGCATGAACCACAAGGAGATCTGCCATTGATAGAGGCATGAGAATAGGAGCTATGAGGAAAGTAGCCTCTATAATGTCAAATAGGAGCAGGGGTTCAATTCCATATACCATGTAGTATGGCGTTAGTCCAGTCACCTTTCTAGTCATGACACAATCTGCCCAGAATGCATATGGTGTGTACTCATACCATCGTTTAATATTTTCTGCACACATCTTTACTAAATTGTCCCTGATCGTCTGGTATATACTCTCGACGACTCCATTTGCTTGGGAGTTGTAAGCTGAAATCCTAATATGATGGATGTGATATTGAGTTGTGATCCATTCCAGAGCAGCCACAAACAGGGTCCCATTATCTGTAACAATCTCTTCTAGTTTACTCCATTGACAGAGTAATTCCTCAAAGATAAACTGGTCCAGTGTCCTACTAGTTTTGCAAGTCAATGCCCTCCATTCTGGCCAACCAGTAAGTGAGTCATGGACCTGAACAAGGTATTTATATCCCTATGAAGGTGGCATGTACATTATGTTGATATAAGCCTTGCAAAAAAGTGATGCAGGTACTTGGATTGTCAGAGGTAGAATTACATGTTTGAGAGACAGCACCTGGCATTGGTGGCATATTGAAATGATCCATAGTATGCTGGCATCGAGTGTCAGCCACCAGAAACGGTTGCTCAAGATTCGCTGAGTAGCACAAAAGCCTTTGTGACCCAGTTGATCATGTGTCTCGATCAGTAGCCGGTAATGTTTCTCATGCCTTTCTATTACTTGTTGATGTCGACCTTAATGTTCTTGTTACTACATCTTGCCACCTTTGAGGAAAAACTTGCTTGTATGCTGGAGGAACTGTCATTTGACCTTCTCCATGAGTTGCTCTGGCATTTTCATCATCTCCAGAAAATTCTAATCTCCCTTAATTCCTTTTCCCTCTTACTCATTCCCTCCTCTGTCTTCCTCGACTGCATCAGCTTGTTTCATTCATCCCATCTCTCATTCTCCTTTTTTTCTAAGGTAGCGTCCTCGTCACATCATACATCCTTTCCCATGCTTAATGTCAAGTTCTCACTCCCTTCAATGAACCTACTCATCACCCATATACCAGCATCAATTATCTCATCTATCCAGCCCTCTGCCTCTTCTATGCCTTCCCCTTCTTCCTCGCTATCTGCTACTTTTCTCTTTGATAGTCTGTTGGGCCCCTTGTGTTTTGTTCCTGGCACATGCACCAACTCGAAGTCAAACATCAGGATCACCGCAATCCACCTATTCATAGCTGTATTGGGGTGTAAGTCTGGTTTGTTTAACATTCCCTTTATGTACTGAGCATCCATCTCCACCACTAGCTTTTTCACCCCAATCAACCAAAGCTTTGTCACATTCAGGGCTTGGAATAGCCCATACAGTTCCAATTTCAACTGTGAGTACTCTGAGATCTGTTCATTCCATGCAATTGATCCAAATTTTGTAGGTCATCGCCGTCCTTTTGCATCTCATTGGGCCAATATGAATCCTACTGCAATGACAGATGTGTCAATGGAGAGGATTACTTCAAATGGGAGGGAATGATCAATTGGTTGAATTGCTTCGCAGGTAGCCACCCTCTCTTTCATCTTCTCTATTGCTAACTTCTGTTCCTCTCCCCAAAAGAACTCTCCTTTCGTCACTTTCGTCAACTTTGTCAATGGGTCTGCTACCTCTGCAAACTTTCTTATCCAATTCCACACTGTGCCTGCCATTCCCAGGAAACCCCTCACCTCTGACACATTCTTATATTCAGGCCACTTCAACACCTTCTCTACAGTCGTAGCATTTAGTTCCTGTCTCTTGTATATATATTTCCTCCCTACTACGATGATTTCTGGTTGACATAACTGCAGTTTCTTGGCCAGAACTGTTGCTCCTGCATGTACAAGGCAGTGAAGGATATAGTTCAAGTCAACTGCATGCTCCCAGACGAAGCAGCAGATCCCTGGGTTCGCTGAAAGTACTTCGTAAGTGCTGTCCTTCCCTTCATATCGTGTTTTTGGTCCCAATAATATGATGTCATCTAGGAAGTTTGGCACTTTGTCCATCTCATGCTGGAGGATGATGTAAGGGAGCACTCAGAGGCATCCCAGAACATGCTCAACTATAGTAGAGGAGGCATCTTAAGTTAGATCAATGAATAGCCCAGGAGATCAAACTAATGTTGAGGTAAGGTATTCTACCATACATCACTAGCTACTTATACTAGACCAGCTTAGTCTGTGTACCGGTTGCTACAGGAACACAGATCAAGACACTAATAACTACATTACCTAATAAGGCTACATAGTATGTACCATGGTGATGAGAACAAGAGGGAAGGGAACTATTAATAGTGGACTCTGAGGATCTGAGGGCGAGCTAGATAATGCTTACCTATACCAGGTTATCTGTTAGGGAACCACTCAGAGGCAATTACTCCTTAAGCTAGGTAAGAGTCCCGGAAGCTAAGTTGAGATTCAAGTGAAGTAGATCTACGACAGCTTGCTAGTATATATACTTTTACACTAGACGATCACACGCACTATCACATGAGCACATGGATCAGTAATCACAATGTCCTAATAATAGAATAGAAGGCATCGCACTGCATAACACAGACAGGGAGAAGACAGGAACCATAAGAATACATACACATACTGTCAGTGGGCCATTAATAGAACAGACTCTCAGTGGTGACTAAGCACTACCCTAGATGTCCCCTTACATTATCTAAGCTACTATAGGCTGTCCCCTTCTGTCAAGGACAGATGGACAGAGTATGGAGGAATGGAGTAATAATAGAGTTATACTCCGGAATGATGTACTAAGCTATCTCAGAGAATAAATAGTACTTAACAGTGATCGCAAAACCAGAAAGAAGGCTCCAGCGGACTGTCAAGGATGTTGGAGCAGAGAACGGCTTGTTGAACGACCTTGGTTTCAACTTATGTGTTGCACCCCGGTCTCCGGTCGTGAGGTTGGTCGCATATTTCAGAGTAGTGGAAGTCGTCAAGACAGAGGTCCTAAGCAGGTAAGTTGAGGAGTCGGAGAGGATGAGATACGATTAGGAATAATTGACGTTAATTTACAGACTGAGGAATTACACTGTAACTACTCAGTACTTATAGGAAGTCTGGAATAGGAGGAGAGTAGCCTACTACGCTATCCTACTATTATTAATTTTAGGAGAATAATTAGGAGAAATAAATTATATAATTATCATATTTTCGGAATATGACACCTTACAGATGAATGCGACATCGTTATGAAAGATACTGACTGATCCTGTCCAACCTTGAGGGAACACTGTGAGGTATATGGTGCCTAGGGGAGTATCAAAGGTTGTGTAGTCCCTTGACTCCTCCGCTAATGTGTGGTAGTTGTTAGGGAACCACTCAAAGGCGATTACTCCTCAAGCTAGGTAAGAGTCCCAGAAGCTTAGTTGAGATTCAAGTGAAGTACATCTACCACACCTGCTAGTATATATAGCCTACACTAGATGATCTCACACACTATCACATGGGCGTGTGGATCAGTAATCATAATGTCCTATAATAGAATAGAAGGCTCGCACCACACGACACAGACAGAGACAGGAACGGTGGGAACGCATACATGTACTGTTACAGGGCCACTAATAGAACAGACCCTCAATAGTGACTAAGCGTCACCCTAGATGTCCCCTTACAGTAGTCGTACCTTACAAAGAGGTCTAGTCCCAAGTATATTGATCTTGCTGAACATTGCTCTGTATATAGATAGACAAGTGGTGGCTCTTGAGAATCACAAACAGTGATGGCATTGAGGGGGTAAGATTGTGAACGATGCATAAATTTCCATCTTTCTTTGCCACTGTAAACTATTAATGATGATAGGAGCTGTATGATGTTTTATATACCCCTTGTTATAAACATCGAGTGGGACTACAGTTATTATCAGCCTTGGTCTGATAATGAATGGCTAGTGGATGAGATAATAGCAATGCGAGAAGAGATGTTGATGGTACAGAACGAGGACATTACTATGCAATAATGCATAGAATGTCAAAGCATCTTAGGAGACTGTGAACTCATGGTATGGATAAGACTCTTTGGAGAAGTCTCGGATCATTTTCCTTCTCTATCTTTGGACTTATGCTAAATAGGACAACATCGGACTAACCCATTATTAGACAATGACTCACCTCTGACTCACTTGTCACCTTGTCACTGATATGTCACTTAACTAGTCACTCTTAGTTACAAGTAGTGTTACCACATTGTAACGATTAGTTACATCTCTAGTTAGGATAAATACAGACCAGAAAGAGAAGGAAACAGCAAGTTCTCTCTTTCTGTATTCCCTTTGTAAAATCCTTACTCTGAGGAATCAGTACTCTTATTGTCTTAGAACAACCTTAAGGGTGCTACTCAAAGTCTCATTGACATCTCTCTTCTGTAAGGAAGCTAAACTCCAAGCCGGAATGAAGCCAACTGCTCTTTGTTTAGCGATTGACAAAGAGAACTCGATAGAGTCCCTGTTAGATTCTGCTACACTATATATACAATTACTATTGTGGCTATGCACCTTGCCTCCCACAGTCCTTATGCCTGTCAGCTAACTTCTTTGTCACATGCTGTGACTGTGACTTGTGACTATGTGTGACATGACGTGACGTGACCATTCTGTGACTTCAGTCACACCTTTGTGACTCTGTGACTATCACATGATATTTCCCACGCTCCACCTTAGTAATAATCTAAAAGAAAAGAAAAAAAAAGAAAAGGAATATAAATATTGACTTAGCTGTTTTGCCAAGTCATGACATCCTCCGATATAACTTCACTGAAAACCTTAACTGGACCTTCTAACAAGGAGCATGAAGATATCAAGTATTAGATATAAACTTTAAGTTGAAACAGATATTCAACTATAAGGTCTAGAGTCTT
>Ga0157362_1000721_pt1 | contig 12102 bp, 7 predicted proteins | sample AttlaeALBM3_FD_111480 | JGI IMG/M metagenome (GOLD analysis project Ga0157362, IMG submission 111480) | Fungus gardens microbial communities from leaf cutter ant in Ribeirão Preto, State of São Paulo, Brazil - Atta laevigata ALBM3 | ecosystem: Host-associated > Fungi > Mycelium > Unclassified ... | reverse complement strand
TGGTCGCGTTTATAAGACAATGTAATTTCGAGATAACTACTCGATTTCTTTGCATAACAAAATTTTATTATTTCTTAAAAAGAGATTAGTCGAAAAGATAGATATTAATAGTTTCTGTAGATGCGTCCAGGACATTGTTTCTCGTAATATATCTTATTTACACTTTAGTAAAACACACAATTCAAGTAGAGCATATTTTCAAAAGTTAGAATAGATGATATTTAGAATCTTCTGAAGAAAGGTATTTTCGTAGATGATTATGGAAACAATTCCTCGCAATTTAATCAGCGTGAAACACGCGCCATTTCGCAGGTGATATTTATTTCATTGTCATGGGGCTTTATGGTGGTGGGTGATATTTTTTTAAAGATTAAGACATAAGTACGGCATTAAAAAATATGTAATACGTAATACAGAATGTATCACAGAAAAAATATTGAATTGCTAGCGTAAGTTTTTTTTAAGACTGATATATTCTTAAATATATCTGATTAAAAATAAATGAATTATATCTATCTTGTATAATCTCTATTGTCCCTTCAAATTACAATTATCAATTAATTAATTTTAATGTTATTTTATTTTTTAATAGAATAAGCATTTTAATAACATTATAAAGTTTTGTTACATTTATATTATAAACAATACAATTATAATTTTAATTCTTGAAGTTTTTAAAAATATATGTCTAATTTGATTTGTAGAATTCGATGAAGAAGTAAATATAATAAATTTTATGCTTGCGCTGCAATATTATTCGAAAATACTGGTGCTGCAACTTTCAAGAACCTTGAGAAGGCAACAGTCAGGAATAAACCTAAGATTATTCTGGACTACCATTGAAGGTCTTCTCTCTCTTTTCGTGTATTTCCTCTTTCTTTTATTTATTTCATCAGTTTTGCATGCGGCAAAAGACGTATTGGGATGCAATAAGAGCACAAAAGAGACTAGAGTTAAGATCATGATACAACACGCAACCGTTAGAATGTTAAACTACTACGAAAGCAAAATAATTTTATTACTTTAGAATTCTATAAATATTATTTTTCGATATTTCTTGCATTGCATATAAGTGTAAAACTACGAATTCTTGGCAGAAACTCTAAATAAAAACTCTAAATAAAAACTCTAAATAAAAAAGACAAAAATAATTGGATTCAAAAGTTGGACACACGCTTAGTATAGCACTGTGTTATAAGCGACAGAGCTCGGTTCTACGTCAAGATTAATTTTAATCTCGGTTTAATTTACACTTTATCTTTTAAGAAAAAAATAAACAGCAAACTAAAAAAAGAGAAAAAAGTAAAATAAATTAATTCCAGCCAAACTTATTTAACGAATAATAATTTCATTCAACGGAATAAATGTAAAATGCTTAGAACATAAATATCTAGCGTAAGATAAGATATTTTTAGTCAATCACGAATGGCCAAATGGAAGGTACTACATCTTCTTGAACCACTTTTGATTCTTCTTCCTCTGGGATTTCTTCTGTGATCGTCCTCGGTTCGATTTCCGCAGAATAAGTTAATTCATTCAAGTAATACCTTCAGTAAGTAATTATTAATTATATTATAGAAATGCTTATGATACGATTCATTTAAGTATCATAAAATATACATATATACCATTCGTGAGCGTGATGACAATCGATATTTTCCTCGTCCGTGCATATCCGCTGTTTTTGATCAAACACTGTATCGTTAGCGCAGATCACTGGGAATCCATCACCGAAATTTTCACAAACATGAAATATCCTGCAATTGTAATCTATGTCGGCATAAAAACCGGATGGCATATCCTTGCAAGTAAAGCGAAAAGTTAGATTGGCGAAGATATCGATATCATTTTGTTCACTTGATATTTCCTCGTAGGTTTCCAGATGATTTCTATCCTATGTAAAACATATTACAATAATTTGTAATTTTTAATTTGAATTACAAAACAAAGATATATTAAAATAATTTCAAAGTAATTAAAAAAAATTCTTACGAAATGGCCTAAAGTAAATTGATTTGTCACCTTTGTATCTGTATAACAAAAAAGATATACATAAAACCTAACTTCTTTTAAATAATAGAAAATTTAGAAATCCTCAAGTAATCGAAATTTAATATAGAACTAATTTTAAAACTTACTCAACAATAATGAAAAATTAAACACGTATATTATAAAATAATTCATGTTAATTGTAATTTTTAAAACGAAAATTTTTTAATTCTTGGTACCGAAATTACAACTCAATATCAGCTAACACTATCATTCACTATTACTCGATGGATAACGCAACCGACTGCGCGATTACAACTACTACTCTTTGTCTGAAACTGCAGAACACGAAGAGCTCAATGACCTTAATAGCCATGTAATTTCTGAAAAGGCCCGTCATTCTCTCTCATTATTGTTTAAATGACACTTAACTATCGCATCCTGCTTTGCTAAACGATATTTTCGAAGAATCAAAAGAATATTCTAAGAACAAAAAAATCCGATTAATCTTCTCTATAAAGAAATTAAAAATGTCTTAAATAAATTTGTTAATTAAAAAGAAAAAGTGATAAATATAAATTTATTACAAAGGAGTTTGTGTTAAAATTAAAATTTTCTATTATGAAGAAAATAACATACTTAAATTTTTTCGAGATGTTTATTTTAAATTAATCTGTGCACCAACAGATGTCGGCTTCATGCTATAAATTACATGACTCGGTTGAGTACCAAGGTAACTATGTAAAGAAACTTTCACTAGCATCAACCAATCCTAAGGTGTACTTGACAGCTGACTTTCTTCAACACGAGGATTTGTCGTTACTAAATTAATATAACGTTATGCATTAAAGTTACGCAATAATATTTATTTATTTATTTATAATTGTTTATAATTTGAAAAACTTAAAAACAAACCAAAAGAATATAAAGAAATATTCAGAACTTGTGTGTGACAACTTCGAATCAATAACACTTTTATAATTTTTTGTTCTTAAAAAGAAATCTTAAAATTGATCAAGTTGAAACTTTTTTTAATTATTCATTAAACAGAATAAGACAGAAATTTTTTACATATTTTATTATTATAATTTTTTATTATTAATTTAATTTTGTCAGGTTACTAATAGCAGCTTATCAGTCGCGACCTCCGAAGATATGTAGCATTTTATCAAAATGTGATGTGTGACGAGACTCTCCTTCTTTCTCTCGCAACGACAAAGATGGGATGTCTACGAAAGGATAGCGTATCAACTGCCAATGAGGGAGGCCTTACTTCTGAAGCTGCCTTTCTCTTTGCCTCCGTGCCTCGGTTCAGTTTTCACGGCAGCTTCAGCCAGGAATCACATGCAGAATGTCTTGAAGACACACGAAGGTGAATTCAAAACGTGTACTCCTTTCTGTTCTTCTTTCTCGCTCTTTCTGCTCCTGCATGGTGGAAGAAAAAGGACAACCCGTTCGACTGCGAAAATGTAACTCTGAGGATACCAACAGTGCATCCTTGAAAAAAATCACAACGACCTTCGCGCTTTTAAAAATCGTTGGGCAAAGTGTAACAAGGTATATCGCGACTTGTGACAAACGATAATATTATAGTCTATATCCATTAGCTTTAAATTGCAAAATGTTCGGAAATATTGTTTTTAAAAATTTCGCAATTTACCGACTATTAGAGTAATAGCAAGTATGATGTATTATACTAATAATAAGGAACAGCTTATCAAACTGCTTATGTCAGATATGTCAGGCTATAGATTGAGATTAAAAGCAATTAGAAAAAAATCAATATCAAATTTAGTAAACTTTGCTTTGATTGGTTAAATTCAATTTCAATTTTTAATACGAATATTAAACTTGTTATATTTTTAAATATAAAGATGCTAAATTTCGTAATGTTCGCAGCTGAATATCCACGTGTATTTAGGCGCGTCATCTCTCCGCTCAGCGATTTTAACGCATGTACAAAACATTACGCTTCTATGTTACTTGAACTAATTATCTTTAATACTTAACTAACTCACGAAGCTTTGCACAGTTATTTCTATTTTATTTAGTTGCAATAATATTATTCTTTATAATTATTTTAACTTGATTATTATTATACTACTTGATATAGTATTTAAATACAATATAAGTAAAATTATTTTTATTTTTTTAGAGAATTCATTATCCAATATATAAGATTTTGATTTTTTTCACATAAATTTAAGATTCGGAACTTTGTAATGGTTTTCTAAATAATATTCTTCATAAATTACAAAATTTTATATAATAATCAAATATAAATTAAATTAAATTCACATATTCTTTACTTTATTTAAAAAAAAATTTCTTAATAATTACTATACATATGTGAAAGGAAAGGTGTTACAAAAATCGTATAGTAAACGAATATAGGATATTACATGATTCGGTATTTGCAAGGATATTATCGAAACAAAAATATTCTTGTCTACTATGTTAAAGAAATGCACAGAAAAGTGCATCTCATTTTGACGAGGCAGTTTCTTTTATAATGAGATTTAATTTTAATACTTAACTGCAAATATTATAAGTTAGTAGTGATACATTTTCTTTACATAAAGCCGTCTATCTTTGCTACGTTAACACAATAGCTCTAATTAATAGACTTTCAGAAAGTGGAGCGTGGAGCAAGTTCTTTTTCTCTCCACTGTCATTCTTTCCGCTTTCGAGAAGCGGAAGTCTCACGTTCGGGAAAGCATACTTTATTGATAGCTCCTCGAGTTTCTAAATATTTTTAAGTCGATACAAATATAAGCAAAAAATAACAAGTAACCGTTCGAGTTTTGATCCAGATACACGAGATAACTTAATAATAAATAATCGAATTGCCGATGCAATACGTCAATGGTACCAGGTTCGTTTATTTTTCTTAGATCTGATACGAGTTTGGTGTCACGAGAGACTAGCGTGATTCGGTCCAGTGGTTAGTTCCTTGGTTTATGAGATAGAAAGATCAACTAAAATAAGTGAAAGGCGCGTATGTTTTTCCCAATGTACCGTTTTACTTCTAAACATTATCGTCTCATCAATTTTAGATTTGCAGATTTTCTTGACAACTTAATATTCTTACTCTCCTAAGAGAAACGCCTAGTTGGATTAATTCTGATTAAAAATGGATAAATCTAAATTTTCTGATTAAATCTATTAGAATTGTAATTAAGATAAGTAGAATTTTGATTAATCTAATCTTCTAGTGCACTCATTTTTTTCAACAAAACATTTTTCTCAGTGTATAAATATAAATTTATTAATATACTTTTACTTGGCATATATCTTGTCTGAAATAAAAATAATAAATTTTCCTCATAATGCAAACGCTGATGTTTTTCTTACATATCGTGCTTATACACACATTATATAGTGAGCACTATAAACTGCTTGAACTAGATCATCGTGTTTTTCTTCTTGCCTGTTTGAATTACTAGAGCTATAATAAGACATAGTTTTCCATTTCTCAGATCGACGAGTCCCACGATTATTTTAATTATAAGCTACTGTTAATTGCGGGAGCCTCGCTGCTATGCGAAGATGATCTCGATTGTTAGACATTGGAATATATCGAAAGTGTGTGTAAATTGGCAATTCAACTTTCATTATTAATTACCACACAATTGTTAATTAATAATAAAATACACTGCAAATGTTTTTCATATAATAAAAAGAATATGAGAGATTAGACTCTCTTATTCGACTTCTTATTAGACTTAGATTCAACCGGGAAAACATAGGAAACAGATTAATAATTGCATCAAAATATAATTGATTATTAATGATGACAATTGTATTTTTTTTCATGGTCTATTGATATCTTTTCAAATCCACCCACAGAGCACAAAGAGCATACGATGATCTTTGAAAGGAGGTCGGTTATTATACAAAAATTATATTTGCTAATCGTAATCAAGTTTCGAAAGAAGGACAATCAATTTGCAATAAACCGCAGTGCAGCACCATTTCGCGCAACCATTAATTTTCTATCGAAATTTCATGCATGATTACGCAGGTGGTTCATCATTTTCGCGATAGTACACAGTGAAAACGCATTGGTCTAATTGCGTTAACATTTCCGGATGGACAAGTCGTCGCTTTCATAATTTTCTTTTGCAAGATGCACATGAGGCAAATTGTGAGTGACGTATGAGTTAAACGTCCCTACTATAGCTTATAATTTGTTACGTGACAGAAAGCGCGATTGCCATAGTTGCGTGCCTCCTTTCTAGAATCGCGTGGGAGACGCTATCGTCGGTACACGATCATTGTATTAATTATGATTGAATAATGAATAGACAAAGCATGATCCATGAAAGTATCATCCATGAGATCTTGATCTTTTGCGCCTTTTCTTGCTACGCAGTGATCAGAGCGTAGGTCTCATTTTGTGTGGGTTGTATCTCCTGAAAAAAGTAGTCTCGTCTTCAAGGACATTTTTGGGCTATCGTGATAATCTTAGCGGTTAGTCACCTCTGCACCTCGGTATCAAGAAATCGCAGGATATCTCAGCAACTCGCGTGGGATAATAAGTGGTGAGATCGGATCGCGAATTGAGCGACTGATGTAATCGTTTTTGCTTAAACACAGACAACAGGAACTTCGAAGGGCCGTTTAACAATTCATTCGCGAAAGATTGCGCAGAACAATTGCGATTTTGAAGCAACTGCGATTTTATTAAGTGCATAAGCTGCATGGTTATCGGCGTATCGATCTGTTGCGTACATTAACCAATGGAGTTCACGTAGCGAAAACTTTCCCACATTTCTGACGAGACGTACGTTGCATCACGGAGTGACTAATTGAAATGCTCATTTTACAAAGATATTACGTTTGCACCTTATCTATATAAATCAAACTATTATCAGTCTTTATGATATAAATAACATAGATTTTAAGTAACATAGATTTTTTTCAACGTAACTTACTATATGTATTTATTAAAGAGATTATGTAAATTATACAATTCTCTTATAACAGTATTTTTTCATGTAAAATTTGTTATACGTTTGAACTCATGTCAGTTATTATGTAATTATAAAGTGTAAGCGCGTAATATATAATTATATAATTACATTACATAATTACGAAAATATTAAATGGATTTCTTTTTATTTGTACTTTTCAAAACAGGTATTAAAATGTTATCTTCACTATTGCTGTTGAGTATGGTTGTGTCCATAATGGGCGGCTACGTGCCGCCCGGACCAAGATTCGGATGCCCCAAAGACGCGATTTACATTTATCCCTGCACTTGTCTTCGGGGCAGTGACAGAGGTTTATACATCCGCTGTGAGAATACGAATCTGGCTAGTCTCAGTATTGCCTTCACGAATCTGGGAAACGAGGGCATGCCGATTGAGGAACTGGTTCTATATAAATGTAACATAGGTGAGTCGATTTAATCACGTCGTAAAAAAAAAAGAAATTTGCATGTAATATTCTTCCGGAAGATGACGATAAGTCGGTTGAATGAACTTTTTTATTCCATTTTTATTAATTGGCAGTACGATTCTACGGGCCCGCTTTGTATCCATTGGATGTGCGAGTACTCAAGTTTATCGATACGCCATTGAGATTGATCGAAGAGCACAGTTTTCTTGGCGTGAACCGAACTCTTCAGGAGCTTTATGTAATAAACAGCAATTTGGAAAAATTTCCTCGTGAAGCACTACAGATCCTCGGCAATCTCAGCCTATTGAGCATCACAGGGCACCGGATATCTGCCTTGCTGGGAAATAGTTTTGGTGAAAGCGCGGCGGCTGCGAAGCTAGAAAAATTGGAGATTAGTAACGGTAATCAGAATCTCATCGCGAGATATTGTTAATGGGAAACGCACCGTTTTATTATACAGATCTTGAAAGTGATACAATTGTATAAACTCAATTTTTGATATTACAAAAAATAACATTTTCATTATATATAATTTTTTATGTAATACCTATATATAAGAACATAATTATAAAAAAATATCAAATTAAAATTCTTGACTTTTATATTTTTTAGGTACACTTTCTTCCTTGCCTGTGGAAGCATTAATGCCACTCAAGAAACTTAAAACTCTTGATCTTCATGGCAACAAAATAAAAGACTTGAAGAGGAATCAATTCAAAGGTCTAAGAGACACCGAGTTCTTGGATATCTCTCACAATTTAATCGACAAATTAGATCCGTCTCATTTGGCCGATCTTGTCAAGATGGGATGGTGCAACATATCGCATAATGCTATCGCCGATTTGAAAAGGTTGACAGACTTGAAGAAAACGGTACTACTTATCATAAATAAATTTTTCGCAATGTACCTAAGATTATTTCTTTCGTTTTAGAGGAACCTTCGCCCGGAATTCCGTCTTGAAAGTCTTAAATTTGAGCCACAACAAAATCAGGAAACTTGATTCAAACACTTTCCGTGGCATGCGTTTTCTTAGACGGTTATATCTGAGCGACAATCAAATCGACGACGTGGGTCGTGGAACTTTCGGTTCCGTTACCAGAATCGGCACCGTCGATCTTTCCCGGAACTTCATCAAGAAAATCGATTTCCAAATGTTCAATCAGTTACAATTTGCTGAGGTATCTGAAATAATTATACTTGCAAATAATTATCTCACACAGTTTTTCTTTAACCTTCTAGGGGGATGACATCATCTTGTCATTAAAAAAACAATTCTTTTATTGATTTTGCTAAAAAAATATCTTATGAGTGAAAAATCCATTTATATGTATATATTTTATCGATATACATTCTTTCTGGCAGTAGAAGTATATTTTAATGTTCAATATTATATTATTATATACATTTTTATTTTTAATATTTTTAAGTTTCATTAATCTGTAGAGATCTCGAATTTATCACAAATTTAATTTTAAAATAAATATTACAATATGCACTCGAAAGGATTAATACCAAATTTGTCGTGATAGCTTATAGATGTTTCCGAGAATTTTGTAACAATCGTGGAGAAATTGGCGTTCAAAGATATTTATCTGGCGAAAGTAAATCTGTCTCACAATGAAATTTCAAAGATTGAATCAGGCGCTTTCGAGAATTGTGCGAATATTACATTATTGGATCTCAGTCACAACAAGCTCGAGAATATCTCAAAGTATTCTTTTGATAGTGCGTCATATGCTATGGAATTGCAACTTAGTTATAATCTATTTACATCTCTAAATCAGGTGAGTAAAATTTTTGATGGAAACGATAAAATAGTTCACATTATTTCATTAAGATATTTATTTTTATTCTAAATACTATTGACATTCTTTTTTTGTAGATTCCAATGCACAATATGACGGGGTTGAAAATCTTAAACGTTTCCCACAATTTGATACATTCCGTTCCACGACAGACTTTTCCAAAGCTGTACGAGCTCCACACGATCGACATATCGCACAACAATCTATCCGAGATTCATAACGCCGTATTTCAGACGCTCTTCAGCTTGCGATTCTTGAACATGTCACATAATTCTCTAGAGAAAATAAAACCATCGACGTTCGGACCACTGCCGACGCTTCTAGAACTCGATATGAGTTACAATCAATTAAACGACGTTGCACGAGGTAGTCTCACTCGATTAGCTAGTTGTAGGTGAGTCACTATTGATTAATAAAATTGAAAAATATTATGCTTGCAATGACATGTCTATTGTATTTTAGGAGTTTAACGGTGAAAAATAATCGTTTGACAAAGATTTTCCAATTGCCAATTTCTCTGGGTCATTTGGACTTCTCGGAGAATCTGTTGGAAGAGATTCCGAGCACCGACGTATGGCCTACGATGAATGCATTGCTCTCGCTAGACCTTTCGCGGAATCAGCTGGGCGATAACTTGCAAGAGGGGAGCTTCGAAAACCTGCTGACCTTGAGAATCTTAAACCTGCGAGCGAATAACATTACAAAACCGCCTTGGCAAGCACTCGGTAGTCTGAGCAGTTTGCAGTATCTTTATCTGCAGGTAAGACAAGAGAAACTTTTATGAGGGAATTCGTTCTTCTTCGAGGATCAGTAATTTTCTGAATTTTTACTGATGGATATATTTCAGAATAATTACTTGACGAAACTGGAAAAAGCCGCCTTCGGCCGTCTGCCGATAGTATTTGAGCTGAACTTGGCAAACAATAAAATAAATAACATAACGAGTCGGGCGTTCGAGGGCCTGTTGCAGCTGCTAACGTTGAACTTGACGAACAACAATATTAGCTACATACCGAACGGCGCGTTTCAAGGTCTAGTATCTCTACGAACACTCGACTTATCGCATAATAAATTGGAAAAGCTGGACAACAAGACGCATGGACTGCTCGATGATTGCCTATCTTTGGAGAGACTCAACCTTAGTCATAACGAAATATCATTTATCACCCGGAAGACTTTTCCAAATGATCCCTGGATTCCTTATAGACTAAAGGAAGTCGATTTATCTTATAATACAATGCCGGTCATTACTTTCGATTTCATCGCCGGTGCTAAAAAGATTCAGTATTTGAATCTTTCTCATAACAACATTGATGAGATCAGAAGATGTGAGTAGTAAACCAGAATCGTTTTTAATAACTTTGATAACTAATCGATAACTAATTGCTATATAACGGCCTCAGCTTATCCTTTTTACTGAGAATCATCGTTTACGAAAACATTGCCTTATTTCAGATGTAATCGGGAATTTAACGGCTTTGCAGACGTTGGATTTATCGTATAATGACATAAGTGATATCTCCGATCAAGATATCTTTCTTCCGCCATTAAATTTGACCAACTTGCATCTGAGTAATAACCATCTAAGCCATGTGCCTCTCGACAAAATTCTATCGCTGCCGAATCTAAAAGTTCTCAATCTGGAAGAAAACGAGATCGGTGTTTTCGATGAGAAGTTCATGAAGATTATTCAAAACGGCACGGTGTTCAAATACTCCGGTAACAAGATTTAGATAATTAGGATTCAATAATTAGGATTCAATAATTAGATAAAACACATAATTAAGGGCTTTAAAGGACTTTAAAAACTATTTATAATCAAGTTTTTTGTTATATATCAATATGTCAATATTTAAAATATATTTATATTAGGTAATCCCATGCATTGTGATTGTCATGTACGGCCATTGAAGAGATGGCTAAAATCTCAAACGCAATTTCCAACGGAATGGTTGAACGTGATGTGTAAAAGTCCAAATTATCTCGCAAATAAATTTATCTCGGAAGTAACCGAGGATCTTACGAACTGCGGCGAGAGGGATATTCAAGAGGAGCCCGAACTCGACATCACACCTGATGTGAAATATCGAAGCATTGATTAGTATGTAATATATTTCATTTATTAATTTCTATTATCATAAATATATCGTTTAAAATTTTCTCGAAGACTTCGGAAATGACGAATTACAATTTTCTTTAGCAATATCGATGATAAAAGTTGGAAAGCGACATGGTACGTAACATCGCGCGAAGATATCGGTGACTTCTACGTAGTAGTTCGGGAATCCGGTAGCAGCAAATCTATGCTCGAAAAGGATATTGTCTACAGCGAAAGATCCTTCAAAATCAACGATTTGAAGAGATCAAACACCAAGTATGAGCTCTGCGTACTCGCGCGTGATTCTGAAGGGAACGTCAAGCACTATAGAAATTCGCAGTGTCAGATTTTGAATCAGCACTCCAGCTCGACAGACAGTCTCAGGGCGAGCTTGTACTTCGTGATAGTCGCTGCTTCCTTTTGCACTCTTATGAGATTTCGTTAACCTGACGAAACTAGTATTCGTAGTACTTAGAAAAATATCTTACGTTTCGTGGAGATAAACAGCAAGATAAACACACGAAGTTATTATCTTTAAGTATCGCTAATTAAATTTCCGATCGTTCTGCTATTTTAGATTTTTATCTATGTCGCGTTGAAGCGTGATAAGCGATGTGATTGTACAATAAATTAATAAATGTATATTTCTCGAGAAGACGTCCAGTAAAGAAGCTAACTTGTTGTTATTTTAACGTCAAAATAACATCTTGAAATGATGTCAAAATGATGATAAGAACTTCAACTTGTTTGCTAGGTGATATACTGTGTGCGTTGTACATAAAACGTATTGTATTTTGCTCGGAAGT
>Ga0157362_1000720_pt1 | contig 12104 bp, 10 predicted proteins | sample AttlaeALBM3_FD_111480 | JGI IMG/M metagenome (GOLD analysis project Ga0157362, IMG submission 111480) | Fungus gardens microbial communities from leaf cutter ant in Ribeirão Preto, State of São Paulo, Brazil - Atta laevigata ALBM3 | ecosystem: Host-associated > Fungi > Mycelium > Unclassified ... | reverse complement strand
TCGCCCGAAGAAAACGAAATTCCGCGTCCGGCGCCACCTCGCTCCAGGCCGACGCCACCCACAGGAGTGTTCGATCATGATGAGAACCCTCTTTCTCCAGCCTCCTTCCTTCGACGGCTTCGATGGTGGCGCTGGCTCCCGCTATCAGGCGAAGCGCGAGATCAAGTCCTTCTGGTTTCCGACATGGCTGGCCCAGCCGGCCGCTCTTGTTCCCGGATCGCGCCTGATTGATGCGCCGCCTGCCAAGATGGGCATGGACCCCATCCTTGAGGATGTGAAGAATCGCGACCTCGTCGTTATCCATACGTCCACGCCGTCCTTCGCTTCCGACGTTCGCGTGGCGCAGATGATCAAGGATGCAAATCCGAAGATCATGATTGGCATGGTCGGTGCGAAGGTGGCCGTTCAGCCGACCGAGAGCATGGAGAAGGGCAGCCCGATCGACTTCGTGGCCCGCAACGAATTTGACTTCACCATCAAGGAAATCGCCGAAGGCAAGCCGCTCGCGGAAGTAGATGGCATTACCTGGCGTAACGAGAAGGGCGAGATCGTCGCGAACAAGGACCGCGCGATGATCGAGGATATGGATAGCCTGCCGTTCGTAACCGAGGTCTACAAGCGTGACCTCAACATCAACGACTACTTCATCGGTTATCTGAAGCACCCCTACATCTCGATTTATACGGGTCGTGGCTGCAAGTCGCGTTGCACGTTCTGCCTGTGGCCGCAGACGGTTGGCGGTCATCGCTACCGGACCCGCAGCCCCGAGCACGTGGCCGCCGAAGTGCGTCTGGCCAAGCAGTACTTCCCCGAAGTGCAGGAATTCATGTTTGATGATGACACCTTCACGGACGACCTGCCCCGCGCTGAAGCCATTGCCCGCGAAATGGGCAAGCTTGGCGTTACATGGTCCTGCAATGCCAAGGCGAACGTTCCCTACGAGACCCTGAAGGTTCTCAAGGAAAACGGCCTGCGCCTGCTGCTGGTCGGTTACGAGAGTGGCAACCAGCAGATCCTTCACAACATTAAGAAGGGCATGCTGGTCGAGACGGCTAAGGAATTTACGCGTAACTGTCACAAGCTGGGCATCAAGATTCACGGGACCTTCATCGTCGGCCTGCCGGGCGAGACGAAGGAGACCATCCAGGAGACGATCCAGTTCGCCAAGGAAATCAACCCGCATACCCTGCAGGTTTCTCTAGCCGCGCCTTATCCGGGCACCTTCCTGCACAAGCAGGCGACGGAAAATGGCTGGCTGAACGAAGCGGAAGCCGAACTGATCGACGAAAGCGGCGTGCAGATCGCACCGCTGCATTATCCGCATCTGTCGCATACCGAAATCTTCGAGAGCGTCGAGGAGTTCTACCGCAAGTTCTACTTCCGCGGCTCGAAGATCGCCTCTATCGTCAACGAGATGATCCGCAGCCCGCAGATGATGAAGCGTCGTCTGCGCGAAGGTGTGGAGTTCTTCCAGTTCCTCAAGGACCGTCACGCCGCCTGAACGGTGCGCGCCTGACGAATTGCTACCTAGGGGCCATGGCGCATGTCATGGCCCCTTTTTCATGAGACCTGCCATGACATCCAGCTCCCTGCGCCGCGCCATCGTGTCCGCCGACGATTTCGGTATGAGCCTTGAAGTCAACGAGGCCATTGAACAGGCCCATCGAAACGGGATCCTGTCCACGGCCAGTCTGATGGTTGCCGGAGATGCGGCCGAGGATGCCATCCGACGTGCGAAGACGATGCCGGATCTGAGAGTCGGATTGCATGTGGTGGCGATCGAGGGCAAGTCCGTCCTCGATCTGCCTGCCATTACGGACGAGCAGGGCTGGTTTGGGCGCAACCAATTGCGCCTTGGCGTGGAGTATTTCTTCAGCCCGCAGACTCGGAGTGCCCTGCGGCGCGAAATCGAAGCCCAGTTCCGTAATTTTGTCGCAAGCGGGTTAGCGCTCGATCACGCCAACGCCCATAAACACATGCACTTGCATCCGACGGTGGGACGATTCCTGATCGAGTCCGGTCTGGAGCATGGATTGCGGGCTGTCCGCTCGCCCTTCGAGCCGCCGGAGCCTGTCGAGGCCAACGATACGTTGGGAGACCGCGCCCTACGCCACTGGATCGGCGTGCTGCGTCACCAGATCCGCAAAGCGGGGCTGAAAACCAATGACTGGTGTTTCGGGCTGCGCTGGTCCGGCCATATGACGCCGGACCATATCCGCGGCCTTGTTCCGCGTCTGCCCACGGGTGCCAGCGAAATCTACTTTCACCCCGCCACGGCTCAGGACGCCATGATGAAGCGTTTCATGCCCGGCTATGAGCAGGAGGGCGAACTGGCCGCCCTTCTGGACCCGGCTGTGCGAGAGGCATTCGACCGGTATGGGGTTGCCCGTATTGGGTGGGCCGATCTGTAAGACCGGCCCAGCGACACGTCTCAGGCCGTCAGCGTGAACGCGTCGGTCGGGCGTGCACCGTAACGGGTGATGATCTCACCGGCAGCCTGATTGCCCAGCTTCGCGCAGGTGACGAGGTCGTGCTTTTTGCTCAGACCGGCCAGGAAGCCCGCTGCGAACGCATCGCCCGCGCCCGTGGTGTCCACGACCTTCACTTCGGTTGTCGGTACGTCATGGCGCTCTCCGTCACCGATCACGACCGCTCCCTTCTCGCCACGTGTGATGACGGCCAGCTTGGTTTCGGCAGAAACCTGCGTTGCGGCTTCTTCGAAATCCGTGACTTCGTACAGCGCCAGAAGCTCGGCTTCGTTAGCGAACAGGATGTCCACGTGACCGGCCACGAGTTCGTGGAAAGCTGCGCGGTGACGTTCCACGCAGAACGTGTCGGACAGCGTCAGGGCGACCTGACGGCCGGCTTTGCGGGCAAGGCGGGCAGCGTGTTCGAATGCTTCCTGAGCCTGTGGTTTGTCGTACAGATACCCTTCCAGGTAGGTGATTGCAGCATCGGCTACGACGGATTCATGCACGTCCTCGGGGGTGAACTCCGTGCAGGCGCCGAGATAGGTGAACATCGTGCGCTGGCCTTCCGGCGTCACCAGAACGAGGCAGCGTGCGGTCGGGGTGCCATCGGCGGCCGGTAGCGGCTCGGACGGGAAAGTGATGTTCTGTTCGCGCATGTCGCGTGTGAAATGGTCACCGGCTTCGTCAGCCGTGACCTTGCCGAGATAGGCCACTTTCGCACCCATACGGGCCGCCACGACGGCCGTGTTGGCGCCAGAACCGCCGCCCGTCACATTTTCGATATCCACGCGGCTTTCAATGGCATGCGCCGTGGCAGCGTCGATCAGGGTCATGCTCCCGGCAGCAGCGCCAAGCCCGTCGATCAGGTCCTGGCCTACAGGGGCGAGAACGTCGACGATGGCATTGCCGATACACAGAAGGTCATGCTGGGGTGCAGACATTGGAACTCCGGTCAGGTCGCTTAAAACTTCAGAAAAAAACATTTAACGGGCAGGCTGCGCCATTAAATCAACATGATCATAGGTGCCCTCTGGGTTCACGCCAACTCCCGGTCCGCCCGGCGCCGTTTTCATGCGTGACTATTCGTCACATTTATGGAAATGCGCGTCTTGTCCCTCCGGGTGGTGAGCGTGTAGCGTTGTCGAAAGGCCCGACCTGACTGTTCTGTCCTCGCGATGGAACATATGGGAGACGTCCTAGACAGAGAGTGTTCTTTTCCAGATCCGCAGCGGGGTTTCCTTGTTCAGAAGACGCAAACCGGAAGATGACTCCAAACCTGCAGAGAACAGTAAGCTCGCAGGGCAGCCCATTTTCCCCAACCGGCCGGACGCTCCCAGCCAGACGGCTCCCGCGTCAGGATCCGGATCGCCTACCAGTCCCCAGCAGCCCAACCAACAGAAGGACCCCGCTCCCATGGGTCGTACCCCTTTCCCGGCACCGCCGTCTCCCAACTCTCCGACGGGCGTGACGCCGGCAGGGGCTCCGCGCCCCGGTGCGGCCGCTGTTCCGGGCGCACCGCGCCAGACCGGTCCGGAGCGTCGTACACTCGTTGTGGGTCGCGGTATCAGCGTCCAGGGTTCGGTGCAGGACGCCGAGCGCCTCGTTGTTGAAGGCACTGTCGAGTCCAGCATGATCCAGGCCAGCGAGCTTCAGGTCGCGCATGGCGGTATCTTCCGTGGTGGTGTTGAAGTTGAGGACGCGGAACTGGCTGGCACGATTGACGGGACCCTGACCGTCAATGGCAGCCTGACGATCCGCTCCACCGGTCGTCTGATTGGCAAGGTGAAATGCCGTCGCCTGCAGGTCGAAGACGGGGGGCAGATCACCGGTCAGCTTGAAATGATAACGGATGGTGTGTCCGCGCGTCCGGCTGGCAGCGACACCGCCAAGGCCGAGTTGGCTGCCGGTGAAGGCTCCAGCGAAGCACCCTGATCCGTTTACCTGGAGCAGCAGGAAAGCCCGTTCCCGTGTTGGAACGGGCTTTTTTGTGTCCGGGTTCTTTCCCCGGCGGCAGAACATCGCACAGGGCCGCCCAGACAGGAGAAATTCCATGAAATTCCGTCTGCTCCCCGCAGTCGCCGTAGCCTTGTTATGTGCCCCGTTCGCTGCTTCCGCGCAGGGTCTTTTCGGTCAGGCTCTGACAGGTCGGGCCACCCACGATATGCCTACCGCATGCGATAATGCGCGTTTCCTTGCGGATCAGCAGGGCCTCGAACAGTCTGGCCCCACCCGTATCGATCTGCCCGAGCACCTGTGTGGACAAGTTCTGGCCATATCACCCAGAGCAAAGCGGACCCGCAGCGGCTGGCACGGCTATTTCTACGTTTCGGTCGGGCACGGTGTCTCCATCCGGATCGTCTCCGATCTGGATGAGATGAATGCTCCGCAATGGCCTTGGGTCAACAAGGGCGATCAGGTCGAGGTGCAAGGCCGGTACTATTACGACAGCCTGCGTCGTCAGGGTGTGGACTGGACGCACCACGGCACGAGCCGCAAATGGCGCTGGCCCGGTTATGTCGTCGTGAACGGCGCCCGATACCAGTAACAAAAAAGGCCCGTCGAGACAGTGTCACGACGGGCCTTTTTTGAGCCAGAGCTTCAGTTGGTCGCTTCGTCTTTCTTCGATGCGCCGTCCTCGCCCTTGGCGCTGTCCTTGCCTTCGACGATATCGAAGTCGAGCGCGCCATTCTTCATGCCGATTCGCACAGCACCACCCTGCGCCAGTCGTCCGAAGAGCAGCTCTTCCGCCAATGGCTTTTTGATGTGCTCCTGAATGACGCGTCCCAGGGGGCGCGCGCCATACAGGCGGTCATAGCCACGTTCTGCCAGCCATTCCTTTGCGGCCGAGGAGATCTCAATCGTGACATGGCGGTCCGCAAGCTGTGCTTCGAGCTGAAGCACAAACTTCTCCACAACCCGGCCCACGGTTTCCGGCGTCAGGTTGGCGAACGGAATGATCGCATCCAGACGGTTGCGGAATTCCGGCGTGAACAGGCGCTTGATGGCCTCCTCATCTTCACCGCTGCGAACGGTACGGCCGAACCCGATCGTCTCCTTGGACAGGTCCGCAGCTCCGGCATTTGTGGTCATGATCAGGATCACGTTGCGGAAATCGACGACCTTGCCGTTGTGATCCGTCAGGCGACCATGATCCATGACCTGAAGCAGGACATTGAACAGATCCGGATGGGCCTTCTCAATTTCGTCCAGCAGCAGGACCGCGTGCGGGTGTTGGTCGATCGCATCCGTCAGAAGGCCACCCTGATCGAAGCCGACATAACCTGGAGGCGCACCGATCAGACGGGAGATCGAATGACGTTCCATGTATTCGGACATGTCGAAGCGGATCAGCTCAATCCCAAGCGAGTTGGAAAGCTGCTTTGCAACTTCTGTTTTGCCGACGCCCGTGGGGCCGGAGAACAGATAGTTGCCAATTGGTTTTTCCGCATCGCGCAGTCCGGCGCGGGACAGCTTGATCGCAGCGGCTAGTGCGTCGATCGCCTTGTCCTGCCCGAAGACCATGTTCCGCAGATCCCGCTCCAGATGGCGCAGGGTTTCGCGGTCATCGGCCGAGACGCTCTTGGGTGGAATGCGGGCGATCTTGGCGATGGCCTCTTCCACATCCTTCAGAGTCACCGTTTTGCGGCGCTTGTTTTCGGGTACGAGCATCCGCGCGGCACCAACTTCATCGATCACATCGATCGCCTTGTCTGGCAGCTTGCGGTCATGGACATACTTGGCTGCCAACTCGACCGCGCCACGCAGGGCCTCGTCGGTATAGCGAACCTTGTGATGCTTCTCGTAGCTGCCCTTCAGGCCGCGCAGGATTTTGACCGCATCCTCGATCGAAGGCTCAGGTACATCGATTTTCTGGAATCGGCGGACAAGCGCCCGATCCTTTTCGAAATGCTGGCGGAATTCTTTGTAGGTCGTGGACCCGATGCAGCGCAGCGTACCGGCCGCCAGAGCCGGCTTGAGCAGGTTGGATGCATCCATCGCTCCTCCAGACGTCGCGCCAGCGCCGATCACGGTATGGATCTCATCGATGAACAGGATGGCACCAGGAGTTTGGTCCATCTCTGTCACGACAGCCTTCAGCCGCTCCTCGAAATCGCCACGGTAACGCGTGCCTGCCAGAAGCGAGCCCATGTCGAGCGAATAGATCGTGCTGTTAAGCAGCACTTCCGGCACGTCGCCTTCCACGATCCGCTTCGCCAGACCTTCGGCAATGGCCGTTTTGCCCACGCCCGGATCACCCACATAAAGCGGGTTGTTTTTTGTGCGGCGGCACAGGATCTGGATGGTGCGTTCGATTTCCTGATCGCGGCCGATGAGCGGATCGATCCGTCCCTCACGCGCCCGTTCGTTCAGATCGACGCAATAGGTCGCGAGCGCGCCTTCCTTGGCCGTTTCCTTGCGCTCTTCACGCTCGGATGTGTCCTTGGAAGCCGCGGTCGGACGCCGTCCTGCACCACGGTCTGGAGCTTTGGCAATGCCGTGGGAGATGAAATTGACCGCGTCGAGTCGCGTCATATCCTGCAACTGCAGGAAATAGACGGCATGACTCTCGCGTTCGGCAAACAGGGCTACAAGCACGTTCGCGCCCGTGACCTCGTCACGGCCCGTGCTCTGGACGTGAATCGCCGCACGTTGGATCACGCGTTGGAAGGCTGCGGTCGGCTTGGGTTCTGTCGGGCGTTCTGCCGCCAGCCCCGCCAGATCCTTATCCAGGAAGTCCGTCAGGTCGGAGCGCAGCTTGTCGAGATCAATGCCGCAGGCCCGGAAGACCGTCAGCGCATCATCGTCTTCTGTCAACGCGAGCAGAAGATGTTCGAGTGTTGCATATTCGTGACGCCGGTCACCTGCGAATGTCAGGGCGCGGTGGAGCGTCTGTTCGAGCGTACGGGACAGCATGTGATGGCGCTCCTCTCGACCTCTCGTAGGAAAGGTATCTTGTCGCGGAGTAATGTGTAACGCCAGCCAGAAACGCAGATGGAAACAAGAAATTATCCTGCGTCCCGCTTTTCTGTCTGTCAGATGGATCAGTCTTTCTCGATCGTGCACTGAAGGGGGTGCTGGTTCTGGCGTGCCAGGTCCATCACCTGTGTTACCTTGCTCTCGGCCACTTCATACGTGAACACGCCGCAGATTCCGACGCCACGTTGATGAACCTGAAGCATAATAGAGGTCGCCTCATCGCGCGTCTTGGCAAAGAAACGTTCCAGGACATGCACGACGAACTCCATCGGTGTGTAGTCGTCATTGAGCATCAGGACCTTGTACATAGAAGGCTTGCGCGTCCGGGTTCGCGGTCGCACCACTACCCCGATGTCAAGGTCATGATCCCTGTCTCCTTCTCCAGGCCCATGGGGGGTGGTGGAGTCGGGAGACTCCGGCCCCATGCGGGATGCGAGCCGCAGGAGTGCGGCACGGGGAAGGCCATTCGGATAGGGGGAAAGATCATAAGAAGACATGACGGGTATGATATGGTGCGAATTTCGGTCTTGAGAAGGGCTGCGCGCCTCTGAAATGAGGTTTTTATGCGCCTTTTGCCATGATGCTGCCGTGTTTGATGTCTGCTTACGAAAAATTAAGGAAAGTCCTCCAAAGCTGGTGGACGGGGAGTTTTTAATGCGCCTAGAGTGTCTGCAATGCAGGTGGCTTTAGAGCCCGAAACCCTTACCCGCGACGATGTTCCGTTCAGAGGCTGTCAGATAAATGCGTTTCCTGTTCCAGAAAGCTTTTCTGTTGTGCGCCATGGCAGCCATGGGTTTGGGATCTGCCAAAGCACAGTATGCCGGACATATGTCCAGCTATGTGATGGATGCCCGCACGGGCGCAGTTCTCTCGGCAACGGATGCGGAGCTTCAGCGCTATCCGGCGTCTTTGACCAAGCTCATGACCCTGTATCTGACCTTCCGCGCCCTGGAGGCCCATCAGATCACGCTGGACGAGCAGGTTCCTGTCTCTATCCACGCATCCGTTCAAGCGCCTTCCAAGCTCGGGCTCGTGCCGGGGACGCGCCTGACGGTGGAGCAGGGTATTCTGGGCCTCGTCACCAAATCTGCCAATGACGCGGCCTGCGCTCTGGGTGAATTTCTTGGTGGGGGGGACGAGGTCCGCTTCGCACAGCTCATGACGCAGCAGGCCCGCGCCCTCGGCATGTCGAACACGACGTTCCGAAATGCGTCCGGTCTGCCGGACCCCGATCAGGTAACCACGGCCCATGATCTTGCTCTGCTGTCACAGCATCTGATTTCGGACTTCCCGCAGTATTACCACTATTTCAACGTGCCTTCGTTCTACTTCCATCGTCGCATGGTCCCGAACCATGACCCGATGCTGAAGATCTACGCGGGCGCGGACGGTCTCAAGACCGGCTATACCGATCTGGCAGGTCACAATCTCATCACGTCCGCCCAGCGCGGCAATGTTCGTCTGATCGGTGTGGTCATGGGCGCGCCGAACAATACCCGCCGTTCGATGGAAATGGTGTCGCTGCTCGACAAGGGTTTTGCGGATGAAGGTGTCGCGCCCCAGCCGCTTCTTCACCCGGTGGCACCGTCCGGTGTGCTGATGGCTTCGGGCCGTCGTCGCGGTCATTTCCGTCACTCGGTCCTGCTTGCGTCGTCGCGTCCGATGGAAGTGGCCGATGCGCCGACTTCTCCGCGTCGTTATGGGCGGCTCTCCCATCATGGCGCGGCCGTCCGAATGGTTAGTGCGCGTCATGTCGTTGCTCACAAAAAGCGTTCCCGGCACAGCTGATGCCGAAAATCTGACCTGCTGCCTTGCGATCCAGACCGGACAGACGCATTTTGTCCAGGCTTTTTGAAGATTGAAGGATCGGGCAGCAGATATGGATAAGGCACGGGGTATCGTTCTCTACGATCAGGACGATTTCAAACATCTGCATCGCGTTGGTCGCCTGACGGCAGAGGCGCTGGACATGATCACCCCCCATGTTCAGCCCGGCGTCACCACAGAAGAGCTTAATCAGCTAATTCATGACTTCACGATCGCTCATGGCGCCACGCCGGCCCCGTTGAATTATCGCGGCTATCCGAAATCCTGCTGCATCTCCATCAATCACGTCGTGTGTCACGGCATTCCGGGTTCCAAAAAGCTGTCCAACGGTGACATCGTCAATATTGATGTCACCTCCATTTTGGATGGCTGGTATGGCGATAGTTCGCGCATGTATGTCGTAGGCAAGGCGCCCAAGAAGGCCGAAAAGCTTGTTGACGTGACGTATGATGCCCTGATGCGGGGCATCGCGCAGGTCCGTCCCGGCAATACGCTTGGCGATATCGGCCATGCCATTCAGGAGTATGCGGAGGCCAACCGTTTTTCCATCGTGCAGGATTTCTGCGGGCATGGCATCGGTCGGGACTTCCATGCCGAGCCGAACGTCCTGCATTACGGCAGGCCGGGTGAGGGCGTGAAGCTGGTGGAAGGCATGGTCTTCACGATTGAGCCCATGCTGAATATCGGCCGTCCGGACGTGAAGATCCTTGATGATGGCTGGACAGCCGTCACCCGCGACCGCACCCTGTCTGCCCAGTTCGAGCATCAGGTCGGCGTGACAGCCGATGGCTGCGAAATCTTCACCCTGTCCCCTAAAGGCTATACCAAGCCGCCCTACGGAGAGATTGCATGAGAGCGTTTCCGCTTTTCCTTGCTGCGGCCCTGATCAGCAGCACGACGCTCGCCAATGCTGCCCCCCAGGTGCTGAGTTCGGCTCATGATCCGCTGGCTTTCGGTCCGGACCATGTTAGTGCAGGAGTGCTGGCGTCGGGCCGTCACGGCATGGTGGTCTCGGCCCAGCATCTTGCGTCCGATGCAGGTGCGAAGATCCTCGCGCAGGGCGGGAACGCCGTTGATGCCGCCGTGGCCGTTGGGTATGCGCTGGCCGTGGTCTATCCCGCAGCCGGCAATATCGGCGGTGGCGGGTTCATGACCCTGCGTCTGAAGAGTGGTCAAACGGTCTTCATCGATTTCCGTGAGCATGCTCCGGGTGCCGCAACGGCCACGATGTATCAGGACGCTTCGGGCAAGGTCATTCCGGGCTTGTCCACTGAGGGCTGGAAAGCCGTTGCCGTTCCCGGCACGGTCGCGGGTCTGGATTCCATCCTGCAAAAATGGGGCCACCTGTCGCGCGCAAAGGTTATGGCGCCTGCCATTGCGCTGGCCCGTGACGGCTTCATTCTGAATCAGGGCGATGCGGATCTCCTGCACACGTCCACGCGCTATTTCCAGAAGGATCTGTATGCCCGGGCGTTCTATCTGCGCCCCGATGGTACGCCGCTTCAGGCCGGTGACCGTCTGGTGCAGAAGGATCTGGCCAACTCCCTTGAGCTGGTTGCCAAGGAAGGCCCCAAAGCTTTCTATGAAGGGCCGATCGCGAAGGAAATTGTCCGCGTCAGCACGGAGGGTGGCGGTCTGCTCCAGCTTGCCGATTTCACAGCTTATCATATCCGGCATCTCGAACCGATCCGTTGCACCTATCGTGGCTACACGATCGATACCGCCCCGCCGCCGAGCGGTGGCGGCGTTGCGCTTTGCGAGATCCTGAACATCCTCTCCGGCTACGACATGCATGCGCTGGGCCTGCACACGGCACCGTCCGTGCAGCGTGAAGTCGAAGCCATGCGTCACGCTTATTCGGACCGCCGTGACCTGGGCGATCCGGATTTCGTGCATAATCCCGTTGAGCACCTGATCGACCCGGCCTATGCCTATCAGATCCGTCAGGGCATCCCGACCGATCGCGCCCTGTCGTCCAGTACGCTGAGGGCAGGGGAGCCGCTTCCCGCTCCTGTGGCGCAGGCGGCACCCGACACGCAGGAAAAACACGAGACGACGCAGTTCTCCGTGCTTGATCATGATGGTATGGCCGTTTCCGCGACCTATACCCTCAATGGATGGTTCGGCGCGGGTGTGATGGGTGGGCATACCGGCATCTGGATGAATGACGAAATGGACGATTTCTCGTCCAAACCGGGCGCGCCCAACATGTTCGGCATTGTCGGTTCGGAGGCAAATGCGATTGCGCCGGGCAAAACACCCTTGTCCTCCATGTCGCCGTCCATCGTTTCGCGTGACGGCAAGACCGTGATGGTGATCGGCAGCCCCGGTGGTTCGCGGATCCCGACCATTACACTCTCCGTCATTCTCGGCGTGATCGATTACGGTTTGGATATCCGTCAGGCCGTGGACCTGCCGCGAATCCATGAGCAGTGGGAGCCTTCGGCTGTCGAGCTGGAACCCGGCGCGCTGTCCGACGAGACCATGCAGACCCTCAAGGCGGAAGGCTACGCCCTGTCACCGCATCGCCCCTGGGGTGTAGCTGAGGGTATTCTCGCCGACCACCCGAGCCTGTCGGCTGCAAAGACCGGCCTGATCTACGGCGCGGCCGATCCGCGACACATGGGCGGTGCGGCTGTCGGAGAGTAAGGTGCAACAATGAGGGCGCACTCTGATGATTGGGGGTTGTCAGACACCCCTCTCTCTGTGTTAGGAGAGCGCCGGGAGGTCGGCTTTGGACGGATACCTTGCCAACCCGGTCAGGTCCGGAAGGAAGCAGCCGCAGTGAGTTTTATCCGGGTTGAATGTCCGGCCTCCTACCTCACACAG
>Ga0157362_1000719_pt1 | contig 12110 bp, 11 predicted proteins | sample AttlaeALBM3_FD_111480 | JGI IMG/M metagenome (GOLD analysis project Ga0157362, IMG submission 111480) | Fungus gardens microbial communities from leaf cutter ant in Ribeirão Preto, State of São Paulo, Brazil - Atta laevigata ALBM3 | ecosystem: Host-associated > Fungi > Mycelium > Unclassified ... | reverse complement strand
GGCCGGCGCGCTCCACTGCGGCCGCGAAGCCGGCCGGGGTATCGGCAATCAGGACCTCGGTCCCGGCGCGGAGGCCGAGGCCGGAGGCGCCGAGGGAGGTGCTGACCACTGGCCGCCGATGCGCGCAGGCCTCCAGCAGCTTGATGCGCGTGCCGGAGCCGTGGTGGACGGGGACGATCACGACGTCGGCCGGCGCGTAGCACTCGTCGAGTTCGGGCAACCAGCCGTGCACTCGCACTCGTGGGCCGGCCAGCCCGACCACCTCCGGTGCCGGCTCCCCCACCAGGTCCAGGCTCCACCGGTCCGGGAGCAGCGGGAGTACCTCATCGACAAACCACCGGGCGCCCCGGATGTTCGGTTCGTAGGTGAGGTTCGCGACCATCAACAACCGCCCGTTGCCGGTTCGCGGCGTGGCGGCATCCTCACCAAACTCCACGCAGTTCGGCACGTGCGCGACCCGACCCGCCAGACCAAGGCGCGCGCTGATGCCCGCCGCATCCTCGGCCGCCGCCGTCGTCACCAGGTCCGCCGCCGGTAGGCACAGGGCCGCCAACCGATCCATCGCGGCGGCGGACTCGGCGTCGCCGGTCGCCAGCTGGAACTGGTGTTCGTCGTCGTCGACGTCGATCACCAACGGGATGCCGAGTTGCTCGGACACCGCGAGACCCAGCGGGCCGAGCACCAATCGACAGGCCAGCACCAGGCTCGGCGGCCCGGACACGGACCCCACCATGCGCGTGGCCAGCGCCGGTGGCGCGAGCCGCACCGGGGCGTGGATCGGCGCCAACCGCGCCAGTCGCTCCCGCCACACCGGGTCGGTCAACCAGGCGACCAGATCCCGGCTGTCGTCGATATACGGCGGCGAGACGACGTGACAGATCACGTTCGGCGGCAGCGTCGCCTCGACGCCGGACGACCCCGCCACCGGCACGACGAACAGGTCCACGCCGTGGCCGACGGCAGCCCCGCACAGCCAGGCCCACAGTCGCATGGCCAGCCCGTTGCCTGTGGGCGCGGGCAGCATGGGGCTGAGCATCACGATGCGGTCCGGCGGATTCACGACCGCATCTTCCCGCCGCGTGGTGCCGCGGGCCGGGAGGCACCGGGGACGATCATCGCGGGTGTGGACTCCCGCGCCGCGCCTCCGATCCGTCCCGCGGTCCATTACGTGTCCGACCCGGGTCACAGCGGCTACGCCGTCGCGGGCCGCAGGCTGATGATCGGCCTGGGCCGGATCGGGTGCCCCGTGCGGCACACACCCATGCGGTGGTGCAGCGAGCATCCGTTGTTCCCGTCATGCCGGACCCCCGCCGTTGCGCCGACCATCCCGGCCCCGCGGGGGTCGGAGTCCGACGTGGTGATCGTCCACGCGACTCCGGAGTTCCTGCCCGCGCTCGAGCACCTGGCCCCACCGGGGGTTCCGCTGATCCTGCACACGGTCTGGGAGTTCGAGCGGTTGCCGCGCGACTGGCCGGACCTGATCAACCGGGCCGACGGTGTGATCGTCCCCACCCGGTGGAACGCACAGACCTTCGCCGAGGCCGGCGTGCGGGTCCCGATCCTGGTGGTGCCCCACGCGCACGTTGAGGGAATCGAGTCCCCGCAGACCGCCTGGCTCGAGCCGTTCTGTCCGCCCGACGACGTGATGCTGCACTCGATCGCCACGTGGCACCCGCGCAAGCGGCCGGACGTGACCCTGGCGGCCTACGCGAGTGCGTTCGGGCCGGGCGACGCGACCACCATGGTGCTGCGTACCTCGGGTCAGGTCGAATCGCCGCCGGCCGACGTCGGGTGGCCGGCGCATCGGCACAGCGAAACCTCCTGGCTGGTAGCGGATCTGATGCACCGTCACGCCCCGGCGCCCCGCCTCCACGTGATCACCGACGTGCTGACCTTCGAGCAGATCGCAGGTCTGCATCACCGCAGCGGCTGTTGGGTCTCACTGCCGCACGCCGAGGGATGGGACCTCGGGTGCTTCGACGCCGCGGTGGCAGGCTGTCCGGTGATCACAACGGCGTACGGGGCACCCCTGGAGTACCTCGATCCGGACGCCGCCCACCTGGTGCCGGCCCGCCTGGTCGACTCGGACTTCCATCGCGGGTCGGTGTGGGCCGTCCCGGACCTGGACATCGCGGTGGACATGCTCCGCTGGGTGCACGCCGACCCGGAGGCCGCCGTAAGGCGAGCCGCTGCCCAGGCCGAGCGCCTACGGGCCACTCACGAACCTGCCGCCGTGGCCGCGGATCTCGTCGACCAGCTCCACCGATCCGGATTCGTGGGCGCCAAATGACCGACACCGTCCCCACGCGGTTCCAACTGTTGTGGCACGAGTTCCTCGTCTTCTCCGACGTCTCGACACCGGTCGGACCGATCGGGCTGCGCTGGCCCTGGCCGGCGGAGTTCACGGTGACCTACCGGATCCACCGGACCGGCGACCGGTGCCGCGTCCATGAGCAGGGCGACCGCTGGATCAGCTGCGAAACCGGCGAGCTTCTCCGGTTGCTCCGCGACCGCATGGCCGGGCGAGCCCTCGAGGTCGCCGAGCACAGGGGTTGGACGCCGTTCGTCGGGACGGTCCGGTCCCGCGCGGGCCGGCGGGTCTGTGCGGTGGGCACGGCGGCCGGTGACCATGGCCCGGGATGGCAGGTCGAGAGCACGGACGGTTGGGTGAGCCGTGCGGGCGTGGTGCTGCCCACGCCACTGCGGGGCACGGGCTGCCTCCGGATCGTGCCGTCCACCGTCGACGGTCTGGAGTGCGGCTGGGCGACGCCACCGTTGGCGGCGCTACTGGCGGCCGCCGTGCCGCGGTGCACAGCGCGTTCGGCCGTGGTCCGGGAGGTGGTCGCCCTGCTCAGCGCGACCCCGGCGGGGGCAGGAACGGTGCCGCCAGGCGGGCGAGTGGCGTGACCGCGGAGGCCAGCGCGGCCGCGGTGGCGTCACGCGCGGAGAATCCGCTGAAATCCCGGCGGTCCTCCGACCACCACAGATGGGCGCACGTGTGCACCGAAACGCAGCCGTCCAGGTCGGCGGGCCGCAGCGGTTCCTCCAGCAGCGCGCGCATCCCGGCCGGCGTGTGGTCGAACGGATGGAAGGTGGTTCGCGGTTCGACGTGGATCCAGTCCGCTCGTTCCCGCGCCAGTCGGGTCGCCAGCCGGCAGGAGTGCTCGGACCACGACCCGTTCATGGCGCCCACCATCCGGGCCCGCCACTGCGTCAGGAATGGTGATCCGGGCTCGGCCATCAGCAATGCGTTGGACAGCGACGGCTCCGGTGCGTCGGTGTCCGAGTAGCTGACCGGGGCCTCCGCACCGATCACTGCGGGGAACTCCCAAAAGTGGTCGGGGATCGGCCGCACGAAGATGGTGTCGATGTCCGCGTAGAGCCCGCCCTCACGCAGCAGCACATCGAGTCGGATCAGATCGGCCTGATGGGCGTAGTGGTAGGCCGCGAAGTGCACCGGAAGTTCGGGCAGTTCGACGTGCTCCACCGTGACGTGCGATCGGATCCGGTCCCAGTGAATCCCCCACGGCAGGTGGTGCAGGTGCACCTTGATCTGCTGCGGCGCGACCAGGCGTCGGCACGACTCGATCGCCACGTACTGCAACAGGTGGAAGGGCTCGTCCTGCGCACGCAACCCGAACACGAAGTGGGCGATCCGCGGGATGGACATCGAAGAGCCCTCCTCGACCACCCGGTCGTCGCCGCTGCCGAGACGGCTGCCTCGAGGGCTCAGGTTCCCCGTCTCGGGCTAACCGGCCGTCGTCGCGGGCGAGCGTGGGTCGACGGCGACCGTGGGTACGTTCGGGGCGTCGGTGTCGGCGCGTGCCGCGAGCAGCGCGCCGACGGACAGCGCCAGCATCCAGCCGCCGAAGGCGAACAGCGGGATCCAGTAGGAGATGATCCCGTGATAGGCGAACGGGCCGGTGTGGAAGAACAGCAGGATCGTGCCCGGCAGCAGCAGCAGCGCCACCCACAGGCCCAGGTAGCCCAGCCAGCGGGGATACACCGGCCGCGCGCTGCGGTCGACCAAAATGGCTGCCCCGACGGCCAATGCCTGAACCACGAACGGTGGCGCGGCGAGGAACGCCATGAACCACCCGGTGTCGTGGAGCAATTGGGTGTCCTCCGCGGGACGCTCCGGACGGAACGCGGCCGCGGCCAGGATCGTGCCGTACAGCACGATCAGCACGTAGGTCGCGGCACCGGAGACGCCCTGCAGCACCGCCAGCACCGGCCGGCGCCCCTCGATGCGGGCCAGCTGCACCGAGACCACCGAGACCAACGTGCCCCAGCCGCAGCTGGCCAGCAGAAGCAGCAGCAGTCCGGCCCGGATGCGGTCGGTCTCGTCGCGGTAGAAGTGCGCGATGTGGGCCGTGGTCCAGCTCGCCCGGGGCGGCGGGAGATAGTCCGCCACCAGCAAGCCGGCCAGGATCAAGGCCGCGCCGACCAGCCCCGCCCAGGCGCACGCCGCCTGGCTCCGCCTGTTCATGCGCCGCAACATACTCCGGCCCGCGCCGAGCCGCCGGGACGCCTGACACCCAATCAGCTCGTGTCGGCAACCCCCGACGGGTGACCGGCGGATTTACGCGCCAACCCGACCGCCACGAATGTCGTGAGCGGTACCGCCAGCACGAGACCCACGGTGCCCACCAGGGTGCGGGAGATTTCCTCGGCGAGTGGCTCGGAGGTGAGCACCCCGGTCAGCGGGGAGTGGGCGAGCTCGATCAGCAGCAGGATCGGCAGCGCGGTGCCGGCGTAGGCGAACACCAGCGTGTAGACGGTCGAGGCGATGTGGTCGCGCCCGATTCGCATGGCGGCCCCGAACAGGCGTGCCGCGGACTGCGCCGGATCCAACGCGTGAAGTTCCCAAACCGCCGAGGCCTGGGTGACGGTGACGTCGTTCAGCACCCCCAACGACGCGATCACGATGCCGCAGATCAACAGCCCGGACAGCTTGATGTGCCCGGCGAAGGCGGACAGGTATTGATCGTCCTCGCTGCCGATCCCGGTCAGGTGGAACCCGTGCACCGCCCACGATCCCAGCAGCGCGGTCGAGGCCAGGCCCAACAGCGTGCCGATCAACGCCGTCGTGGTGCGCACCGAGATGCCGTGCGCCACGTAGACGACCACGAACATGATCGCCGCCCCACCCACGATGCCCACCGGCAACGCGGGCCGCCCGTCCAGCAGCGCGGGCAACACGAACTTGGTCAACACCAGGTACGAGACGCCGATCCCGACCAGCGCGGCCAGCCCCCGCAGACGCGCCACCGCCACCACGACGATGGCGAACAGCAGCCCGAACCACACCATGGGTTTGCCGCGGGCGAAATCGGCGAACGCGTACTCGCCCTCCCCGGTGGCGTCGGGCGTCGGGGTGAACCGCGACACCAACAGGTCGTCACCGTCATGCACCCCGGCCTTGTAGACCTCCGGTTGGACCAACACCTCGGCTCGGGAGCCCGCGGTGGGCCCGGTGCGGATCTGGACGCGCACCTGACCGCAGCGCACCTTGGTTGGTCGCCCGTCCGGCCCGATCGTGCTTCCGGTTCCCTCGCAGTCGTAGGGCACCACCGACAGCACCCTGGCATGCACGAGATTCGCCGGTTGATCGCCGGGGCGCAGCGGCAACGCGGCAGTGTCACCGCGCGGCCACAGCACCAGCATCGCCACCCCGGTGGCCACCAAGAGGCTCGCCACGACGGCCGCCAGCATCCCGACGAGCCGCGGCGGCGCCGTTCCGAACCGGCGCGTCGAACCATGACCGTGATGACCATGGACCTGGCCCTGACCCGGCGGGCGCCGGCGATGGCTGCCGACCCTTTGCTCCTCCATCGCCCCACCGTATTGGCGCCGGCCGCAACCACCGGGACGGCCGCGCCGGATGCTCCCGCCAACTCCCCCATGGCGTGGTCGGCCCGTCGATGCCGAGCCGTCGGGAAGCGGGCAGAGTGTTGGGGATGGTCACGGTCTACTGGCGTCCGCGCTGCCTGTACTGCGTCCGGCTGCGGATGGCGCTGCGGCTGCGCGGGGTGTCCGCGCGCTGGGTCAACATCTGGCAGGACGGGCAGGCGGCCGCGTTCGTGCGTTCGGTCGCCGCCGGCTACGAGACAGTCCCCACCGTGGTGGTCGGCGATCGGGCGTTGGTCAATCCCTCACCGGGCCAGGTGATCGCCGCCCTGCGGGGTGCCCAGCCGCGGCCATAGTGCGACCGCGTTGTCGTGGAGCACCGCGCGCAACCACTGATCACCGAGTTCCAGGCGGGCCAGGGCGGCAACCTGGTGGGCGTAGGCGTACGGGATCGTGGGGAAATCGCTGCCGAACAGGATCCTGTCGCCGAGGTCGGCCAGCCGCGGCCGCGCCGCCGGCGGGAACGGCCACGACCGCTCGGAGAAATCGGTGAACACGGTCGTGGTGTCCAGGCGCATCGCCGGGTGCTGCTCGACGAGATCCAAGAACGCCGTGAACTCGGGCATGCCGAGGTGTGCCACGATCGCCGGCAGACCGGGGTGACGGGCCATCACTTCGGCGAACACCCCGGGGCCGGTGAACGGCGTGGGCACGGGCCCGCCGCCGCAATGCACCACGACCGGCACCGCGGCCTCGGCCAGCAGCCCCCAGACGTCGTCCAACAGCTTGTCGCGGGGGTCGTATCCGCCAACCTGTACGTGGGCCTTGAACAGCTGCGTGCCGTCCTCCACGGCGCGCCGTACGTAGGCCGCCGCCGTGGACTCCGGGAAGAAGGTCCCGGTACGCAGGCAACCCGGTGTTCGCGCCGCGAAATCGGCGGCCCAATCGTTCAGCGACACCGCCATGCCCGGCCGGTGCGGATAGAGCAGCGCGGTGAACGCGATGACCCCGAACGACCGCAGCAGCGCCAGGCGGTGATCGGCATCCATCCGATAGCGGACCGGCCAGCGGACACCCAACAGCGGCGCGGCCTCGGAGTCGAAGTACTCCCAGACCCGCTGCTGCAGCCGGTCGGGCATCCAGTGCACGTGGACATCGACGATGCCGGGCAACCCGAGCGCGGACCAGAACGCGGGCAGGTCCTCATCGCGTACGGGTGATTCGACCACCGGAAAAGCATCGCCGAGGCACTGTCCGGGCATGCGACCGGCCGCCGGGGAAGCCCCGGCGGCCGGTGCAACGAATTGGTCGGGGTCGGGGGTCCAACCACTGGGTGAGCCGTCCGGGTTGGACCGGGTGTTTTCGGAGTTGTACTTGTAGATGAACTCCCGGCCCTGGCCAATGTTGTGGTCCCAGTTGTTGCCGGTGCGCTCGGTGCCGACGTAGCTGAACCGCTGGTCCAGGGAGGCATCGGCCCTCGGGGACCGGAGCCTGCCGCGCTGAGGCATTGGCATCCCGTCTCCAACATCCGGGTTCTCCTGAGAAAATCCATCTGCCGGACGACGGGTGTATGTATGTCGACCAGATGACCCGGCGCGAACCCTCCGAGCCTGAGGGAGGCGTGATGGCGGACGAGGACGCCGCCCCACCGGCACTGACGCCGGTGCGCGGTGTGGGCCGGCCGCTGCCCGAGCAGAGCGTCCGGGCGGTTCGGGAGCTGCTGGACCGGCTGACCGCGATGCTCGGCGAGGCACCGCGCAGCCTGCCGGGCGGCCCGCTCGATCATGCGAGTGCCCAGGCCGCTCTGCTCACCGGCTGGGACGCGGCGCGGGAGGCATTGACCGGCTGTCTGGGATCCCCGGCGCGGGCCGGGGACGCGGAGGCGCTGATCGCCCTGCTCGGCGAGCTGAGGGTGACCTCCGACCAGCTCCGAGACGAGCAGTGGCGGGAACGGGAATCCTCCTTCGAGCGGGTTCGCGAGATGCTGGCGCTGCTGCGGGAGGTCGACTCCACCACCGAGCTGGTGGATCAGGCCGTGATCGCCGTCTGCCAGCTCGGCTTCGATCGAGCAATCGTGTCGCGGGTCGAGAACTCCCTCTGGGTGGCGCAAAGCGTGTATGTCGGACGGGATGTCCGGTGGGCCGAGGAGATCCTCAACGCCAGCAAGAACAACCCGCAGATCATTGACGCCGGGCTGGTCGAGGCGGAGATCGTGCGGACCGGTCGGTCGGTGTTGGTGCCGGACGTCCAGGAGCAGATCGCCTCGATCAACCGGCCGATCGCCGAGGCCTCGCTTTCGCGCGCCTACGTGGCGGCCCCGATCGTGGCGCACGGCACCGTGGTCGGTTTCCTGCACGCCGATTGCTACTACCAGGGCCGGGAGCTGGACGAGACCGACCGCGCGATTCTCGCCCTGTTCGGGGAGGGCCTGGGGTACGCCCTGGCCCGCACCGCCGTGCTGGAACGGCTGACAGCGCTGCGCGCCGACCTCGGAAGCCTGGCCTCCGGCCTTTCCTCGGGGGGTTCCGAGCTGTGGCCGCCGGACGGTGAACGGCCGGAACCCGCCCCGCGGCGCCTGATTCTCCCCGACAGCGCCTCCGGTCTGACCCGTCGTGAGATCGACGTGCTGCAGTGGATGGCGCGCGGCGAGACCAACGCCCGCATCGCCCGCCGGCTGGTAATCACCGAGGGCACCGTGAAGTCACACGTCCAGAGCATTCTGCGAAAGCTGGGTGCCGCGAACCGGGCCGAGGCCGTCTCGGTCTGGAGCCGGCTGGAGGGTCGCGGGCGGGAACGCTAGTGGTCCGTCTGCGAGTCCAGACCCCACCAGGCTGATTCGCAGACGGACCACTAGGACTCCAGCAGACCGAGCAGCGCCGCCGGCGCGTCGGCGGCGCCCTGCATCGGGGCCCATCGCGCTCCGGCCTGCGCGGCGAGGTCGGCGGCCTGGTCGCTGTCGTCGGTCGGGGCGAGGATCAGCAGCTCGTCCAACGCCGCGGCGGCCGGGATCGGGTCGACCTCGTCGGTGGCGCGGCAGTCCGACAGCAGCACCACGACGCGACGGGCTGCCCGGGCGGACGCGAGCTGTTCACCCGCCGCGCGCAGCGCGCCGGCCAGCGCCGTTACCCCGTGACCGCGCAACGAGAGGATCTCGTCGACGACCGCACCCGGCGCCCGGGTCGAGTCCAGGGGTCGATGCACCCGCACCTGCCGGGCGAAGGACAGCACCGCGTGCTCCCCGGGCGCCCGCCAGGCACACGCGGCCGCGGTCAGCGCGGCCGCCGCCAGTCGCGTCCCGCCCATCGAGCCGGAGGCGTCGATCAGCAGGCAAAGCGCGATCTCCGGCCGACTCCACTGACGAACCGTCAGATCGGCTGTGGACAGGGGATTGCGCAGCGCCCTCGACTCCGCTATCGCGGGCAGCGAGGCGTCCAGGTCGAGATCGCCATCCTCGGTCGCGGGCGCGGCCCGTAGTCGTCCGATACCGGTGCGCCGGGGGTTGCCGGTCCGGGCGCGATCGAGCACGATCTGGGCGGCCAGGGCCCGGGCGGCCTCCCGCAGGACCTCGTCGGTTGCCCCGGCCATCTCGGCCAGCAGGCGCAGGGCCAACTCCGGGTCGGCGGCCAGTGCGTCGGCGAAGGCCGCGCGGTCCAGCACCCCCACCTGCGGGGAGATCTCCGCGAACCGCGGGCGCGCCGCCAACTGGCTGCGCGGGGTCAGCCGATCCCCGGGCCCGGGTCGTCGACGGCCCGGAGCGCCGGTCGGTTGGGGTTGGCCCGTCGGCGACGGGCTCAGGCTCCCCCCGGGGCATCATCCTCCGCATCGGCGCCGAGCGCGGGCCCGAAGACCGCCTCGTAGAGACGGGTAACGACCACCTCGGCATCGGAGTTGGTGCCCTCCCGCAACCGGATCCGCCCGGACAGCGCCACCAGCGCGGCATCCAGGCCCACCCGCCAGTCGGTGACCGGGCATCCGCGCCGGGCCGCCAGCGCCCCCGCCACCCGGGTCATGTCGATGGCGCCCCGAACCGACGACCCGATCCGCACCTCCGGGTGCTCGCGGGTGCGCCGGACCAACTCCACGACACGCTCGCGCCATTCCCGCGGCACCTTCGGACCACGCAGCTCCACGATCGCGGCCTCGTCGGCGGCGTCCTGATACCCCATCGCGATCCGACACACCCGGTCGTAGATGGCCGCGGCGATCCGGGCGGTCCCGACGGTGTCGAACGGGTTCATCGCCGCCACCAACCGGAACCCGTCCGCCGCGGCGATGCAACCCAGCCGCGGCACGTGGAGCTCGCCCTCGCTCATCACCGTGACGAGCACGTTGAGGGTCTCCTCCGGGATCCGGTTCACCTCCTCGACGTACAACAGCGCGCCGCTGCGCAGCGCCTCCGCCAGCGGCCCGTCGACGAAGGTGGCCGGCGAGTAGCCGCGCTCGAGCACCTGAGCGGGGTCGAAGTGCCCGACCAACCGGGCCGGGGTCAGCTCCGCGTTGCCCTCGACGAATACGAACGACGTGCGCGACTCGGCCGCCACCGCCCGCAGCAGCGTCGTTTTGCCGGTCCCCGGCGGACCCTCCAACAACACGTGGGCGCCGCAGTCCAGCGCGGCGACCAGCAGCTCGACCTCGCGGGCCCGCCCGACGACCGTTTCCATCTCAGCGTCGCCCATTCGTTTCCTCGGCGGCGACTGCGATGGACGGCCGACTGTCCGCCTCACTCATGTTCGTGCACGATCACACCGCGAATGTTCTTGCCCGCCTCCAGGTCTTCATAGCCCTCATTGACCTGGTCGAGCCTGTACGTGCGGGTGATGATCTCGTCGAGCTTGATGTCCCCGGACTGGTAGAGGCCGAGGATCTTCGGGATGTCGGTGGTCGGGTTGCAGTCGCCGAACAGGGAGCCCTTCACGGTCTTCTTGAACAGGGTCAGGATCGTGGCCGGCAGTTGGATGTTGTTGATGTCGAGCCGGTTCAGCCCGGTGATCACTACCGTGCCGCCCTTGCTGATCGAATGGAACGTCGTGGTCACCTGAGGCTCGGTGACCAGTCCCGTGGTGATGATGCCCTTGTCGGCGCCCACGCCTCGGGTCAGTTCCATCGCCAGCGCCGTGGCCTCCTCGGCGGAGGCCACGGCGTGCGTGGCGCCGAGTTCGAGGGCCTTCTCGCGCTTGTTCTCCAGGGGGTCGACGGCGATCAGGTTTTTCGCGCCCGCATAGCGGGCGCCCTGGACGGCATTGATACCGATACCTCCGATGCCGACGACAATCACGGTCTCGCCGGGTTTGACGGCCGCTGCGTTGACGGCCGAACCCCACCCGGTGGGCACGCCGCAACCGACCAGCACGGCCTTGTCCAACGGGATGTCGGCATCGACGGCGACCGCGGAGTTTTGATGGATGACTCCGTACTGGCTGAACGTGCCGAGCATGCATGCGGCCCCGTATTTCCCCGCGGGCCCGCTGATCGGCCAGCGGTCGCCGGGCAGGTAGCCCTCCAGGATCGTGGCGCCCATGTCACAGATCGCCTGCTGACCGGTGGCACACCAGCGGCAGGTGCCGCAGTTCGGGATGAATGAGCAGACGACCTGGTCGCCCGGCTTGACCCGGGTGACCCCCGTGCCCACCTCCTCGACGACCCCGGCACCCTCGTGCCCGAGCACCATCGGCAGTCGAGCCGGGAGGTCACCGGTTACCACGTGCAGGTCGGAGTGACACAAGCCGGCGTGGGTGAACCTGATGAGGACCTCGCCGTCCCCCGGGCCGTCCAGGTCCAACTCCTCGATCTCCATCGGCTTGCCCACGGTGTGGACTACCGCTGCCTTGGTCTTCACCCTGACCCTCCTCCACACGTTGTTGCGTCCGAAGAAGGGTGAACACCAGCTCACCCCTCTTCGGACGCGGGGCCGCTGGTCAGTGCTGGTGGACGATGATGCCGCGGACGTTCTTGCCCGACAGCAGATCTTCGTAACCCTCGTTGACTTCCTCGAGCTTGTAGGTGCGGGTGATGATCTCGTCGAGCTTGAGATCGCCGCTCTGGTAGAGCCCGAGCAGTTTCGGGATGTCCGTGGTCGGGTTGCAGTCGCCGAACAGGGAACCCTTCACCGCCTTCTTGAACAGGGTCATGATCGTCGCCGGCAGCACGATGTTGTTCAGATCCAACTTGTTCAGCCCGGTGATGACGACCGTGCCGCCCTTGCTGACGGTGTGGAACGACGTCGTCACCTGAGGCTCCGTCACCAGGTCGGTGGTGATGAT
>Ga0157362_1000718_pt1 | contig 12114 bp, 10 predicted proteins | sample AttlaeALBM3_FD_111480 | JGI IMG/M metagenome (GOLD analysis project Ga0157362, IMG submission 111480) | Fungus gardens microbial communities from leaf cutter ant in Ribeirão Preto, State of São Paulo, Brazil - Atta laevigata ALBM3 | ecosystem: Host-associated > Fungi > Mycelium > Unclassified ... | reverse complement strand
TGTGTGTGTGTGTGTGTGTGTGTGTGTGTGTGTGTGGAGGAGAGAGGGGGGGGGGTAAATAAGGTTTAACTTTCTGTTCAAACTTTCTTCAAGGCTCTCATCTCTTTCCCGTTTTCTTTCTTTTCTTCGTTTCACGAAGTGTTCCTGGATTACAAGGTGAAGTTTACGCCGAAAGTAAGCTTAGTCAAATGAGGATTTACGATCTGCCGTACCAAAAAATTCTCGACTCGCCGTGCTGGAATCTTTCTCACCGTTGACGGTATTACTGGTACATGTGGCGAGTCTGCATACATATACTCGTGCACACATATTGGCGCACCGCTTTATATATTCGCGAATCTAATTCCTTTTCTCTCTTTATGAGAACGAATGGATACACCTCACTCGCTCGTTTCGCGAGCTTTCGCCGAAAGTGAGCTTTAAAGAACACCACTTCCTCAATTTGGTACTATTCTTCCTTTTTCATTCTTTACGAGCCCACCTGTGCCCTTTGTTTCCTCCTCCGTATACATACATGTTCTGGAAAAGCCGGTTTGTAGGAAGAATTTGCTCTTTAATGAATCTGGAATTGACCTTTCTTTCGCTAAGATTTAGAGTCCTTTTATTTGTTCACTTTAACCTTTTAAAATTTTTAACACTTTACGTGTCTTGGAAGTTAAATTCACTATCAAAAAATTCTCTTAAAATGAATCCCAGGAGAACGTTCCACATAAACTCTGGAAATTTATTTTTCCTAAGAATTTTTAACATTTATGTAAATACATCGGTATGAAGAATTATTTCTTTCAGGAAAATGATAGCTCTGCAACTTACAGCAATTTAATTTTCGGAAATTTGTTAATATTAGATATGCATACAGATAAAATAACAATATAATAACTCATTCAGGAAAATTTTCTCTCTTGGAAAACAATTACTTCTAAATCTGTTAAATACTGCATCGCGCTCTCATTTCTCGTGACAATCCTCTAAAATTACGGATGAAATTCTATTTTGTCGCGATAAGAGCTAGAACGAAGCATCTGTAGAGAACATTCCGGTTGTAGAGGAAATAACGTCGAGAGGGAAATACTGTTCAGGGGCTGAGAGAGGCTTTCTGCTCTCATGGAGAGAGTCTTCAAATCCTTCGTACTTGTGGGGCGACCCGTTCTCGTTGCTTTCATCCGCCATCGCCGTGATATCTTCTAAGGCGAAGTTTTAAATGACCAAGTTTCGCCGAGGGAGACCGATGCATATTTACGCGGACGTTTGTCGTAAACTTGCGAACGAGATTACTAGATAAAAAGCAATATCGAGCACGATCGTGCCCACCCGCGCCTAACCGGACGCTCGCCGGTTGAGTACAAAGTTATCCTGCGGTGGCTTCCGGTAACGATGTTAGTTTATATCGTCGTGGTAGCTGTGTAGCGCAGTAAGTGCCTCCTCGTTCTTCACGAGAAAGCGGATACCCAGCTGCTATGGAAAAATGGAAGCGTGAAAAATGCATGCGGTGATGCGCCAGCAACGGGATAGATTTATCGACCGATAAAGATACGAGGCACCGCGCCATTTAAATGGTAATGGAAACGCGGTTTGTACATAATATCGAGCAGAGTGCGGATCATAAATTTTAGATAGAGTCGAGTATACGAGGTGTTACGCCACATCGAAAGCACTAGGTGATATCTTAGCCACGAATAATTTGACAAATTTGAACATTTTAGGTGAAAAGCGAGGAAACCGCGATCAAAAGCGTAAAAATAAGCGTGAATACTAATTTCCTTTCATTTCGAATTTTATTTTTCAATTTCTCCTCCAAAGAAAATTATTAAATCGGAGCAACATGTATTTTTAAAAATTGTTAGCTATTCTAAATGTGACTCATTAGTTGTTCGAAAAAACGTTAATTAATTAAAATTCTTGGGAATGAGCGATAATTTATACAGCGAATTCTATTATCTTCTTCATGAAGTTTATCGCAGATTCCGGCGACAGGTGGAAAGATTTAAGCGAGAGACCGTAGAGACATGGAAGAAAAAAATCGGCGGTTTTTGCGAATTCACATCGCACGCAAATCGCGCGAGCGTTAAACGCTAATAACATTAACGGTCCAGCGAGATTAACAGTTATTAAGAAACGTGAGAAAACTGATGTTCAAATAATACGCCGTGCGTCGGATATCTTAATAGGCAGGATATGAATACGGCCTCGTCCGCGGCCTCACCGGTAAATCCCGTCGTTCCGTCCCGAAGCGAACAGATAAAAAGGCAAATCTTTCAAATGGGCGCACGCACAGCATGCATATATCTTACGGCAAGCTGTACAATGTATACACGCACGCGTGCCTATATCCTTTTCATTCTCAACAGGCCGTACAATGAAAGCCCGCATTCTTTCCGAGTCTATTGAGAAATCAGCTCGGAGACGAAGTGAGAGAAAAACTCCGCATTCGCAAGCTCGAAGTAATTAGAGTCTTTTTCAGAGCGAGACTTCCGTACGAAATATTACGTGACATTGTTGACGACGGAAAATCTCGAAGGAAATCTCTATCTATGGAGGCAAAATATACTATAGCTTTCGTGAAGAGAGCTTACACCGAGTGAATGCGGCTAACCGTAATCTCCGGTAATATTCGAAATTGTTCGAAAGCTAGGGCCTTTCCGCTGGAAATTTCAATCCTGATGCTCGGAGCTTGTATCTAACGGAAGATAATTAATTTTATACGGTGCCTATGAATCGTTCAATGAAACGTTTATGTGACATTTATACCGGAGAGAAATTAAATTTTAGATTAAATAATACATTATACGCGCGCAGGCGTATTTGATCGATATGCTAAATATGTATCGTGTGTCACGGAAATACATTTTCTCTTGTGATATATTAATACCAGATTTTCATTAAACATCATAGCACAACAAATTGCGATTATCGGCAACATCGTTCGCAGAGAGCCCAAACGCCGTTCGCCCGATAAAATCATTCTCGATGAAGCGTCATCCGAATTTATAACAGGCTTAAGAACTTAAGCGGTTGAAAAGCCGCGACTGCGCGAGAGTAGCTAGTAAAATAATACCCAACTAAATTCTGAGCCGCGAGTTTTACGCTCGCCATAAATAAATAATTCGGGGAAGCTTTCCGCGCGCGGCGACATATCTCGAGGGATTTCACTTTGTCGCGATAGAAGAGAGGAAAAAGGGAGAAAAAGAGATATAGCTTCTATTTCACCGAAAAGTCTCGTGTATATATTTTCTACGCGAAAAACCTGGCGAGTTCATCTCTGTAACACGAACGTATGAATGTACGGACACGTGTATGTAGTATGATGAAATGAGTTTCAATGAGTCATTCATCAATGAAAACAAAGAGATAATTTGCGAAAATATTTATGCCTTATAAGCATTTATTACGCCGCTTCTTCGGCTCGATTATTCTTACAGCAACTTGAACAATATCTCTAATTGTTTGCTAATATGTGTTATTTCAATCGTGATAATATTGCAAATATTGTAACATTGGAACAATAAAATATATATAAGAAAGTATGATTTTGCTGAAGTATCTAAAAATTTAGCTAGATACAGATCTAAAAATAATTTTGTTGGATTATTAAAATAATTATGTAAAATGCTCGAATGTCAAAACTTTTTGTAGCACTGCTTATCATGTTTTAGTTTTTTACATAATTATTTTAATGATCCTACTAAATTATTTTCAGATTTATATTTAGTTAAATTTTTAGATATTTCAGCAAAATCATTTTTTTCATGTATGACTGTTGACTTGTACGAGAAGAGTGTGTAATGAAATTGTTTTATTACAATTTAATTAAATGTAAAATAATATTCTTACATTTAATATTGCTATCGTATTGACACCCGTTCACAAACATATATATAACATGTATTTTATTTTTCCATATTTTGCAGGAAACACGACATAATAATCTAAATTGTAGCAGCATCAAGAAAATAATTGAATCAATTTTTATTGTAAGCAACAATTGAAGAAATAACAGTTGCGTTTTATTAAAATATCGCTCCAGGGACACAGCTTTGTTTTCGGAGCGCGATTGGAAAAAATATGTTTAAGAAAGCTTTTTGTGCGGCATTCATTTCGACAGCTACTCGAAGCAAGAAGCGAGAACGAAAAATATCGTGCCTGCCACATAATTCCTAAAGATAAGATCGCTTTTGCCGCCAGAAAATATATTCTGTCATGATTCGCGGAAAATTCCCGCAAGTAAATTAAAACATCTTATCTCGCAGTCGTGCAAAAGTATCGAAGAGATTTTCGGTTTGAATGGCTTGATGACATTTCTCGCTTGCTTCGAGTAACTTTCACAACGGAGCTAAATTTTACAATAATTTTAATAAATTTTACAATACTTCAAGATTCAAATCGCTCTTTTAATCTCCCGTTTCTAAAATTATAACAGTTCGAACTGAAGTATAAATCGAAAAAAAAATTTTTGCTCGTGACATGATTGTAATGTATTGACGTTGAGCGTGACTTTGCGCGAGACTTTTGTAATCAAAATATATATATTGCCGATTGTAATAACATTTTTTCAAGCCGGCTGCCGCAAAGTTTGTCACGAGTGCGATCGACAGGTATATACGCGACTCGGTCCGCGACTTACAATATGCAGGGTGACGGAGAGGAGGAGAAGGGAGATTAAAAGTCACGCAGCGTGTACGACGGACGGCGATGTGCATGATGACTTGAAGCACGACGGATGTCGAACGTCGATATCGACAAGCATTAATATCAAGCGCAAAAGTCGAGGTCGCGCGCGACAAAACACCCTTTCTCTCACTCTTCGTTCCTCCGCGCCCGTCGCTGATCGCGAGATGGGTCGTTGATCGGGAAAATGTCGATAGGTGTTTGTAACTTGCAGCAGTGTTTCCGTGAGCGTGCCAATAGCACGTCGGAGACGCAGTATTATAAGATAATCGACTGCCAACCTTTCTGCAATGTCTCGATGCCGACGTCGACGTTTAAATTGCACCTGCACGAACGTGAGTTTCGCGTCGCGAATGACGTGCCAATACCGGGAGCGTATATACAGATTTTCGCGAAGATTAACCGGCCCATAAAACTTTCAATCCCGCGAAGGAAAATATGAAAAATCTCTCTGCTCACCATACCTATTTCTATCTGCTAAGATATTTTATTTCTCTGCATTTCCCTGATATAATGTAGCTCTTTGTATCTCTCGAATTATAATAATTTGTTGATCTCGAAAAATAAGAAATAAATGTTAAATTAAATTGCAGAAATTTAATACTAATTTAATGTAATTTAACTGCGATATTGAAAAATAATACAAACTTCTATTTCAAAAATCCTGAGAGTACAACAAATATTTGTAAACGGTAAACTTCGGGAGCTTTCATTCAAGCTCTCATTATTGCAACGGTCGTCGAGAAACGGAGATTTCTTTTTTTTTTATTCGAAAGTAGAAGTAGGAATGCCGATTTATCGATGATGGAAGCGCATTATGACAGGGATGAGGAATGGAAAAAAGAGGACGGGAGACCGAAAGGTCGTCGGAATAGTCGAACAGACACAAAAGTGCATCGCGGACCCCGTTAACGCCGAGCGGAGACGATGGAGGGCCATTAGTCCGCGTAATTGGCCGTCCCGTTTGTTGTCTCCCCGTCTTCCATTCGGCCCAATATTTTCCAGGCGACGCCGTGGCAAACATAATATCCGCGTGGGCTTCGAAAGAGGATAAAGTGCTTACCCCGGTTTGCAGCATGGCCGGCTGGATTAATTGCCGCGCGTGTTTGAACGTACAAACGGCGACGGCGGGACGAGACGGTCGCAATAAACCCCGGGTGATTTGCAGGTTTTGCGCGTAGCGGACGCGGATTGTTTTAATCCGTCGCGCGAGTGGGAAGACATAGTCTTGAAAACCGCGGCGCGCCTCTCGTCGCGCGACGGGACGATCATCGCAGGTGACGTATCGCTGGCTTATTCATTTGCATATTACAACCAGCCTCCCACGGTTGTAATCGCGGGTAACCGTAATGGCATGCCTTCGAAACGCCACAAAGTGTACACATGATTATAAATTATTCGCGTTAAAACCGCGCTGTGTGGTGCGCAACGTGAGAGGCGGGTCTATACATTTATGCGAGCGCAAATTGTATTTATTTCGTCCTTTAAATATTTGAGCGAATCTGACGCTCGATATTAAAATCCTCTAAAAAGTCAACCTGAAATAGCGCATTTGAATTAAACCGACAAAAATCAATATTACTCGCGACGTTAAATGTATAATTTTTATTTTAAAAATTGGATTAAAGATAGCATGGAAAATTGGCTCTGCAATTTGTAGCGAGAACGAAGATTAATTAATAGCGGCAAGTTTAAAGAATCTATAGATAAAAGTTAGACATTACTGCATTAATGTCTGAATATGTAATTAAGCTCAGTTTTAAATGATAATTGAAATTTTAAATGCTATAATTTTAATCATAATATTTTAGATATATCTATGTTTTCATTCTGAATATTTTTCATTTTACACAGCATATAAAGTTACAAATGGAATTTTTGATTTTTTTATCGGAAATGGATTTTGATTACGATATCTGATACAACCGATACAATGAGTGATACTCTATTTACATTATGCACGACAAAGCTGTAAAGATAACATAATTAATTTTAAAGTAAAATTTAAATTATCAAGGCGTAAAAGTGTTATTACACACATGAGAGCATTGAGAGAATCGAGCATCTGCGCAGAAATTTATTATACTTTAATATATACACTATTATCCTAACATATAATACTGCAAATTTATATTTATGTGCATTATATAATGCACAAGATTCCATTATCAACAGTGTACATTAAATTCAATGCAGTTCATAAAATTATTAAACATGTCATAAAATTATTAAACATGTCACTGCGCATGCTTTAACGTACAATGCTTGACGCATAAAGACATCTTCATTGTCAAGAAATGACATATAGCCGAGAATATAAATGTCGAGTCAAGTAGCAGGAAATAGTTATAAGTCAGGACAAGAACACACGATGGACAAAGTGTCGGTTGACTATTATATCATTTGTGGAAAACAAAATTTAAATTGTGTCGCACTCATAAGTGCGATTACATAAATTGTTATGAATTTTTCAACGACTCAATAGTCGGTCGCAACACTTCATCTATTTTATACTCTTTAATTGGCGCGATTCTGGCACGAGAAAAGTTAGTTAAATTTCAAAATTTGGAGGATTGGCGCGCGCGACCGCCAACCGCCTGAAGTAAGCGTCAATCGCCTGAAGTAAACGCCAAACGCGCCATTAGTCAGTCGCCATTGCATCTCGCTGCGTACTACGCAGTTGTCCGTCTTTCTCGCGAAATATAGCCGACTAAGGTGAGTTATATATGCGAACTGATAGATCGAGAGTGCTCGATGGAATACCGTGTGATTGTCGTACGATATTTAACTGAATTTATAAACGCGCAGAATCATTCGAGCATTAACGAGTGTTAACTCATCGGTTGACCGATAACGAACGAACCTCGCTGTTGATTGTTATCGCGAGTGTCGCAACACACACGCGTTCTTCAGACACGGAGATGCCTTTGGATTTCTTTCCGCGAGAATGAGCAGCACGCGAAAATCGATCAGATACCGAATTGTGTCTAATATTTGTTGGTAAGATCGTATTAGTCGCGAGTAGCGACATAAACATGCGCGCATACGAAGGACGTTTCACTACGCGATGATTTCCGTAGCCATTTTATGTCAAAGTCTTGCGCTACACGTAGCCATACGTAAGACGTAAATAACGCATAAAGAACATAATGTAAGAAGTGGCGAGCTTATGCTATGTTCTTTGTACGCTTTGACATAAGACGGCATAAAGCGGTGTCTACAATGAAATTTTAAGGCGTAAATCTTAAGCTCTAAGGCGGATTTGTACCAATGTCACTTTGACTTAAAACTCTATCTATCTCGTTTTAAAACTAAAAAAAGACAAAGAAAGAGTTCAAGCCTCGCTTAAAATCAAAGTAACGTTGCAATCGGGCCTAAGCTGTAAGAAATTGAATCAATCGATCAATCGAATATGAGAAGATAATCGACCATGCGGTTAGTCAAGTTCTTACGACTTAGGGCTTAAACTTGTTTTATTTTATTACTTTAAAATCTGATTGTAGTGACACCGCTGTACACACGTCGTAACGTCGTAACCGCGGGCTAGTCGATGTCGGGAGCGTCGCAAATTGGGGGACTGGCTTTTCATCGCGCAATTTTCATTCGCCAACAGTAAATCGCGCGTGCGAATCTCGGGAGTGTTCGGAATACGTGAGGAGCGATCGCGCGTGATTGTAATTGGTCACGAACCTGTTTACACGCGCAGAGTGTCGCGTAGTGTTGATCCAGTGCTTCCGAGGATTACCACTTTCCACTTCCCGAATCAACGGATCGATACGTCGTGTGAATCGTCGAGAGATCTCCACGTCGTGTTAATTAAGGTAACATCACATTAAAATAATCATTTTCACCGATTGCAAGTGTGTTTTATCCGTTTACTTTTTAAACAACATAGAATTGTAACTAGAAAGCCTTTGAAACATTTAATCGATCAAAGAAGGAAAAATTTTATAAAATGACCAATCGAAAGAATGCTTCAAAGCATTTGTTGTATTACGTTGAGCGTAATAATTTCGTTTATTCTCTCTTGGAAAGATAAAACAAAAAATATTCGACGAGAATGCTAAAACATAACAAATATAGACGATTTCGTATAATAAATTTCATTTTTTAATTGAGTTTATAATAATCTCTTAATTATCTTCTAAATGCATTACAACGAAATATTATTTCTGCTCTTTGAATTTGTATTTAATTATTTTTCAATGGAGAAAAATGTAAATTTATAATATTATTCGAGATCTATATTTCTTCGAGAGAAATATTTTTCAGAAATATTGAACAAACATATTGCAAATCTGACACTCTTGTGGCTCGTGAATTTTTATATCTGTGTCGATACTTTAATTGTTACGTTAAAACATGTTATGAATCTTTCTACCATGACGATTCTCAAATAACACGTTGTAATTTCTCGTATGGAAAAAAATAGAACAACGGATATTAAAGCAAGAGAAACGCGATGATTGATGTAAAATCGCCATTCCGTTCGATTTTGTTTTCAGCGCATAATAAAGCGGTTTTTGTGCTCTTCCGAAGGAGCAATTCATTCGAAACAGCGAGGACATACCGATCAAAGTGCGTTTAACCAAAGACGCTCCATTGATTTGTGTCGATTGCAGGGTTCGAATCGGTGGCGCATAAAAGTTCCCAAGTCCCTCGCGCGTTCTCTCAGCTCCATCGCGGTCGCCGATAAACGACGAAAGTTCCAGCAGGTTGCAGTTTCCAATCAGTCAAGCGAATCCGGAGCGGCGAATTCGCAAATCAGCCGCAGGTTCCCATGCCATTATTCCGCCTCGTGTTACTTTTGCCTCCGACCAGGCAGAAAACAGGACACACATTCACGAAGATCATTTCATTGTAAAGAGAATTTATCGTGTATACATCGCGTAGGCGAATTGAAATACGTTGCTTGCTTGGGAGGCTAGCTGCGCGAGAACAATTTTACGAGGGCACGTGTTATGTCGCGAATATATATAATTCTGCAGAAGATATATTGGATAGGTATATTGATACATAATTTACATAAAAATAAATTTAAAAAAATAAAGAGGATAACATATTTAATTTCTATTAAATCTCGATTAATTCAATCTTATGTTATGCAATATAATGAGATAAAAGAAATTTATTCTTTTTGTTTTTCCAGAGAGAAATATAATCTGATACACTGATACTTAAATAATAATTAATTATTGTGATATTACAGTTGATACATATTATATGTGTATCAACTTTGTCATATAATAAGTATTTAATGCTTAATATGTTATTAATTATTATAAATTTTACATTTACTCCTATTTTTATGTAATGAAAGGATAATCATAGTTCAGGCATGTTTTAAATTGATTTCTGATTCCTTATTAAAGACCTTGCAATAAAGAATGGAACATATTTCTCTCTCTCTCTCTCTCTCTCTCTCTCTCTCTCTCTCTCCAAAGCGGTACTTACGTTGCGGTATTATATTAACATTTTATTAAACGTCGTCTCCCTGATCCGACTATAGCCGGTGAGTTAAAGCGGTCGATTTGCATAGTCATGCCGCGTTATAAGCTCGGAAAGCCGCGCCCGGCAACCGTCGTCGCTACGCTCATCGTCTCCCGTTGCTGGCCTGTTGCTAGTTCGTATCTACTCGGCGAGTACTCGCATTACAATACCGTTTGCAACTAGCGCGTGACTTATTACTCCAAGCCAAGAAGTCATTCCGAAGTTCAAACGTTCCACCCATCCGGCAGCTGCCACGACGGCAGCTTCAAGATCGCGATTAGGATATGCTGCATGTCGAGGCAATCTCTAAATCGGCGACGATATCAGAAGGAACGTGTAACTGTCGAAACACAATCTTCAATAAAATGATTGCAAAAAAGTTCATTACATTATTTTCGATTTCCAAATTCGTATCATATTGTTCATTATGCATTTTCATTTGTGAATTTTGATTAATTTGATTCGCTAATTTTGATAAATTATTACTTCTCATTATAATGTATATGCGTACAACATAGTAGTTGATTAAAACCGTTTTTTCATTCTTTACTAGACTATACAGATTTGTTAAATCTTAAGAACCTTATATTCACGATGAAACATAATTAACAGCAAAAGCAAACGGTTTTAAATTCAAATAACGATAACGTTCTTAAAACTGAGATACCGTAATGTTAAAACTAAAGTTTCAATTAACATTTCTTCAGTGCTGAAGTATCGTTAACGTTTCAAAATCGAATCGCTTTCGCGAAATGGGCTTCCGACGAAAGTTCCGATGGGAGTTTCGCTCTTTGCCACCATTGTCGAGAACAGACTGTTTTTTGAAGCGTGAATTTAATCGAGCTTCCCATCGACCTGGCCGGATGGACTTAAACGACCAGATCCGCCGTCTTCCTGGTACATAAATCCCGCGGCAATCCTCTTCCACGTCAGGTTGTAACCCTGAATGCGCTCTATCGCGAGATACGCTTCACTACCACTCTGGGTGAGCGCAAGTGGTGTTATGCCCTCCAACGGTTCCTCGACGGACTTACGCGCGTGTCCGCGTCCGGAAATTGCTTGTCTGCGGTCGCCGACACCCGCTCGATCCGAAAGACGACATTTTCTGATTATGAGTAATGACGGATTCGTATTCGGTAATCTCTAACTGCGAGAAATCCAATTTATAATATCTCAATCATCTTGCATTGTGGCGGTCGCTTTTTATTCGACAATTAAACATTTCGTAAAATATAATCATTTTATAAATAAGTTGAAATTTATATGCATATTGATATAAATATTATAAATATGTAATGTCGAAAATTTGAATTTTATATTAATTTGAGACAGATTAATAAATATCAATTCTTAGTTTTATATTGAATATCAATTATTTTATAAACGATAAAGTTTGGAGTAATACGAGTTTAAAAATTAAATTAATCTTCAATTATATTGAAAAGATTCTTAAAACACATTTAAAATGCTCTCAATTTATTCGTATATTTGTATAAATGAATATTGTAAATATAATAATCCTTATACTCTTTTCAATATATTTTTCCTTGCAAGATTAAGAAAAAAATGATATATTTATATATGCAGCTCTTTAATCAAATGTCGGAAAACTTGAAGAATATACCTTTTGCTTGAATGGAATTACAAGGAAAGAATTCTGGAGAATTACAATCTGTAATATTCTAAATATTGTATTTTCGTTTGATTCCTCTGCAAAAACGCTATCATTTCATTCTTTTGATATTTTAAACAAGGACAGATTAAAAGCTCGAAATGCAGAATTTCACAGAGAATCTATTACTCGGTTCTTCTCTAGAGCGAGCTTTCCTTTAGAGTCACCTTTCAGAAAGTTGGAAGCCGGTAATGTCTAACAATCAATTACCATTCCAATCGTCATGCAATCTAAAATGGATCCGCAGCATTTCATCATTAACCTTTTCTCCGCGCGATGAATAAAAG
>Ga0157362_1000717_pt1 | contig 12116 bp, 5 predicted proteins | sample AttlaeALBM3_FD_111480 | JGI IMG/M metagenome (GOLD analysis project Ga0157362, IMG submission 111480) | Fungus gardens microbial communities from leaf cutter ant in Ribeirão Preto, State of São Paulo, Brazil - Atta laevigata ALBM3 | ecosystem: Host-associated > Fungi > Mycelium > Unclassified ... | reverse complement strand
GATGATCGTGGAGTCTTAAGTCGTAGAAAAAACTGACCAAGCATAGTCTAATACAGGAAAAATACTTGACTAGACTTGGTCGATTTCTTACGATTTGAACTTGCAACCGTTTACGATTTATATATATATATATATATGTGCTTCTTATTCGCTAGCGATACTATTGATTATTTGTTACATTGACGAATTAATTTGCAATAAAAAATAGATCGTTTTTCAAACAAATATTACATTTGCTTTCCCTTGATTTGTTCCTATAACAAAATCATTTCTCTCAATGAATAAGGATTGGATGCTTACGTAATGCGAAGTTTCGGACAGTACACGATATATTGTCGATAAGCTCATTTCGATGGCAATAGCGGTTCAAACCAGATCCATTCAACCGTCGATTATCGTGAGACGTACGTTCTCTCTTTCTCAATCAAAAGTCAAGGAGAATCGTAAGAGCGGACGCTTTCTGAGAGCGAGCGCTTCGCGCCTCCATGAGGCGACGGATCCAATTAGGCGAGCGCACGAATGAATCCATAATTCATTCCCTGATTAATTAGCGCGCGTACACACAGGCGGAAGGTGTGAGAGAAGAAGGAAAGGATGAAGGAAGGTGGGACGATGGAGAAAGGGGCGTGACGAGATCAGTGATCCTTCTCGGCCGCAGTTTACTCGCGCTCGTACGGCGAATAGTACGTAGGTGTGTGCAGGCTTGTAAACGCGCGGGAACAAAAGGAATCGCGTTTACCGCCAACTTACGATAGCACCTACCTACGCCCCGTATATTTGCGGCCGCGAAATGTGTGCGAGCGCGCCCTTACGTCGTTTTATAGGAAGATAAAAGGTATCCCGACATGACAATCTTGCTTACTAGACCCCGCGGGAGATTATTACGAGCCTGTGTGTATCAAATTGAGATTCTCCTCGCAAAACGTTGTAACGTTATTACTAAAGATTTCAAGTACTTTGTACAAACGATGGTAACGCATGCTAAAGATACCATTGAATCGATTATCATTTTTATTTTTATCGCTTGACAATTTTTTTCGTCTCTCCAAGATTTTAACCCTAATCGATATTCGCGGTTTCAGTAGACGTGAACATTGTTTTTTAACTACGTTATGAAAAATTGTTTATAACAAATGTTCTTCACAAACTTACATTTTAACCTTATTTCTTGGACTTTCAAAATGAAAAAAAATCATTCAATTACTATTAACTTACTATTAACTTTAAATAAAGATTCATTAATAAAGTATACTATGTGTAAATATTAATTAAGAAAATTTTGGAGCAGATACCGACTATTTTAGAATTAAGGTTCGAAATTTTTTAATTTGAATTTTCTGGCCAATTTACATTTGATGAAATGTTCAATAGAAAATCAGATATTTTGTAATATACTGCCACTAATACTTTGGCTTTTTTTTTTAATCCTCCACCAGCCAAATTGAACTTTGAAGGCATAATTGCTATTTGGATTGTGGCAAGTAAATTTTGATCTGTAAAATATAATCCGACTTCTATAATAGTAAAAACTCGTTTAAACTTTCACAAGTATGCAAGAATTTTTTTAAATTTTTATTCAGTCCAGAACAATATAAAAAAATCTGCACTGAAGCTTAAAGTTCCTGATCGCTTAGAAAAGATGCAAAATTCCACATGACCGACAGAGAATTAAAATTATGATTTGAAACGAGTTTTGCTCTCGATAACACAAAAAAACGCTTCAGCGAGTACATCGATTTTTCCGATCGGATCACAACAGAACAGGAAAATACCCAATAATGTTGTTGCTCGCGCAAAAGAAGCCTGTTCTCGCATTACTGCTCGCTGTATTAAGCGCGATGATTGTTGGGAACGCGATGAGTACGAAACGCGTGCTTGCTCGCGAGAAAGATCATCTCCGGTTTCACATCGAACAGAACGTATAGCAAGACTAGAGGAAACTCAAGGCACAGGAAATAGTTATAACAAGATCCACTTCGCGCGCAATCGACAAGCATCCGTGTCGACGATTGCAGGCGGAACTGCATCTCCTTGGACAAATGATACGTTTGTCACGTGTGTCTCGATGCGCGGATACACATGATGATGGTAACTCAATGGTGCGATTATCGAGTGCCCTGATTGAACGAAGCAATGCATCATCGGTTGCTACACGTTCTTTATCACGCTCGACCAGCGTTGAGGTGAAAATAGAGGAAATGGAAGGTGATGGATCACGAGCGGTTTGCAGTTTGCCACGTCGCGTCGGTGCAATTACAAATACAAATAGCTATCCGCGGGCAAAACAAAATACGAGGAAAATGGTACTTTTAGTCCAACGATATTCGATTACATTGAACATCTCGATAAAATTGTAATGGTGATTCTGCTGAAATAGAAGCTCTTCGAAATTGATTGAAGAATGGCACTTCGTTTGTTTGCGATTTTTCGAACTTCCATAAGAAGTTTCTGCAATTTTCAAGATTAATTAAATCAATAATTGCGTTTTTATTTATTTAAGTTATCGCGATGGAAAAGCCAACATCAAATTGATCAAAGAATACGTATGCGATTTGACGAAAATTTAATGGAACACCATGTATATCATGGCAAATGTGCCGCTTTCATGCAGGCTTTGGTAAATCCGATCTTACGCGTGTATTCTGGGAATCGCGCACGACTCGAGTAACAGCGCAGTTTCGCATAACGAAAGGGAAGAAAGACTGTATTTTAACAGCAAAGGCTCGCACGCGATATTGGAAATATCTTCCGTACTTTTTACTGGCAAGACTGCTGTCCTATCAAAATCACTCTCAAAAAAGATGTACAAGCTGCACACCACCACGTTGCATCGCAAGAAATATGTAAAGTATCTAATACATTAAATATATAAATAAATAAAAATAAATACATTAGACAAATATGAAGTATTATTATAACTTCCATCACTATTCCTCACAGCCATATATTCTTGAGGAAATTTATATCTACAAATTTTAGTTTTTTTACCATTGATTGTTGTAATGACATTTTTAATTTACATGAAAAGAGAATGGCTTTGCTAAAGTATCTAGGAAATTACAGGTCACAGATCTGAAAATAATTTTATTTGATCATCAAAGTAATTTTTGTAACTTTGATTTTACTCGCTACGAAATATTATATCGCTGAGAAAAATAATCTGGTTGGATTAAATAGTAATTCTGGTGATGGAAAAACAGAGGAATCAGAATTTTCTGGTTAAGTCTATTAGAATTCTAGTTGAGATAACTAGAACTCTGATTAATATAATTATTCTGGTAAAAATAGAAGAATTTCAGTAGATTTTACCAGAAATATTGTATCAATCAGAATTCCGGTTATCTCAACTAGAATTCTTCTAATAAATTTAATCAGAAATTTCTGATTCGTCCATTTTCAACCAGAAATTTTTTTCAGTACACGAGACGACGAGATCGAAACACCCTGTATATTACAGCACGCGGCAGAAACGTGACGTTCGAAATGCATGAAAGTATGCTTTATATTCGCATAAAGGACCGAAGTACATGTTGTCGGGCGCGAATGTGCGTATCGCACCCGGGGGCTCTAACAAATAGTTCCGGTTATCGGTGCTTTCGCGCGACTTAGGCTCTCCCTTTCTGTCTCTCGCACACGCTCTGCACGTTGCATCGTTAATAAACTCATCCAGAAGGAGAGCGTGCGTTCGAAGGCCAAGTTTAGACGTCCAGATTCGTCGGGAAAGATAGATACCAGAAGGAACTTGCTGCGCGCGTAAACTATGCGTGAGTTAACTTCCCAAGAGATATGTATATATATGCGCTGTGCGTCAAACGCTCTGTTCACGCCAAAATTGTTACTCCGTATCTCGAACGGAAGTTTCTTCAGTGGCACGATATCCGGCAAATACATAAATTGTTATTAGAAGAAATTCTTTTACAAAAAATACACAGTAATAATAGAAACGAATTTATACAAAGAATAGTTTTACTAAAATGTCTAAAAATTGATCTTACAGTTGCAGATCTTTTCCTAGTTCTTTGAACTAAGATTAAAATTAAACCACATTAATTAAAATAGGCATTAAAAAATCTGTAATAATTTATATGTTTTTAATAATGTATTATTTTAACTTTTTACTTACATATTTATAATCGAAAATAGATTCTTGAGATAAATTAAAAATTGAAATAGCTTAGCACATTAAAATGGGATTAAAATTAATTATAGTTTTATGCGTCTCTCCTTTGCAATGGAAATGATCACTACGGATCTCTGACATTCTTCATATAATAAACCGAAACCATTCTGCGTAAAACATTAATTCTGTCACTGAATTTTTTATAACTCATTAAATCAAGAAATTAGCATAATTGAGAGAAGATTTCTTGTGCGACTCGCGTAGAATTTATACACGATGTTAATTACGACAGTGTTCATCGCATAGTTAGCATACAGTTAAATCTTGCATCATCGTTCAAAAGTTTTCACTGTCGTTCGCAGTTATTTCTACGAACGACAGTGAAAACTTTTGAACGATGATGCAAGAACATTGAAAAGACAGCAAATGAATCTCGACGGGTAGTTCCTTGTTTTTCTTAGCTCCTCGGAGCGACGGAGACAAGCAGGGGACATGAGTACAGAATTCATGATTAATGCTTGTGAGACGCGCGATTTGATATAAAACCCAACACCATTTGACCGCCGTCAGTTTTATCATCTAACGAGGAAGCATAACACATACCTTATCCATACCTCGCCATAAATCTCGTCGCGCGTTTTGATTTACGTACCTTTAGGAGCGTTTGCGAAGAAACGCGCGATATCACGGCGAGCTGCTACACACGCGCTTATGCCTCCCTTTTTACGAGCCCCGAATGTAACCCCAACTTCTCTTGTCGCTGCGAAAATCGAGAATCTCAAAGAGATGGATTGACAGCGTACAAATCGCTGTTTTAACGCGCCTTTCACGCTTTATATCGATGTGTTTTCTTCTCGCGATCAAGGCGAGTCGATCTCATCCTCGAAACGATCAACTGAGCGACAGCAAATGTAAATAAATGACTGAGAAAGGACTTGCAGGATGTTAATATGTATAAACTTTTAATTAGCTGTCGCGACGCTGACGGCAAATAGATTGCGCTTATGCAAGCGCGTGTTATTCGCAGAAACTAGTTATGAGCGAGGATAGACGTGGGAGAGCAAAAAGAGCACAAAATTTCCATAAAAGAGGAGTGTATCGTAACCCAAACAACGTTGGCCAGCATCCCGCATATCCCAGGCAACAGGGGCGAGGCTTTAAAAGTGATTCATTACCGAGATCCCTCTACTATCTCCCTCATATTACCTCTAGCTACTTTATGCAATACAGTAATGGATATTCATTTCGTTGAGTAAGTTTTATGTATAATAGTTCTCCGTATCATTCGCCAATACAGCACAGCCCGCAGGGTTCAATTTCAATACATTATAACGTGGTATATCGGTGCTGCAATTTTATCCTGTAAAAAAAAAAAAAAGACGAAAGGTGGAATTTTTCTAGTATCGTCGCCAAAGTGATCAGGTAGTTACTTTTATGATGAAACGATGAGATAACGATTGAGCAAGATACGTGTGAAGCCTGTAAATGCGACGGATGAAAAGCATAGACGGCCCGTTGATGATTATACATGATCGACACGCGCGTATTCATTACGGTGCAATCGTGCTGCGCGCGCTTCGATTCATAATAAACATATTCTCTGTAATATTGTCAGACAGAGCGGGGTCGTATCGAAGGGAGATCGCGATAATGCCCGTCGACGGGTTCAACGATGCTCCGAAGCGAACTCCATAACGAAGCGAAAATCAAAAGCGCACACACGTCTCTATTGAGAGGCACATCGGGACCGCCTCGCTTCCGCGCAGCTGCGGCGCGGCGGATGCATCTCGCCGGTGCATTTCGTTATATCGCGCGCACGCCAATCGGCCGTATCGGGGATTCGAGCCACACACGTAGCGGGACTTCTCTTCCCTTAATACCAAACGCGGGTACATGTACGTCGACCGCGACGGCGTCTTATAAATAGCGACGCCCGCGTCGAGACGCTAGCAGTTAACAAACGGTAAAACTAACACCGCCTCCTACGATAACATTTCGCTCCGGTCACGTGTTTTCCGCGGGTTCGTTCGACTATTATAAGATCCATGACTGTGTGTGCTTCGATTCCTTTCTCTACCTCTTTCTCTCCTTTCTTTCTTCTCTCTTTCTCTCCCCAGCCATCTTTCTCCCTGTACCTTTTAGCCTTTTGTGCTTCCACCGTTCCCTTTTCTCCGGCAACTTTCGATCCTCCATGGAACAATGCATTCTTTGAATAAATTTTTATTTGGGTCTCGTTATTTAGTTTATTTGGATTATAAAGTTTTATTCACTTACATTATCAAGGTTGCCACAAAATTGGAAATAAAGGCAAGAGAAAATAATCAGGGAATTTTGCAAAATTTTCTGGAAAATTAGAATATTAATTCTTGACTTTAAAGAAATTTAATATGCGTACATCACACCAAATAACGAGATAAATAAAAATTTTTTCAAAGAATGCATTATTCCATTGAGGATCGAAAGTTGCCGGAAGAAAAGGAACGATGAAAGCACAAAAGGCTAAAAGGTACAGCGAGAAAGGACGAAGAAAGATGGCTAGGGAGAAAAAGAGGGAAGAAAACTAAACAATTTTGGAATATTACCAACAATCAAATAGTATACAATAGCAAGTAGTGTCGACACTTAATTAATAGTAATTTACATTGCTATATTAAATTGCTCTCTCAACAAAATATTTGACGATTTTCGAATCAGGACAAACAATTTCAAAATATTATATTGAAAATGAAATTATGAAATTTTGTCTGAAAATCAGAGCAAAGTTATAGGAAGTATGAGAAAGCGATGACAACTCTGATGCAAACAAAATATTTAAAAATAAGTGATATGTATATATAAAAAATATTAGTCTTATCTTCTATCTCGTGGAAATGATAAAAATTTAATTCTAATTTTATAAAAATTAATAACATGACAATTTGTTTGCAAATTAAAAAAAGTTCTTTATACTCTACTTCCAATTGTTTACAATCTAAATGCATCATTTAAATGAAATTTTATTTGAGTGTGATATTATATTGGTAATACACAGAAAGGTTTTATTCGAATAAAATTATCCCTTATTCACAAATAAGATTCTATTCTTCATTGATTATTTGTTATTCGTGAATTTATTCAGGCTCTCGAGCCAACACTCCATAGCTCTGTGAGAGGCGTACCGGTTTTGAAACCAGGTATCTAGCGATCAAAGCCGACGTTGATTTATATACGAGACATTCGAACGCTACGCCCTTGCTCGTTAAGGTCGACCGAACGGACGAGCGAGCGAGCCTCAGCGAGCGGCCAGACGCATCCCGCGCCGGCCGGCTATTTAGGCATCGATCGCTGGACTCGGACTTTTACGAAAGAGCGAATACACGCGGTGCGGCTCGCCCCCGAAGTTACTGAAACCGGCACCGTGCTGCTTTGGTAGTCCGAATTGCAAACGAAGCAAGACTCGTGCATACGTTCTGCCAACCGATCTTGGCAGAGTCGCGCTTCTCGTTTCGGGATTAAATTCGAACTTACTCGGAATGCCCAGTCTCTCTGAAACGTGATGAACACTCTATCTCTGGTAAATACTACTCCCTCGTCCGAAGAGATTCGCGTTATTCATTAGAATGAGTTATTAGCGAGAATTGATGTTAGTTCTCTTGATATTCGGAAACTGTAAGTAATCATTGAAAACTAAATAGTTCAAATCAATATGGTGAATCAAATACAGAAGGCTATAAATTTTCTTAATATAAAAATCTTATTACTATAAATTTATTTCTATACCTGCATTACATGAATTCGTATGACTAAACAACTTTTTTATATTTAATAGATATATGTAAAATACATATTTAATGTATTTATTAATGTATTTCTAAACATTTACCAAATACGTTAAATACGTATTTTACTGTATATTAAATATAAAAAATTGTTTATGTAATTTTATATAAATTAATATAATATAAAAACTATTGAAAGAAATATAATATTTGACTTGCATATTGCGCCATTTTTTTCACAATGCAAATTTTATCGTAGAAACATTAATAATAAAATGGTACTCTTTAATTTCTGTTGCAGACTGCCATTATGCCAACTAAGCAGCCATGAATCGAATATCCTTGAGACCCGCGCGACGGACGAAGTTATTTCCTACACGAACAATGACGAGTTTGTTAACGTTACTTGTGTTCGCGACGACGTTTTCGAATGTATTACCGGAATCGGCAATAAATCCGGTGGGTAGTATCGTCGGCTCAGGATCAGGAGTTTCATCCTCGTCCGGCAGTTCCTCATCCTCGTCGTCATCGGTGATCGGCGTGGTGTCCGACAGTTCCAGTTCTAACGGCAACGGTGTTGGTGGTGTTGGAAACGGTAATGGCGTTGGAGGTGTCAGCGGTAGTGTCGGTGGTAGCCATTCCGTTATAAATGGAGGAGGTGGTGGACATTCCGGCATCGGAGGAGGCGGCAACGCCGGCAACGGGAAGGGTCGATGCGAAGAGATCACAATTCCTATGTGCCGCGGTATCGGCTACAATCTTACCGCCATGCCGAATGAATTGAATCACGACACGCAGGATGAGGCCGGCTTGGAAGTGCACCAATTTTGGCCGTTGGTAGAGATCAAATGTTCAGCGGATCTCAAATTCTTCTTGTGCTCCATGTATGCACCGATCTGCCTACCAGAATATACGAAACCACTGCCAGCATGTCGCAGCGTGTGCGAGCGAGCGCGAACAGGATGCGCGCCTTTGATGCAACAATACGGCTTCTCGTGGCCGGAGAGAATGGCATGCGAGCGTCTGCCGTATCACGGTGATCCGGAGAACCTGTGCATGGAACAGGATAATCATACCAGCACTAGTACAGGTCCTAGTAGTAACGGTGGCGCAGTGAGCAGCGGTGTCCCAGGACCACCAGGGCCGCCAGCGCGGCCCACACGACCCAGCAAGACTTCGCAACCGGCCCGCTGTAAGCCGGGCAAGAATCAAAAAAACTGCCAGCACCCCCCGGGGGAGAGGACGAGGGATTGCGCGTGCAGATGCAGAGCGCCCCTCGTGCCCCTGGGGGCGGGTGGTTCGGGGATATCAGGACCGATAAGCGCCGTCAGCAGCAGCGTCATCGGGACCGGCAACACCGGGGTCAACGCGGGGGCTGGTCTGGCCGGCATAGCCGTAAGTGGGATAATGCCGGCGCCAGCACCGCCGTCGATGGGAGGTATCGGCCGAAGTATCATCCAGGAGATCGCGGGGGTACAGAACTGTGCTCTACCATGCCGCGGCGCGTTCCTCACCAACGAAGAACGCGAGTTCGCGGCCGTCTGGCTGGCGCTTTGGAGCGGCCTGTGCGCCGCCAGCACTCTCGTGACCGTCATCACATTCTTAATCGACACCCAGCGTTTCAAATATCCTGAACGACCGATCGTCTTCCTGTCAGCCTGCTACTTTGTCGTATCCTTGGGATACTTGTCGCGGAGCGTGTTTGGTCACGAAGAAATCGCTTGCGACGGTCCGGCTTTGAAATCGGGCGCTCAGGGTCCAGGCGCCTGTGTCACTGTTTTTCTCTTGATTTACTTCTTTGGTATGGCTTCATCAGTGTGGTGGGTAATTCTAGCATTTACATGGTTTCTCGCGGCAGGTTTGAAGTGGGGCAACGAAGCGATAGCGTCGTATTCGCAATATTTCCATCTAGTGGCGTGGCTGGCCCCAACTGTACAAACGGTTTGGGCGTATGTCGCAGGTGGCGTCGCCGGTGATCCGGTAGCAGGAGTTTGTACAGTTGCTCCCGAGGGGGTGCGCAATTTCATCTTAGCACCTCTATTCGTCTACCTTCTGCTGGGTACGACTTTTCTTCTGGCTGGTTTCGTGAGCCTCTTCCGAATTCGATCGGTGATCAAACGTCAACCTGGAGCCAAGGCGGACAAATTGGAAAAACTGATGATACGGATCGGTGTGTTTAGCGTTCTCTATACATTACCAGCCAGCGTGGTGTTAGGCTGTCATATGTACGAGTCAGCTCTACGGGATGAGTGGCTCAGTTCTCTGGCGTGTCCTTGTCATCCACGGACAAGACCGTTATACTCCATCCTAATGCTGAAATATTTCATGGCTCTCGCAGTCGGCATTACCTCAGGAGTCTGGATCTGGAGTGGCAAGACGGTCGATTCTTGGAAACGACTATGGAGGCGTTTGTTCGGCGGTGATCGCAGTCACATGAGCGCCGGTGCTGGAATGGTAGCCGGTGTAACCGGCGTCGGCAGCGGTATCGGCAGCAGTATTGGTATCAAAGGAGTCGTAGGTCGAGGGATCGCGATGCCGTACCCATCAGCGCCGGGTCCAGGCAGCGCTCTGTTGCCTCCAGGAAGCGTCGCCAGTGCGTCCCAACATCATCTACATCACCATGTACTCAAGCAACCCCCGCTTTCGCATGTATGACGTCATCAGTCTGCGGGGGGCGATATGAATACCGCTGGATGCGTTGAGTCACAGCAGCAAGAGAGGCCTTCCGCCCTCAGCAATTACGGGCCCATCTAGCCCTTCGCCTCGGCCTCGCGCAGGCACAACGCGACGCCACATCCGGCGCCGCATACGGCGCCACACACGCCCCATTCGGCGGCGACCATCTATTCCAGGAGGTCGCTCGCGTCCACGACGGGGCCGCTGACGCCGGCGCATGGCATCGCGCCCTCCTACACGCAAGCTACCGAAGTATGAAAGGTGGTATCACATGGAGATGCATATAAGATTGAACGATTCAGCGGTCCGGCGTTTAATGTCAATGGGCGCATACTTTGCGCGATGGACGATGAGCGGTCGCGGTGCTTCTTGATTACCCGATATACGTATTAGCCTGTACGTGTCTTCTTCCGCGGGAATCTCAAGGAATCCTCTCTTCAGTTCGAATCGGCGATTTCTTCGGCGCCTTCATCTTGCCAGTCGAATCAAAGAAACTATATTCTATGTTTTATGAAAGAATGAATTTTGATTGATGGAACGAAGCGATGCATTTTGATATTATCGATAGGGAGGATCACTCGAGTGTCGCGGTATAGTGAGAGTGTGATTAGAAGAAAGATTCAATGAGTGGTACGCAAGAATGTATGTGCGTGCATACGATAAACGATGAACGATGTCGATTGATTTCTCTATCTTTATCCATATCTATCTGTCTCTCTCTAATCTTTCTTACATTCTTGTAAGGCGGTGCTCGTAAAGCCCGTCAACGTGTCCGTCTAACGTGTATCGTCTCGTCTATTTATCTAATCTAGCCATTAAAGAGCCATGTTGGGGATGTACACACGGATGCAATGCGTAATACGCAAAAAAAGCGGCAGCCTACTTTTTTCCTTCCCTTTCCCAGAAGAGAGAAAACTGCTATGATCTCTCGATATCGTGAGCTGTCCCTCTTTCTACGAGATATCCCTCTTCTTATACTAATTCTTTATCACTGCCACCCTTCACGATCGAAGGGTCGCGAAATTGTGAAAGTAGTTTCAACTGAAAGTAGGTTGCCACCGCAATAGATGCAATGAAGGAAAAACCAGTGTACAGGATAAACGCTAAAGTAACAAATTAGGCAGGATGGACAACTGTAAATATTGTTCTTAGATGTTAGTCGATGCTGTAAATAAAACGATCGCCAGACTCATTGTAGAGTATTGAGGCGCAAAAGACGATCACGCTTGTGGCAAATGTTGTCATTTCCTTTCACGGGCAGTTATCAGACAAAACTCGTTGCACTTGATGCAGACAGAAAAGTCCATTAGTCCACGTTATGCAACGGGTATACGCCGCTTTCGCCAATTTTTCTCAAGATATATTCAATTTCCAGTTTGTTGAATAATTACATCAGATATATCCTTTATTTTATTTAATTAGAATCCATTAATCAAAATCAGAATTTGTAAAATTGTTTCTAACTTAAGATTGAACTGTTAAAGCTCAGTAAATCTCATTTCTGCTAATGAAAATTCGAGGTAGATTAACGAGATCTGGCATATATTTTATTTTGTTGAAAT
>Ga0157362_1000716_pt1 | contig 12116 bp, 5 predicted proteins | sample AttlaeALBM3_FD_111480 | JGI IMG/M metagenome (GOLD analysis project Ga0157362, IMG submission 111480) | Fungus gardens microbial communities from leaf cutter ant in Ribeirão Preto, State of São Paulo, Brazil - Atta laevigata ALBM3 | ecosystem: Host-associated > Fungi > Mycelium > Unclassified ... | reverse complement strand
ACATCAGTGCGACAACGGGGTGGCAACGGGGGCGTCGATGGTGCGCAAGTTTGGCGAGGAGCTTTCGCAGGCACGATGACAAATGGACGACGAAGGGTAGGCTTTTCTGTGTGCGTGCTCGAGAGGAAACTCGGTCGTTTCTTCTTTATGGCAAATAGCGAACAGCACAATTGCGATAAACAAAAAGTGGGCCACTGTCTGAAAGTTACAAATCGAAGTGATCAAAGTTATAAATTGAGCATTATATATTGAAGAAAGTTTTATAAAAATGAATAAATTCAGATCAAATACGTAGTAATAAAACAGATTTTTTTTAAATGAGATCTTTTAAAAGTATTATTCTACACTATTACGCATTACGTAGTATCATTTACTTAATTAAAAGAATGTGATCCACAAATTACACAGAGTTTATATAAATTATTATTATTCTTCTTCTTATTATTATTATTATTTCATCATTAAATATGTTGTTATTAAATTATATTATTGTTGTGTGTGAATATATTAAATTATTATTAACATAATTTGTTATTCCGATTTAAAAATTATTAATTTTTTTGACATATTTGGATCAATTATTATATATAATAATCGATAATTCATACGCAGTTCACTCTATGTTAATATCATTTCACATATTTTGCTTGTAATAAATAAAATTGTGAATTTGCTAAAGTTTTGCAGTAGTAGATTTGCAAAAGTTTTTAAAAAACTTGATTGCCAAACATTAAATCCTCGCCTGAGCTCAACCAAAAGGGCGCCTCCTTTTCGCTCCTTTCGCTGCTTTCTATACGGAGGGGGAAGTAAGAAAAAGCGATACGCGTTCGCTACAGTTCGTTAGCGACTCCAGGGAGTTAATTAGCGAAAAAGTTAATTTCTTGCGCGCTCATAAACGGACACCGGTGATGAAATACGAGCTTGATAAAGGCAAGTACTCGCGGAGAAACCGGAGTTTTTGGTGCGGGAAGAAAGGAAGATCCGTAGCAAGTAAATAGATTAACATTGTTCCCACTTGACGGGCTGCTACGTTTAGTTTTCGAGTTAGCGAATTTGTTTAACTTTAGCATTTCATGATTGCCTTTAAACTCATATCTTTTCAATATATGAAAATCATATTTTATATCATTATGTGTAATATCGTAATATTATATTTTGTTTATACTTTAATCAGCATCAAGCAATAGATAAGGAGTTATTATTGAGATTGATAAATTTTATTATCTTTTAAAAATATAGCATATTTCAATATTTTTTTATTTATCTTATTTATTATTGAATAGGATTTAAAATATTGCAATTTTGCTTTTCTTTTCTTCTCTTTATCTTTATAAATAATACTTGTTTATTTAAATCATATTTTTTAAAAAGAATTATGTACAGCCATTTGAGTGAATTAAATAATTTATATATTCGACGGCGAGAAAACGAATTCAGTCAAGAAGTTGCGACGTTATGTAAATTTCGGAGCGTCATCAAAAAGAGGAGCAGTAGCCGGACCGCCGAAGAAGCAGGAGATAACCGGTGGTGCACCGGTGCCGCTTGTGAAGTCCTAGAAAGAAAAATATTTTTGTTTCGTTTCGTGCCGCAAATGTGCGCCCGGCGGCGGCAGCGGCGCTGAACTTTCTGAATAATTACCGCGGCTATGAGCTTGATTCATCACCGAAGTTCGCCTTCCTAAGATGCTTTATCTGCGCGTCGCAGTCTCAGCGAAATTAATATGCTAATACCCCGCGTGGTCCCCTCGGCCTCGACATCGTACACCCTCGAGAGCTCGGGTTCGAGAGATCGAGCTCCCAAGCCCTCGACCTTACTTTGCCACGAGCCTTGCATCGGAGTCTTGGCTTGTTGTCCTGACACCACATTCTGGTAGCGATCCTTAACAAGTTATCGCGTTCTGTCCGCCCAATGCCCAAAGCTCTGAAGATTGATAGATCGATTAATTTCCCTAATAACTTCAAACTTGCAATTATATCCGACCGCCATATTGCTTGATACATGATTATTTAACTTTTAGATGGAAAGATTCTTTCATTATCAGATAAATTCATTTTTAGATTGCTTAGAATTTTCAACAATACCGTGTTCTAAAAAACTTAAAAAAATAATATTATTATTTTGATAATCTAAACACAATATATTAATATTAAAGAATAAAGTTATAAAAATTTCAATTTGTTCTATTCAATATTAAATACATTTTTCTAATTTTTAAATACATTTTGATTTTTAAAATCCGAATTTTTCAATTTTTAATATACAAGATATCTTATCTTAAAAAACAATATAAGTTTGAAACTAATTGTAAGTTTAATTACATATCACTCCGTTAGTTGTCTGTATCTATGTAGCTTTACTTCAGTAAAATTCTTTAACTTTAAGAATTTAAGTAACTTTGTAATTACATATATCTCAACTTGATTGGCATCTGGTAATAATATACAAACATTCACAAACGATGGTATAACAATTTCATTTATTTTCGAACACTTTATAACTCGTTTAAGAAAATTATGCAAAATATTCTAGAAGTTTCTCAGACAACCCGCTGTATTACGAAGTACAAGTTCAGGCACGTAACCCTGTTGCACGGCGCAAATACGCCACTCCGCTTCACGGTATCAGCAACACCCATTACAACCGTTTACAACGAAGCTTAAATAACTCTTTCGACCCACGTCGACTCCACATAACGAAATATACGAATGTAGTAATCGAGGTAGGTACATGCGAGCAACGGTGGATGTTGCTCGACGTTAAAGTTGGAGAATTTCAGAGAAAGAGAGAGAGAGAGAGAGAGAGAGAGAGAGAGAGAGAGAGAGAGAGGATCGTGGGATAAAAATTGATCCGTCAGTGGCTGGCACGACGTGTAATTTAGTAATGAAGTCCATACCTCGTTCGAACGTGCGCGCGGCAGTAAATCACGAGACATGGATTGGGGCTCGTCCCGTCCAGATGTGACCCAGTGCTTTCCGCTAATTTGCTGTTCCCGCTGTGTGCGGCGGTCATGTTCCCTTCCTTGTCAGGTCGCGCTGGTGCGAGAGCGAGAATATACCGGGAGCGGCCAGTTGCTTGCTTAGTAACCGTGTTTCTGCTTTTTGCCGACTATGATTCCGACCGTTATTAGTAAAGATATGTGCTTATCAGGGAGTCTTCCCACGCTTTACTAATAGGACGTCTATACGCAAGACTGTAATTATGATTACGATTACTAACCAAGAAGCCATTTCACTGACAATCATCATTTCCATCATCTATTTGATGCGGCTTAGATTATTCTACGCCAATTAGATGAATTCTCCTGAAATCTTGATCTTAACATTGTGTAATTAAATGATCCATGATTAAATCCCGTGCGAATCAAACTCAAAATGTTCGTGTTTAAAAAGCACTATAAATAATTTATTCTACAAATATTATCAATGCAATATCAATCGATATCAAGTAAACAAATTTTACATTTATTATTATTTTATTTTAAATAACTTCTCAAAAGACTATCTATATATATATATATATTAGCAGAAATAATAGATATTATTTATCGAGTATTGCAAATAATAAAGTAGCTTGATATCACAACATCTATGATTATTCCTAGCTGATACTTGCTAATAAATATTTTATGTCTAGATGAAAATGTTGGAATAGAAGTATAACTTTCTACTATCAGAATATCAATGGACATTCGTAGTCGATACTCGAATGTTGTTCATGCTGCTCGTTCGAATCGCGTGCTCTAATCGACAATGGAAGGAGAGAAAAGTACGATCGTGCGTTCGCCTTTGGGGTTCGAAAGAGAGTACAATGGAATTATGCTCTATCGTATCTGAGCGGCTGCGATCGTGTGCTATACGGGGAAAGCTTCGGCGTGACACACGCGTGTACCTATATGCCTACACGAGTGCGCAGCGTGCACGCGCGCAACGACAGGACGACGGACGGGCGATATAGCATCGCGGTATGTCGGATATGTTCGCTATGCCGGGACCATATTCTGGTTTTGATCCGTGCGCCAGATAAGATCGCCCTTTGTTACTGAGGCTCGTGCCTTCGGGACCCGAGAGAGAACCACCGCCGATGTGCTTTTACCTACGGCCTGCCCTGCGTTTTACTCTTCCCTTCACCATTCATCTCGGCCTTATCTGTGAATCCTCTTGCAAAAAGAAAATAGAAGTAGGTTTTGGTGGTGAAAGTAGAAGAATTTGCAAAAATGAGAAATTATAGGATCAGAATAGGTTTCTCTTATTATTATTTTTATTAAAATAATATGAAAATTTTGAAAAATTAAGACGAACGTTTATACATTTACAGATTCATTGAGATATCGATACCTTAATTATGATTACTTTTAATGTAATTTAGGTTAAATTTGTTTCAGGCGGGCAAATTCTGTATGACAGCTTCTTCTTAATTCATAAAATTTATTATTTAATTTGCATGAATCTAATTTTTCTAAAATTATTCTGTATCGCATAATAACGTACATACATAATTAATATATTAGCTTCATAATTATTAGATATTTATATATTTCTTATAATACTGCTGAAGTATGAAGATGTCTTATATCTAGAAATTTTATTTATGTATTTATCCGAATTTTATTTATTAATTGACATTCCTTTGATGATATCCGATAATTGATTTGGTGAAATTTATTATCTTCTTATTTTATTTTACTTATTACTCATTTCTCTCTTTAATTGGAATATTTTCAGAATCGAAAGAATGTCACCATTCTTTCTGTCTTCCTCTTTTTTTTTCCGGGATAGAACTCGATTTGTCGTAGTTGGACTTCGTTGTTAACTCGCCGGAGAGTATCGACTACTCTTGGGTGGCGAATCACGTCGGTGACTTTATCGGGACGCGTTAAACAGGCCGTACGTCCTATCACGTGTTAACCACCATGTTGATTCAATCGAATTAATCGCGAATGATTCTCCGCTGCGAATAACGCTCATTTGGAGATCCAACATGTATTTCCACTATCACTTTTTTTGACATTTTATGTTATGCTGTGTTGATATTTAAAAATCATTATTTTTATAATTCTAATATTATATAAAAAAAATAGAATGTTTTTATATCAATATAATATTGCTTTGTAATTATCTTTAGGCGACATTAGATCTTCATTAAAAGAGATTCGAGACTGCATTGCATTATTTTGTCGTTGTCTTTTGCCTTTAATATCATAAATACAATTAAATCTATATAAAGTATGAATGTTTTGTATATATTAGAATAGTATAATAAAATGCAACATACAATTCATTTTTTGTAAATATTAGATGAGTAATTTTTATATAAAGTTGTTGCGAAAGGATTAAGCATTTTTCATACAACGATTTCGATATTTTAGCACAAATCTGGCATAATTTGGTATTACTTTTGAAATAATAATTAATTCTAAAAGTGGAAGGGTTGTAACATCATACAGACTTCTGGTGTTCCATTTGTCTTATTCATTATCTTTCGGATTTCATATCATATAATGCGACGATTCTCGATTTATGATGCCTGTCGTCGTTTGGCATTTCCGATTCGTTCGTTTCGTTTTATCGCTGTCGTCGTTGTCATAAGATTGGCACGAGGAAAGCAGCAGTAGACTCGAGTAATAGGCCGTCTAATGAAAACGTATTTTTGCCGGACAGCCGCGTCTTCGCTTGGGTATTCGACGTTGCCTCTCATTGCAGTGATTAGCAGCGCGGCGTCGTTGGACACTGTGACGATATAAAGTATCATTGACTGTTTCGAAGTAAGAGCTGTGCGTGTCTTATGCGCGTGCCCGTTTTGCGAGGCCGATGTACATTGGATCAACGAGTGTGACCCCCGCAGCCCGTCTTCATCGATTCTATAACTGTAAGTGCCCCAATTAGCATGGAAATGCGCTCGATCCGCCGAATGAATTTTCATCTCCGTATGTTCATTCTCACGTGTATTCGTCCTATTTGGTTGCGAACTGGGCTCTTCGAACGACGTTGTTCTAATGAGGCTAATGATGCCTGGTAATAAAGTCCGCCACGGCTTTATTGATGCCGAGATAATTCCTATGAGTTTTAAAATATTTGCTGTACGCCTAGCTGAGAAGAAGAAAATGTTCTTATCGCATATACATCGCACTTAAAGTATGAATTATTATTTTTCGATAAGATATTAAAGGAAGTATTTAAAGAACTTCATAATTTTTTCAAAATTTATTAACATCATATTTTCAGTTTTATTAATTTCAATATCCGACCACTTTACTACTATCTGCTTTTGATTTTCCAGTTCAAGAAATCTTAAAATAAAAATCTTAAAATGGAAAATAGATAACCACAAATAATATTATATCAATATAATAAATTTGAATTGATTAATAATTAAAAATTAAACATTTTCGAGAATATTTTCTAAAAATTTTTTAGATGATGTGTTACTTAATTGGAATAGTTAGTAAAACTTTTAATAGATTCGCAAGGATGACTAATCTATTAAACAGTTATACTTGGGCTTAGCGGATCTGAATTCGATACATTGTGGACATACATTTTTATGTTATACATATATCTATTCATACATAATGTGATCTATAAGAATAATACATAAAATACATAAATTTGACTGTTAATATAATGAATATTTGAAAAAAATGTAGAAGCACAAAAGATAACAAAAGAAGCATAAAAAGAATAAGAATAAGACTCATACATATGTTTGATCTAGAATCAAATAACCCAAGATAATTCATTTTTACATTTTTACTTAAAACTTGCACAACACACAAAGGCACAAAATTTAAAGTAAGTAAGATACTAAAGTTTTGCGTTTTAAGATGCATATCGAAGTGTTCTTTTTACAATCGATAGGATATCTACATTTTCTTTTTTTTTCTTTTTTCTCGCTAGTGTCATTGTCGTCGCTAACAAACAACAAATCGCCGAGGGCTGCTGGCTGGCAGGCAGGCAGGCAGGCTCGCGAATAGTAAGACAAGGCAAGGCAACGGCAAGGCGATGCAAGCTGTGGCAGAGTATCGCAGAGATATGCCCTGTCTGCCTGCGGGTGCAACGACCCGTCTGACCTTTGTCCGGCCTGTGCTTCGGTCTGGCCCTGCTGGTACCAACGAGACGCCCGATCTACCGACTCGCAGCGCGGCCCGACTTGTCCCGCTTCGAGCTCAAGCTTGTAGTCGAATTCGCGATCGGTCTTGTATTGGAATTGGATGCGACAAAACGAAGTCGAAAACTCGACGTTGTAACGAAAAAAATGTGCATTGTATAATATATTACAATGGAGAATGTTCTCGTGTGAATTATAAGAATATGAATAGGAAAATTTTTTTAATTTATTATATATATTGATATCGTTAACATAGTATTGTAGAAGTCATAATGGAATGTGAATGAATTTAAGAGCGTTCTTTTTTTATAAATATTAATTAAATATTTCTCAAAAAAGAAAAGAAGGAAATAAATTTATTCCTAAAATGAATCAGAAAAAAAATATTAACGTTTCAAATATATATATATTGTATATAGGATTGTTTTAATCATTTCTAATTTATGAAATTATGAAGGATTAAAGTATGATAATAAATATTATGTTAACAAATATTAATGTAGAAATATAATATGTCTTATTTTTAAAACTGTAACTTTTTATTATAACGACATAATCACATGTTGCAAAAGATCACAAGTGTGCTAAGTGCTTATATAAATAATATTCTACGACGAAAGTTATTTTAATGGATTTATTTTGAGATTCATTGTTGTAACTCGTGATCGTGAAGACATTACGCGAATCCCACGAAGTCGACGCACGTGATAATTCCTCAGTTATTCGGAATTCCTCAGCTGGGAAAACGTGTCAATGACTCCGCTCAAGATCCGAGGACATAAAAAGAGGCGCAATAAAAGGGCGTAATCTTGTTGTCGTTGGAAATGAAATTATTTTTAACCATAATTCAGTTCCCACACACGTGAAGAGGGACGCGTTCCTGAAGAGACCGGGCCACCTTTCGAGGCGAAGTTTAATGACGCAATAAAAATCTGGAGGTCGTTAGGTGGAGCGGCGAGGTTCTATATTTTTTCCGGTACGATGACCGCGCATGCGATTGTTTCAAAATTGTCGTGACGAATATTAAAGATGGAGGAAACTCATCCGCAAGATGTGATCGATCACTTAGTTAATGAGAAATCATCTTATTTTCACTGAGCTGAATAATGAGGTTGTCAAACATTTTTTTATCACTTTTGCGAGATATTCGTTTTGTATTGAACGATAATTGCTAAAGAGAAGAAAGATAATAAACCTTTATTTTCTTATAAACTTTCTCACATTATTACATGTAATTGAACAATTAATTGCTTTATTATTTATCGATTCTTACTTTCTAAATTCTTTGGAGTGGAATCTGGAATCTGGAATTCGATCTAAACATTGAAATCTCACTCTTAAAGATTGAAAATTTTGCTACTCTTTTTTAAGGGTAGAATTTTCACTCTTTAAAAGTGAGATTTTATTCTAAAGAATTTAAAGAGTACGTTGCCAGGTACATTTTAAAATAATTATCTTTTAGATGTTATGATGAAAATTTTATGTTACTTTGTAATTTCTTATCTAATAAGGTAATCAAGCTATATTACACCGCGACATTTTCTTGACTCCGTTAAGCGATGCGTTACACGAAGGTAACTACAAGAGCGATTTAGCAGATGGCGGTGCGCAGGTGACGTTGCGTTCAGTTACTCTTAAGATCATGGCTAAATAATTATCGTTGGCGGGAGGATGGATCTTCTCGCCTAATTTGATGACAAAGATTCACCTGCCTGACGCAGGACTTACCATGTGGAACTTGTTACGCTGATTACTTGCCTAATCAACAAAATCGCAATTGCGACATAGAAGCAATACACTAAGTAAATTACCTAACTAAATTGCTAATTTTACCGCAAATAAAGCATGGATAAAATAAATATGGGATAAATGTAATAAAATATACACTTATTAAATACGTTTCTAAAGATAATTATACAATAAAATAATAGTTAATAATAAAATCGTAATAAAATAATAAGAAATAATTTAAATTTTACATGTTTAATTTATTATTTTTAAAATTAGTGATTCAATATAAGATCTTTATTTATTTTATAAATATTTAAATTACATATATATGTTCATGTAAAATATAAATGTTTTCCAAAGTACTAATAAAGTCTCACTATTCTCAATTTCAAAAAGATTAATTAATTAGCAATTTGTGATTTGTCTTTGTTTTACCATACTTTGCTCAGATAAGGATCGCTCGGTATCGTCTTGCTAACAGCGGGTTCGCGTGTAAATTCCTTTGCTCTTTTTGCTAGATAACGAGACGAACTTTCCGCGATAAAAGCACTTTCTTGCGGCAAGCATCGTTGCGATATTACTTTTTACGGGTACGTCGGGTGTTGTTAGACGACACTCTCTAGGGATGCATTTATCTTGCAGGGTCCTTAGGTACCTCGTGTATCTTGGTGCCGTTGGTATCAAAAGTAGGATGAAACTTCACAGTAGCTATGTTACCTCGCTATTCATCGATATGAGATTGCTTTCAATGTTACGTTTCTCTATTTTTCACCTTCAGTTCTGTACGCAATAATAATATATCATTACGATAATTAAAAGACATTATATAGTATGATGTATTATAATTTCTCATATTATTAATGAGGAAATGAGTGTTATAAAAAATTATATATTTTGAAAAGGGAATATAGAAAAAGTAAATAAACCTGTTTTAATACAATTATTTATAACATATATTATATTTGTAACTTACACTAAATTTGCAATTTAAAATTGAATTATTAGGAATTATTCACAAAATTTTTAACTACATTTATTATAGAATTTTTATCTAATTTTTATTATATTTATACAACTTGAACAATTTTCCGCATATAATAAAAATTAAAGATAAGACAAAACCTGAAATATAATAAAATAAAAAAGTAACGAATTTACTATATAAATAATTTTAAAATCGTATAAATTACCTAAGCATGCACTAAGCTGCAGTTAGACGATAAACCGTAGTTTTGGGTTACAAATGTTTTGTGAGACGAAAAATTAACTAAACTTCTATCTAACATAAAAAAATTGCTATCTCGTACTATAAGAAAATTCGAATGCATTGTAATTTATAACTTTTTGAATATTGTCAGATCGTATGTAATCATATTTTAAAATTTAATTGTCTTGGCAGGAGACATTTACGTGACGAATGAAATCAAGCTAAAAGATATCTCACTGTGGCGAGCGAATACTTTAAACCTGATGAATTACGGAAGCGATTAAAGCGTGTTCTCTCTCAAGACGACGTTGCTATCATACCGCGGCAGTGTGACTAAACGTAATATCACGCTCTTCCACGAGAGTCAAGGCTCGACGTCACGCCTATCCGCTCTCGAAATCTCGCACCAAACAGTTTTTCTACTGCGTTACAATGAGTTTATCGCCGCGAACACGCCTGAATGGTCCGTAGTCGCGCTTTTTGAACCTTTCATGCCTAATGGGTCGTATATTTTACCTCATAAAAACAATATACGCATCAGCATTTTCCCGATGATGAAGAGTTAATGATTATTTAAAAATCAGAAAATAAATTTACACACGCATGTTTCATTATTTATATATCTGAGATATATTTAGTTATTTAATTCTACAATCAAATGTATGTATACAAAAATGATAACACTTTTAATAAATTAAATACAATCAGTTTGATAATTGCAATTAACGATAACGAAAGGAAAAAGCGAAATAATGGATAGGAATGTGTGCGATCTCGAGTAATATTATTTTTTAAGTGTCTTCTAATACCTGAAGATTCAAGGTAATAAGATTTATACCATAATTGTGTAAAAATTCCACGTTTCAGAAAATAACTCACGATGTGTTCGCGGATCGGCAATCGTTTGTCGATGTTTCCTCGAACGAACGAGTCGAGAACAAACGGTAGGTTACCGTCGCTCGTTACCGCTTCTGCTGATCGTTTTATGTGATTTTTACGATAGCCACGCACGTGTCGCGCAAACCACACTTCCGTGCGATCCCGCCGACGATTCTCGCGGCGTGTATATATGTGTATTCGTTTGTGTTCGCGGTTCCCGTCGTCGGCGGCGATTTAAGAGTGCTACCGCGCGGTAGAGCGCTAAGCTACTTTGTGGTTACGCGATCACGCCCGACTTCATTCTCGCGGTGCGTAAATGACCGCACGAAAAATACAGACCGCGACCGATATTTGCGGTGTATCCCCATCCGGTGTGGCTGCCTCAAAGTATCAGTTTTTATCTAGAAAGAATACTGCCATTTGATATTCGATTTCGAAGGTAAAAATGATGAAGAAATTATAGCAACTTTAAGCAAAGTAAGAGTTTCAGATTCATATTTTTAATATCTAAAAAAATTTTAATTTTAATACATTACATAATTTATAAAAAAATGAATGGTGAAACTGTTATTGTTATTAAAAAAAAATTAAATTTAGAGATTTAGAATATTTCTAAGTTTACTTTTATTATTGTAATATTATATTTTACAATATTAAAATATTATATATATTAGTATATGTGTGTCACATTTGTAAATGTAAAAGAAATGTAGTTGCCAAGAAATGATATAATTACACTTCTTAGTTCTTTTATTGAGACGATTATTGTGCATAATAATAATTATGCTCGACGACTTCATGTCCTTAAAACACGGCCATATATGTTCTTGCGCAAATAGAAGGGGGAGATGAAGGGTAGGATACGGAAGTCAAGAAGTTCCGAGAGCTGACAAGGATGACGAGGAAGAAAGCGAGATCGATAAATCGTCGGAGGAAATGGAATCTCCAAGGTAGATCATATTCCTTCTTCTCGCTTCGATCTCACGAGCTGCTCACGGAACGGCTAATTAATGACGCGCCAGTCTGTAGTTTACAAGGGTGTGAAGATTAATTTGTTTGTTGGTTGGTGCTTCCTCCGTATATGAAACAGTTGATCATCTAATTGATCTTAGCTTTAACGTTATAACTGGCTTGTTACAAAGCCTTTTTTGAGGCTCTATCGTAATGTAGGTAACATGTTATAATGTGCTAACTT
>Ga0157362_1000715_pt1 | contig 12117 bp, 7 predicted proteins | sample AttlaeALBM3_FD_111480 | JGI IMG/M metagenome (GOLD analysis project Ga0157362, IMG submission 111480) | Fungus gardens microbial communities from leaf cutter ant in Ribeirão Preto, State of São Paulo, Brazil - Atta laevigata ALBM3 | ecosystem: Host-associated > Fungi > Mycelium > Unclassified ... | reverse complement strand
GGTCGCCTTTCTGGTTCCCTTGGCGGATTTCTCTAAGCATGTCTCGCTCCGGTCCTTCCAGGTAAAGTCCTTCAAGGGCTCGGACTGCTATGAGCTCCAGTTGTAGGAGGACTACGTCTTTGTTGTAGGAGGTTCCTTTACCATGGTCTGGTCTCCACGATAGAGCGTCTAGCTTCCCCATGGAGCGTCCTGGGCGATGAACCAACTTGAAGTCGAAGTGAGCCAAGTACAGAGACCAACAGGCTTGGCAACAGTTGAGTTTCTTAGCCGTCATGAAGTACTCCAAGTTCTTGTGGTCCGTTCAGATTTCTACCGGGTGTCGAGCTCCTTCCAGAAAGTGCCTCCATTCTTCCAGCACACGGATAATAGCAAGCATCTCCTTGTCATGGATCTTGTAGTTCCGTTCAACTGGAGACAGAGATTTGCTGTAGAAAGCTACTAGATGCTACTTGTCTTCTCTGGGTAGCTGTTGAGAGAGGACAGCTCTGGAGGCGAAGTCTGAACTGTCGGCCTCGATACGGAAGGGTTCCAAGTCCTGGGGTGATGCTAGGATTGGAGCGGTGGTCACTGCCATCTTGAGACGTTCGAAGGCTTCTTGTTCCTTAGTACCCTAGTTCCAGGCTTGATCAGAGCGAGTGAGGTCGAAGAGGGGTCGAGCTATGGTCGAGAAGTCTTGGATGAAGCGACGATAGAAGTTAACAAAGCCTACGAAGGCCTGCACGTCAGCCCGGTTCTCCGGGATGGGCCACTCGCGGACTCCAGTGACTTTAACAGGGTCTATCGCGACCTTGTTCTCTGAAATGACCAATCTGAGGTATTCAATCTGCTTCTGGTGGAACTCACACTTCTCCAGATGGAGGAATAATTTGTGTTCTGCCAGTATCTCTAAAACTCTCCAGACTGCTTATTCGTGCTCCTCTTTCGTCTTCGTAAAGATCAGGATGTTGTCCAAGTACACTACGACAATCTCTTCTGCTATGACGGTTCTGAAGACGTCATTCATCATAGTCTGGAAGGTAGCAGGGCTGTTGGTCATTCCGAAGAACATTACGAGAGGTTCGAAGAGGCCCTGGTTGGTGCGGAAGGCTGCCTTCCACTCATCTCTGGGCTTGATGCGTACATTATTGAAACCCCAGCGGACATCCAGTTTTGTGAAATACCAGGCTCCGCAGAGTTGGAAGACGAGTTCGGAGATGAGGGGGAGAAGATATTTATTCTTGACAGTTACAGCGTTCAGAGCATGGTAGTCTTGGACTAGACGGAGCGAACCATTTTTCTTCTTGATGAAGAACACAGGGGCTGTCATAGGGGATTTCAAAGGTCGGATTCGTCTGGTGCAGAGATTTTCTTCCAGGAAGGCGTCCAACTCCGCTTGCTCCAACGGGGACAGGGGGTACACCTTCGACGACTTAGGCTCCGCTCCAGGTGTTAGTTCGATCGTGTGGTCCCATTTGCGGTGCTCCAGTAGAATGTCGAAGTCCTCCTTAGCAAACACGGATCGGAACTCCGCAACATAGGTGGGCAATGGAGTAGCAGCGGCCTGTGCTTCCACACTGCGTCTAGCTCTTTCTGCAAGACGTTGAGATGTTGTGGCCATGGCTCGGAGGTCAACTTGGTCAGACTCTGGGAGGAGACGTGTAAGGAACAATCAGTCTCCGAGCTCCTAACTCGGATAATGCGCTTGCGGAGACTCCTCTTCAGACTCTGATTCTTCTTGGAGCAGGGGTGTAGGTCCGTCATGACAAGATCGGAGGGCTCGGAGTTCAATCCTCTTCTGGCAAGTCTGTTCCTTCCGTAGGGCATGTTCTCCTTCACACCAGAGGAGACAACGGGTCATCTCGACTTCTCCTTTTTCCCAGTCGATCTTGGGGTTGTGGTCCTTGAGCCAGTCATAGCCTAGGATCAGACTTTGTTTCCCAAGTCCAGAGACGGCTAGGAGCATCCTCTCGGAGTGAGTCTTGTAGCAGAGAACTACGTCCACAACCTCGGAGATTTGTCCTGCTTCATTAGGGGAACCATCAACATTGAAGACCGGGATGTTATGCGAAAGAGTCTGGGTGTTCATCCCTTTTGAATGGACAAAATCCCTGTCGATGAGGCTTCCAGTCACTCTGGAGTTCGCTCATGTCCGTAGTTCTGATTTCCACTGGCAAGAGTAGGGAGGTCCCTCGTGTGTCTAGAGCGCTGATCGAAAAGAGTTTGGGTAGTCTCCTCTCCCACTTGGGTTTGCGGAGCGGAGCCGAGACGAGAGGGACAAGAGGCAGTGCGTCTACTAGTTCACTGTCAATTGTATTGGGGTCCTCTATAGTCAATACAGTGAACTTATTTACTGGCGACCGGGGCGCACTTATTGCTGGCCGCGCTACGCAAAATCCTCTTTCTTCGGAGGACAAGACTCTTCTATCGGAACTGCATCTTTCAACGCCAATAAATCTTTGATCAACTCCTCCCGCTGCTCCGTGGTGAGCTGGCAGACGTTTAGGCGATGGGGACAATCTCAGACTACGTGGTTCGCGTCTCCGCATCAGTAGCATCCTCTCGGAGGCAAGGACCTTGCTTTTCTAGCGACGTCCATGTCCATGGGGACCCCCATAGACAGAGTGGTCGGGGGAGGCTTCAGAGTGACCGGAGAGGGTGGAGCAAGAGGTAACCTTGCCACGGACAATGGTAGGGGTCGGGCGGAGACGGTTTTGAGTGCTGTGGAAGGGGCGGAGCGTGACACAGACTGAAAGGCTTCATTTGCGAGGCACGCTTGGTCGATCTTCTGTGCTGCTTTGTACCACGCATCGGGGTCGGTGTCGGCTGGCCATCCGTAAGGCATGGTGGCGATCTGGCTTTGGATACCTACTCTGAGACCTCGTCAAAATTTCACCACCAATGTCCGGGGGCCCATATAACCTGCGTCGGAGACCAGGGCTTGGAAGCTGTCTAAATAGTCATCCACCGTCCGATTTCCTTGGTGGTAGGAAGTTCCTTCTAAGGCGTTGATTGAGTCTGCTTCCGCGTTTGTAGGGAAGAAATGCAGCTGGAATTGTTGTTCAAATTCTCCCCAGGTTTGGATGGGGAAAACGCCAGTGTCCGCTTCCTGACGAAATATGTTTTCGGACCACTTGGTGGCATGACCTCCCTTGAAGAACGTGAGGGCCCAGAGAATCCTTTCCTGTTCGTCTTGGAACTGCTCCAGGGCTAGGCGTATATAGAGGGAGCAAGAGTTCAGGAATGCGTGACTGTTGTGACATTCTCCATTGAAGTCCGGAGGGCAGGAGAGCTTGGGGTGTGTTTGTCACGTCAGCGGAGCGGGAGACGGAGACGCCGGAGGGGATGGTACAGGTGGGGAAGATGTGTTTGGTGTGACCGGAAGAGGGAGAGGGGGGTTAGCTACTAACTGTGTGAGCTGCTGTAACTGCGCAGTCAGGGCTGCCAAGGTGGAGTTAATGTTACTTGCGGAGACATGTTGTCTCTCTGTGAGCTCCTGCAGATGGTGTTGCAGGTATCCTAAGGCGTCAGCTACGCCTTGAGGGGTGTCTGAGGGCAACAACATCTGAAGAGCGGAATTTTCAGAGGGTTGGGTATGGCAGGGGAGGGCGACCTATTAGGTGGCTGTCCACTGGGATAGTCCAAGGCTCCGCTTTAAGATCCTATTCTGCTGTCAGGGCGACTGGGCACAAAACTCCAGGAGAATCCTCAGTTAATATTACAGTTAGTGTTTATGATATAACTCACTTCCAGAAGAATCCTCAGAGAATAGAATGAGGCTCCTGGAAAGATACTCTACATTATATACATCCCTTAGTGTCAGGGTTAGCAGGATCGGAGCTAAACTAGTGTATTTAAGTGTCACTAGTAAACAGGCTAAGGTAGCTCTAGAGTGTTGTCATGCCGTTCAGGGGTGGAAATGGAGGTGTCCTCTTATAATCTAGAGCATAATCTCTCAGTAACTCTCTTAGTAACCTGATGCCAGTTCATCCTAATTGCCTCTCAAGGTCTCAACATGAGCTCTAGGTCAATTATCACCTGCTCAATGTACTCATCATATAGTGTTATGTTCTGAGGATATAGAAAGGGTTCTAGAGCGAATTCTAATTAAGAATCCATTGGTATAAAGCATATCAAATGTTATCTTCCATGGAAAATTCACTTGTGGCGTAATACCAGAGTGCAGTAGGATAAAAAAGAAAAACCTCTTGACTCTTACCTTTATCTACACTACCTCTGGAATTGTAAATGCGAATCTATTGTGAATAAAAAGACTGGGACCTATCAGGAATAACTCCAGGAGAGAAATTTACTCTAGAGGGGCTTGGTCTCAACAACAAGTTGTGCCCACCTCTATACTTGCCCCTTCTGGATTTCAGTAGGATTATATTTGAGAGAAAGAAGTAAGAGTAACAAGTAGAGTGGAGTTTTCCCAAGAGAGAACAAAACTAAGGTAAATTACAATAAATAGGATTATTTAAATAATTCGGAAGATTCCAGGGTGTCATATGACGGAAAATACCCAATTAATAATATAATTTCCTTTTTATTTTATATTATTACTAATTTTTTGATCCTAAACTCCTGTTGTCTACTCCTATAGGATCACAATATAGACTAATTACTTGTACTCCTCCTATTCCGGACTTAGTATAAGTACTCCAGTAGTTACATCCTAGTCCCTTGGTTCGTAGATTAAAGTCATTTACGCCTCCTCTTTGTCCTATCCTCATTCCTATCAATCTATACCTTTCCTCTCTGAAACTCCTGACAACAATTCAGTCCTCCTGAAATACGCAACTGCACATGCAACAGTAGATCGAGGCACAGCGCACGAGCTGAGGCCAAGGTTGTTCCCCCACTTTGTTGTCAAACCCCTTCTATTCCGGAGTCACTCCGCTCAACTCTGGCCCACTCCGTTCTGTTCTGCCCTGTACTTGACACAGGGTAGCTGATAGTCAGGTGACTAAGCCATGTGCATGTGCAGTATGCATCACAGTATCACCATCATAATAGAACTAGGGGAATGTCTTGAGTAGCACATAAAATATACCCTGAACTCAATCTAGAGAGGAATAGTAGATGTAACTTGGACAGGCTTTGGAGAGAACAGTAGGCTGGAAAAGCTTGGCTAGGTACATACTTAGATTGCATCATACCCATAAGGTTTGGTGTTGGGGGTACAGACAAGGGGGCAACTGAGTGTAGAGGGTCCATGAGTAATCAACTAACTGTATTTTCCAGTAGAGTCTTTGTTATGGTGTGTAAAGGTTAACACCTTAGGGAGGCTATACAATAATGATCTAGAGAGATCTTTTACTTTTTTCATAACAATCAAACCCATATTTCATTGGAGCTGCATATAATTCCACTTTTACTTATAATCTTTATTTTTGATTACCTTCCCTTGGACCTTTAGCACACAATTGGGAGCTGGCACATTATTGTTTTGTTTGTTCCAGTGTGCAATTCCCTTCTGCACCCTTTTACCAGGAAAAATGAGAATAGCAAGAACTCAGAAGATGATTCTGAGAAAAAAGAGCTAGAGAACTATAATGATAATTGGCATAGTGACCACACAAAAGACCAAGAAGAGATGTTGTCAAAAATCAAAAGATATTTGACAACTAAAGATCTATTGGAACTAGGAGTAATGACTACAGACCAAGCTAGGTTTGTGTGACAAGTGTTGCACTACTGGCTAGATAAAGAAGATAGGAAACTATATAGAAAGAATGCTAGCAGAGGTAATCCTCAGTTGGTTATTGGAATATCAGAGAGAATACAGCTACTTAAGGCATACCACAATGAGATGGGATGTCAAGGAGCATATGCAACAGGTAGGATGCTGCATGTCATGACTTGGCAAAATGGCTAAGTTATTATTTATATTTCTTTTCTTTTCTTTTCTTTTACCTTGGACTTACTATACAGGAAAGAGTATAGGAAAGTGTCATGTCATATAACAGGAAGTCACAGCATCACATCACATAATATCACATGATGGATTATATGATGAGTGTGGAAAAGTAGTACACAGACCATGTAGTAGTTGTATAAGTAGTGTAAAAAATCTAATGGAAACTCTATTGAGTTTTCCTTGTCAACTTGGATAAGAAGTGGAATTAAGTTATCACAACTAAGTTCTTACACTGCAGCAGCACTTCTGGTGACCAGAGATAAAAAAGGACACAATTTGGTATATCAAGTTATACCATCTATGTCATATCAGACAGAGAATAGCGCTGTTACACTACTAGTGAATTTGTGGTGGAAAGTAGCATTTAATACACATTATACTAACAAATTTCTAATCAAAATTCACTCTAGAACCTATTATCAGTCCTTAGAACATACCAAAGTCTTATGTAAAATAGTGAGTAAGTAGAACTGGGCCTAGAGCTCATGAAAATACCTTGGGAGGCAAGTAAGATAAGCTAGTATTAGGTTATAGACAGAGTTATTGAATAAGAACATTCTAGATCCACTTTGTATAAGATATACCTTGATAGAGATATGGCTCTTGCTCTCTAGAGCCAGTAGTATACCAGTAACCGACTTAGACAAATAGGTCATTAATTGCAAATAAACATTGATGGTATCAGATCAGTTATATTTAGATAAATAACACCTAAGATGCGACTTGGAGATTTGGGACTGTGGTTGGAGCTTACCTTGATAGGTAACTAAGAAGTTCAAAATCACAAGCCAACAACAGAAAAAAGACCAACAAAGAATAAAGAAGATTCTAGAAGAAAATGGCAATAGAGACATATTATTGATAGAAAAGAGACAAGAGAAAGACATGTAATCAGTAGGATTTTGGAAGGACTTGGGACAAGAAAGAGTCAAAGGAATCCTAAAAGTAGTAATAGTTTTCTTTTTATATTTTATTTCTTGAGTGTTAGGGCTTTGTAATAATTTTAATATAGTATTTGGAGCAAAATAAGGAAAGAAGAGAATCTCTTGGCACTTACTCCTATCATTACTGCCTCTAGAATCGTAAAATGTGAAATTATTAAGTGTAAGAGCTCAGAGTCAGTAGGATATCTTGAAAAGAACACAGAATATACCTAGAACTTGATCTAAAAAGAAATAGCAGATACAACTCAGGCAGGCTTTGGAGAGGACAGCAGACTGGAAAAGCTTGGCTAGGTATATACTTGGATTGTATCATACCCATAAGGTTTGGTGTTGGGGATACAAACAAAGGGGCAACTGAGTGTAGAGGGTCTATGAGTAATCAACTAACTGTATTTTCCAGAGGAGCTTTTGTTACAGTGTATAAAGGTTAACACCTTAGAGAAGCTATGCGACAACAATCTAGAGAGATCTTATCTTTGTTTCACAATGACCAACCTATATTTTATGGGAGCTACATACAATTTCTATTTTCTAATTATTTATAATCTTCATCTTTGATTATCTCCTCTCAAATCTTTAGCATGCAATTGGGAGCTAGTACCGCATCTTATTATTTGTCCCAGTATGCAATTCCCTTTTGTATCCCTTCACTGGGACTCTCTAGACTGTTAACCAACACCACTTTCTTTTGTGACTAGCTATCTTCCTTTTCCTAATCTTTGTTCTTTGTAGATTTATTCTTGTTTGAGCATTTACTTGTTAAAATTTCCTTTAAGGCTACTCACAACTTTGGTGCCACAGCCTATAATTCTTTAGGAGTCACTTTTATTTCCTCTTTTAACATTCTATCTAATATCTCCTCAGCCTTAACTTCTTCCTCAATAGATATCTTATTCTTTACTGGCATATCCCTCTGAGGAAATCACCTGAAATATTTAGCAAGGAGTGGTAGAACATTAACTACTGGCACCTATGTAGACATCTTTTGATAAGGGAACTCATGGTTTTGACTTGTAGTTAATGCTCCTGATCCACTACAAGTCCTTTTCTCTACTTTTTCAGAGAATGATTCCTCCTCATCTTGATTCTGTCTACTTACTTCTAAAGTCTTTTCACTTTAAAAGTAAACCTACCTCTCAAAGGGTGGCTTCTTCATTGGTGCCTCTAAAAACCTGACTTTTTTCTAGGAGCTGAGTCCTGTTTTGTCTGAACATACTCTGCAGCCATTCTTTTCAAAAAGAACTCTATATTTTTTTGTTTTTGTTTCTGGAGTTGGCTCTCTTTCTAGATTTATCTTCTGTAACATGACCTCTAGACTACTAACTTTCTTTCTTAACTGGAACAGATCTTCTGACTGTCCTCTCACTCTAGATAAAGTTTCCATCTGTCTTCTTACTAATTGAGACAACACCATGACCCCTCCTGTGTCTGGCTCTTGATCCCATACACTGTAAGTCTCTAACTCTGGTGAAGGGAGCAAAAGGGAATTTAACTATGACTAGCAGATAGAAAGAGGCAGTGACAATTCCCAATTGCATGCTAAAGGGTTCATAGGAAGAAGGAGGAAGTGGGAGTATTAAAAAGAAATTAAAAAGTAGAAGTACAGCCTATCTGTAATATAAAAATAGATAAAATAATGGTGAGGCCGGTCTAGATTCTCCTTGTATGGTGTTCCTAAGGTGTCTACCTTTACACACCGTAACAAGCTCACTAGTAGGATAGTCAGTAAACTACTCATAGGCCTTACTACACTCAATCAAACCCTCATCTGCACTCCTACACCAAACCTTATAGGTATGATATGATCTGAGTCTGTCATGATCTGTGACACATACTGTGCATATGCATGCATGACATGCACATACATATCTCTTCAGTGCATTTTAGTTAGTTAATTAAGTTATCTTACTGTTATGAGATCCCCAAAGAAGAAAGAATCTCCTGTGCGTTTGGAAACTTGATTGACAACATCAAGTTACACAACAGGAGTCAAGCTATAAATAGCGTGGGAACTTAGGTAATCATATCATGTGACAAGGTCATGTGATTGTAGAATATTCTAGAAGGACATGTGATCATGGGTTAGTAGTAGCATAGCCACGTTAGAACTTGTATAAGTAGTTGAGCAATTCAACGAAGAACTCCATCGAGTTCTTTCTAAACATCCACCTTGGGTGATCCTTGAGTCTTCACGACTTAGCAATAACACTTACCATCCCAAAATTCTCCAAGTTATATTAAATAGGACCAGTAGTTTTAGTTACCTTAGTTTTATTCTCCCTTAGGAGACTTCATTGTTGTTCTCTCAATTATCCTTTTTTCTCAATAAACTTCACTGTTGTATTCTAAGGGACAAGTTGTAAGGGGATCCCTTATGCATGATCCCAGAGCCCATATTAGTTCTCTGGAGTGACCCTACAGCTGATCAAATATTACTATGTAATATTTAGTCTTACTCCATTGTTCTAAGCACACTCCATTGCCTCCTAATGCACTTTCATTGTTTAGACCCTGGTTACCAAAGCAGGGACGTGAGGATACTGTAATATATATATTGTAGATTATTCTCTTCAGGAGCCTTATCTAATTCTCTGAGGAATCTCCTGGAGTACTCTGTCCCAGTCACCCTTATACAAGTGTAGAGGTTGGCTCAATTTAACATTGAGGCCAAGCCCCAGAGAAGTACTCCTAGAGTCAATTCCTAATAGAGTTAATGATTAGCCAGGCTTTCCAGGCCTGCTACTCTATAGAAGGTTGTCCAAGTGACCGCTATGTCTTGTCTTAAGAAAGAATAGAGTATATGGTAGAAAACATTTACCAACTCAACCTCTTACCAAGATCACCCCTTATACACTCAAGAGAATTGCATTTACAATCTCAAGAGTTTCTGAGATGAAGGCAAGGGCCAAGGAGGCTCTCTCCATCAATCTTCACTCTGAGAAATATATTAGAATATTATAAATGTTAGAGACTCAATTAAAAAGAAATAGAAAAGGAAATCCTTTATTCTACTACTCTTCCTTATGTCTCTTCTCTATGACACTACTATGCAGCTGTGACAGCTGTTACCTTTCTGTCCTCCATACCTTCTGGACATGACTATGTGATTCTGCTCTACTTCTATACTTCACTCCTGCCCATTGTTCCCTGATTCCTAAACCAACTTTCTTCTACTCTGAATATGGTCTAGAAACACATAACAGTGTATGTGAGCATCAGCGATATGATTGTCATCCAGCAATGTATCTGTTTCTTGACTAAGTCCAGTAGTAATGGGATCACTAGTTACTGATAGACTTTTGATCTGTCGTCTTTATCACAAATAGTCATTTACTATTTGTAATAGGTGCTTTGATACTTTAAAGAGTTCAAAAATGTGAAGTTAGACAAGTGACAAAAGATGTTGTTAAGTCTGAGATCTAATCCTCAGACAGGAAGTCCTTATATACAGAATTGTGATGGTCTGTGCACTAGGACAGATCATCACATGCTACTACCTATTGTTCTACATATGGTAGTTCCTTTGTGCTAAAAATAGTGATAACTTAACCATATGGAGGCTGTTCTTTGTTCTAAGAAAAGAACAGATAACTATCTATGGGTAATTAATGAAGTTTATGTACAAACATTGAGGCCTTCATATCTCCACTAATATTAATTGCCTCAGCGCCATTTTAGGCTCATTCTAAGCGATATAAGGAGGGCTTTTCTGATGCCTAAAAGTGAAGCATAGATTGTGGCGGTTTTTGAGATATTGGCGATTTAATAAACAGTACCATAATGGTTACCAGTTGATCTGCCTAATATCTCAGCCATTATTGATTTCCTCGAGACGTGACCAGTATCTATCAAAAGGTCTTTTCAAGGGCTTTCTGTAGTCATTGAGACTATGAGAATCATCGAAGAATTGATGGAGATATGGCTGAATGAAGTTTGTGACAGTCTCTAATTTCTTTCTAATCTTCCCCAATATTCCTGGTTGTATCGCTTGTCTGACCATCCATATAACATTTTTGCTGTGAACTTCCCTGGTAACTCTCCATGCTTGAACATCGTTTCCTCATATTCTTGTCATGCCACATCTTCCATATCTCGTCAATATTCCTTCTTGAATTCTTTGACTGTTTCTTTTGCATTTTTGTCAAGTACGGAGCAGAACAGGACAGAGTGGTCCGGAGTGGAGCGGAGTGACTCCAGAATGGAAGGGATTTGACAACAAAATGGGAACAACCTTGGCCTCAGCTCGTGTGCTATGCCTCGATCTACTGTCACATGTGTGGTTGCGTATTTCGGAAGGATGGAATTGTTGCCAGGAGTTTCGGAGAGGAATGGTATAGATTGATAGGAGTGAGGATAGGACAAGTAAAAGACGTAAATGACTTTAATCTACGAACTAAGGGACTAGGATGTAATTACTAGAGTACTTATACTAAGTCCGGAATAGGAGAAGTACAAGTAATTAGTCTACATCATGATCCTATAGTAGTAGACAACAGGAGTTTAGGAGCGAAAAATTAGTAATAATATAAAATATAAAAGAATATTATATTATTTAAATGGGTATTTTCCGTCATATGACAATTTTCTAAATTCTCTCTTCCTTCCCATGTGTCTGACTCCGCTAAAAGGGTGCAAAAGGGAATTGCACACTGGGACAAACAAAACCATGCTGTGCCAGCTCTCAATTGCGTGCTAAAGGTCCGAGGGGAGATAATTAAAGATGAAGGTTTATAAATAATTAGAAAGTAGGGATTATACACAGCTCCAATAAAATATACGTTGGTGGTTGTGAAATGATTGTAAGATCTCTCTAGATTGTCGTTGCATAGCCTCCCTATGGTGTCAACCTTTACACACGTGACAAAAGCTCCTCTGGAAAATACAGTTAGTTGATCACTCATGGACCCTCCACACTTAGTTGCCCCCTTGTCTGCACCCCCAACACCGAACCTTACGGGTGTAATGCAACCCAAGTATGCACCTAGCTAAGCTTTCCCAGCCTGCTGTCCTCTCTGAAGCCTGCCCGAGTTGCGTCTGCATCTTCTCTCTAGATCGAGTTCTGGGTATATTCTGTGTTCTTCTCAAGACACCCCACTGATCCCTAGTCTTCTTACTCTCAATAGATTCACATTTATGATTCCAGAGGCAGTGTAAATGGAGGTAGGAGTCAAGAGGTTCCTCTCCTATCCAACTGCACACCGGATACTATATTAAAATGATTACAAAGCCCTGAAACTCAAGGAATAAAATATAAAAAGAAAACTATTACTACTTTTG
>Ga0157362_1000714_pt1 | contig 12128 bp, 7 predicted proteins | sample AttlaeALBM3_FD_111480 | JGI IMG/M metagenome (GOLD analysis project Ga0157362, IMG submission 111480) | Fungus gardens microbial communities from leaf cutter ant in Ribeirão Preto, State of São Paulo, Brazil - Atta laevigata ALBM3 | ecosystem: Host-associated > Fungi > Mycelium > Unclassified ... | reverse complement strand
TTCACTACAAAACTATCAATTTAATAATTAATCATAGATAAAAGAATACAACTTTTACATTATCATCAGATTAAGCCTAATCACAAGTTAACCAACAAATGAAAAACCGAGCCTAAGAATAGGATTAAATGAAACAAAATAAAACGCATTCAAGAGAAAAATATAAAAAAACATTGTTATTAATTTTTCGACAGATATTTGAAAAATGGTATGATGGGCGTCTTGTTTCTTGCACAACTTTTAACTCGATCCAATTTCGGATGTTTCTTAACGCGAGCATGAATTATGTCCGCGTTCTTTCTCTGTTGGTACGACAATGCGGATTTCGGGATGGTCAACTTCCGACAAAGGCAACCAAATCGTCGTTCTCGCCTTCGTTTGTCGTCGTCGACAATAAGTTCGCACTAGCGGAACGCGCCTGGACGTAGGCCAACTACTTTTATGGGTTCGTACTGGCAACAACGTGCTTGTAGTAAAAGGAGTGTTCGCATCGACAACATGATTTGCCCGCGTTCGACCGTCAAAGATATACGGCGTGACTCGTGAAACCGATCCAACTTGCGGATTCCACATAAACTATTAGAGACAGCGAAACTGCGAGGGGGGTTGATCGACGCGCATGACTGCAAAACCAATGTGTATACTTTGTATACATTACATAGAATCCAAAGAAGAAAGACAAAAAAAAAGTGAAAAAGAGAAAGAGTAAACAAAGAATATGACGGAGATATATGTCCGTATTCATAGTCAGGTCTTATATTTAAGGCTTCCTTAAATTTATTTTCAGATACTCTACGAATTATTTCATTGGCTACTGAGCATCTAAAGATAAATTTAAAGAAGCCTTAAGTAAGATCTGACTAATACAGATAATAGTCTTTAATATGTCTGAAAAGAATCTTGTTAAATTAAAGTATAAAAATTTTGAAACTGGCAAAGATGTACGGTATCATATCTCAAAACATTACTAAAAATATAAAAATTTCGTAGATTGTTCTATTATTAAGTCTAAATATGTGTGTAAAATTTGAGTACAATTTTCTTATTGATTTAAAAATTATTTAATTTTTTGTAGGTCTTGATTCTTATGTCAAATCTTATGTTAAATAAAATGTTTTGTAGTATTTATTTGTAAATTTGATGAGGAAATAACATTAAGAATTAAATCAAATTTTAAACTGATTATCTAATAGTTAATATAATTTTATATTGTTTATTCATTTATTCATTTAAAAGTTATTAACCTAAAACCGCGAAAAATATCATTTTGCTGCATAAAACTTATATAAAAGCAAAATTATTTATTGTTTTGTCTTTTGCATAATTTCAGAACATATTCACGGGCTGTATACATGTATAATATCATCCAAATATTTTGAATAATATTGGTTTATTCTGATTGACTAATATTTTTAGTTGATAGCCAAAATATCTTTAAAACAGTAAATTAATTGGCATTAATGACATTTAATTAACAAGATTAAAATGGATTAATTGGATTCTAAGATATTATACATATCTATAATACAGAATTTTGTTAATATTGATTCGAATTGTTTGCAAAATTATTAATTGCTTAATTATCTATAATACGAATTAAATATTCAATTTTTATTAGCGTTTTGTGTTAAGTTTAAAAAAAATAAACCAAAGTTCTTTATTGTTCTATTTTTAGCGGTACAAAAATATTTAATATATATGTATAGTAATTAAGTTGGATAAATTCAACATTAACAAATGGAGAAGAAAACATAAAAAAACTGATGCTTATGTGACTTGAAAATTATGTTTGGTCAATAAAGAATAATCTTTCTAAGAATAAATCTCTTTAGCCTTGACAATATAACATGATTTTTTTAAGATCAATGTAAAGTATTTGTTAGTAGAAGAACTTAAGAAACTAATTCATGTCAATTTTTTTTCCCCTTAGTAAAAAGTTGTTAATTTTAATTTTAAATCTTTTGAAAAAATGTACTTAAAATTGCAGTAATATATTATAAACAATTATGAATAATTAGCCGATAATATCTACATATATCAGTTTTGTAATATTTCAAATTTCTATAGCGATTCCACAGATTAATACTCAGTGGATTAAGTATCTGAGATTTTACAGTTACATTGCATTCATTACAATTTTTTATAATGCATTACGTTTCAAAGTAGAGCGCAAAACATCATTCGATTGTACATTGCGAGTTTTTTTCGCGTGTATTGGTGAACGCGCATGATTCTCTATGGAAGTCGATATGGCCTTATCACGTTCCTCAGTATCCAAATCTCAATGCGACTCGAATCGGAACGAAATTCACTTATCATCGAGTCACGTTCGCGGGAAAATCTCAATGCAAGCAACGCGCATTCGGACAAAGCAAAATCGAGACGAAGTACCGTGTACTCGTGCCCGTCCGCCCGCTTGTCGAATCAAAGCGCAACAAACGAGCAACACGAGCTCGCATGCAAAACAACACGCCGAGGCGTGCCCGCCCGTTCGCCACGTCGTAATCCCTCACCGTACAAATCGACGAATCGATCCACTTTGGGCTCACACGAGTCCTCGCATTCGCGCGCGGAATCCCGCCGAGAGGCTCAGTTCTACCGCCAGCAGTTGGGGAAAAAGAGAGTATGGCGAACGAGAAAGAGAGAAGATTGTACCGCAGGAGGGGTTGACGGGGAAAAGAGACCGAGTAGTGTCACTGAGAGTACGATCAAGCGGCACTTCCGCTCTGGGAATTCTCGATATCTGAAGTTGAGATCGCAAATATCGAATGCGGAAAATCGCTGCTGAGAGAAGGTGCTGCGAGGAAGCGAAGGGGGTGGCTGCCCCCGAAGAAGGGAAGAAGAGCGGACGATCGGAGAAAAATTGTGGCGAACGATGGAGAGGTAAAAGCGATGAGTTTTTCCTTTTCGCTTCCTGCCTTCCAATGCTACTGGGTGTCCCAACGACGGCACAGGAGGAGATACTTGTATCGCCTCGACGATGCTGTGAAAAAAAAATATATTGACGCAAAAAAATGTTTCGTTCTATTAAGAACTTTGAAAAAATTTATAAGAATGAAAAAACTATTAAAAAATAAACCTCCTTTATATTGTATATAACATATTAATAGTGCATAAATAATTAATGCTTTTCCATTTCTATAAATTAAGAAAATTCGCTAATTAATATTGCGAAATGAAGATAAATTCGTATGAATAACCGAATGATGTTTTATTTTAAAAAATATCGATATCTTTTGTAATGGAAAATAATACTGCATTATATAATTAGTGTTCTACATTTCATGTTCTACATTCCCTTTTTTTTACCAATGTATTATATAAAATTAATTTTAATCTCGGTTTATTCTTTTCTAATTCTCAGAGTTAGAGAAAGATAAAAAGTAAGTAAAGTTAAACCAAGATTACAGTTAATTTACATTAATAATAGAAACAGGTATTACAGACTTAATGATAAATTTTTCGAACTGGTGTAGAGGCAAATAATAACGATAGAATCGCCATTGATTGTTAACACGACGTTGGCTTCCGGAACACCCCGTGTATGTACCGCGATGGTGACCGTAGCAGCGCGGCGTCGCGAGGATGACAGAGAGAAAACGGAGCGAGCGTTACGCGCGGGGTTTCGGTAGGAAACGGAGGAAATATCAGCGAGATAGGTACAAATACGGTGCTATATATGACAGTTTGATGTATAGTTGAATTTTTATGCCGGCGAGAGATGTTATTGCCGCGTCACAGGATGAATCTCCGATACGTCGGGCCGAGGCTGCGAGGAAAGTTGGCAGTGGAATCGATATCCCATGATTTATGCCTAGATTGAGTTTTTCCGGCGTTACCACGGCTACTTCCATCAGTTTCTCTTTCTCTCTCTCTCTCTCTCTCTCTCGCCTTCCCATTTCTTTTTCTTTTTTTCACGATTGAGATTTGCAGAAAAATCCTTAGCATGTCTCATCTGCAATGAGATCGTGAAATCGTACGTTTTTTTATATTAATGGAGACAATTCGCGATCTGATTTTTTTTTACAATAAGCACTTACAAAAGGACATGTAATGATATTTTCACTTGCAAAGATATTTTCGAAATCGTCGCATGTTAGAAATACTTCTATAAAAAGAATTCATTGATATCTATCCTTTGTGTAACAACCAAAGAATAGATATTCAAGTAAAGAGGTTAATGTAATATAAATGTTTATATATAAATGCATTATCGTAGGTCATAAAATTTCTTATATATAATTCATCATAAAATGCCACGTTAGCACTTATAACGATTTACACAACACCTATACAGATCTCGATTTGTGCGGTTTATCTATTTCCGATAGAAAGCGTTCTCTGATAGCGCATCAACTAATTTCGAAACGTCGATTACGTTTCACGTCGAAACTGTTGATGAAATGGAATAGGATAGAAGCAAGATAGCTCTCGTCTGAGAGATTCGTACTTTATTCGAAAACAGGTTATATATCAATTATCGGTGAAATGGTTTCGCGAAGTGTCTTGTTTAACACTACAACAATAAATAGACCTTTTTGTAAATAGCCTGGGAAAGAATAGCCGAACAATCGATAGTGCTTGGACAGTATAAATCCTGCCTTATCGCGATGTATACTTTTCGCTCGCGGGCTACAACCAGGTTGTACGCCATGGCAGGTGTGGAGGAGAGATTCGAGAGAGACTTTATCAAGCATTCTCGATATCCGAAATCAGGGATCGCGTATGCAGATTTATGAAAAAAAGAAAGCCCCCCAGCGTGCTTCGTCTGCGCACCGCGCTGCGACTTATCTCGCATACGAAAAATACGTGCTCGATCAATGCAATGGCCATCGACAAGGCTCGCATGCATATATATCGCGCGAAGGTAGAAAAAGATTGAAAATCGTTTACTCGTTGATAATAGATCGTTTAACATGTTAACTACAGCGACGAAATAGCTTACGGAAGCACTGACTCTGTGTGAAGATTAATACGAAACTATAAATCGTGAGATATCGTTTCCATTTTTTTGAAGAATTACACGTGAAATTATTGCCATCGTTTCAAATAACAATCTATTGGAAACTATAATAAGATTGCATTAGACAGTACTCTGTACTGTTAATATATGTTCATAATGTCAAATTATATTATAATTTTAAGTAATTTTTAATCAGTTTTATATTTAATCGCCATTGTTCCTATTCATTCATGTCATTAAATTTAATAGATAATAATTCTAAAATTATAGAGTTAAACAATTTAACTTCAACAAATGTATTGCATTTGATTCAAATTTAATTTATTTACTAAATGCATACGTCAATATGAATTATTTACTTTGACACTATTCACAGAAATGGATTAATTAAGATTTTGACAACATGAAAATTAAAAATAACACATAATGTTATTTAATTTATCGGATTGAGCTTCTATTGCCTCTTTGATATCTAATAATGTAGATATATTATGCAATTTTGTTAGACATAATTTTATTATTATTTATTTTGTATACTTAAAACTTTTATAGGTTTGTCATTGCAAGTTCAGTTCATATTAATAGATTTGTACGATAATCAAAAAGATTATTTTAATAAAATTGTTATATATTTAATACTTAAAAATCGAACAGCGAAAAAACAAGTTGAAAAAAGCTAAACAGAAGTAAGTAATATGAATTTTATGAATTTAATATGAATTTACATATGAATTATACTCACCTGCAAAAAAAACGGACTGTCACAAAACTGTTGCAGAAACTTATTTTTTTTTAAGTTTACATATATTCGTATGTATATGAGTATACATTCGTATATATAATATATTTAAACAAATTAGCTTATTTTAAAAATTTTTCTTTAGTTACTCTTTATATTTCCATGTGTTTAATAATCTATTGTTACAGTTATCATTATTAAGAACAGTTAAATTTTTAAAAGTATACCAATAACATAATTTCATTCTTTCCTTATGACAGTTTAAAATCAATCTAATAAAAGATATCAGTATATTCTATAAGAACGTAAGTCAACGCAATAAATATAGATACGTTTCGAAGAGCGCGAAGCCGCGCGAGGTGAGTGAATTGTCGTTATTTTCTCTCCTTATCGCGCGATATTTGTAATCTCGGCTTGATACATTACATGGAATTTCTCCGGGTTGAAAAGCAGCTCGATGGTGGTAGCCAACACGATACTCCGCTGCGTCTGCCTCTTTTTCTGTTTTCCTTCTCTCCGCCACCTTGCTCACAACTCGTCCGCAGTCTTCTTCGATAAACAGAACCATTTCGAGATACCACAGCATCCACATCTTGGTGTTTTCTAATTGAAATGAAAGCTAGCGCTCACTACTGAATAAAATCACATTGTGAAAGATTTTCTCTCGCTAACAAGTTTAATATTACGTATACATTAAAATAATACCGTTTTATACTTGAAGATGAAAATAGCAAATCCTTTTACTTTTTAAATATTAAAATGCGATATATCAAATTTTGAAAAATTTATAAAATTTCGAGATTTGTTAGAAATTATTATATGTTATAGAAATTAATACGTATCTCCTTATTTAACTATAACTACAAGCTGCAAAAAAAATATTTCTTTATATATTTTTATTTCCTTAAATCTTTAAAATTAATTAAAATTAAATTAATAATAATTTTATGTATCTATATACTTAGTATATTTGATTACACACATAAATTAACTCATAAGTTCTATATCAATTAATCTGATATATAATCAAGTCTTTCAAACTAGTGTTAATACTTTTATTAAATCGTGGGTGTCGAACGATTTCAAATATTCTATAACGAGTCACATTATTTGCAAAATACGATGGATTCATTTCACTGTAACATACTTCATATTCGGGACGCGATGCAACGCCGGAGGCTTTGTAATCTTTCGAAAGCGGATCGCTCGATCGATTCTCTTCCTGGAACGTATGAATCGCCCGTTCGCATCTTGGAACAATTTTACTTTGGCTGGAAGAAAGATGCAACGATTGTACAGGAAAAAGAAAGAGGCGAAAAAGGAAGAACATAAGAGGCAGCCACGACGGATACGCGAAAGTGTCGCCATTCCAGCTGCACTCCAGCTTGGGGAATTTCACGTAATGCATCGAGAGTCGAGATTGCATGCGTCGAATGGAAAGCAAGGAAAAATAACTTTGTCGTTTTGCCGACTAGATTCATGCTATTCAGGTATTTGTATTTATTGCTATTTATTTTTGTTTATTAAACAGATTGTTGGAGTCATATCATCATATTTTCAGCAAATTGCATTACTGTTTACCTCGATACTCTCGTTATTCCTTATAAAAGTAACTGGATCTCATATATCGTATAACGTAAATTTTTATTAAAAATACTAATAGAATACAATATTCATGCAGTACTCTAAGTACGAATATATTACTATTATTATCCATATTATTGCACTATTAAAGTGCACAGAAATAAATATGTTAAAATAATTTTAAAAAATAAATTGTTATAATATGATATAATAATATAATATAATAAGAATAATATACAATAAAATAAGAAGAAAATGGGATAAATTACGAAGTAGAGCAGAATGTTCGCAAAAATTGATGCCAAACTTATACAATGTTAATGAAGAATGTCAAATAGGTGAAAAAAATTTATAAAATTTTATATCCTAAAAATGCTTTATTAAAAAGTTATAAATACATAGAATCTTTACACTTTGTTATACGAGTTACATAGTTTATATATATATATATATATATATACAATATAATGCTCTATCTCATTTTGGAAGAAATATATTTTCGTAATCAATAATTCCCTTAGCACTGGATCATGGCAGGCTGATCATTTAATCTTTTAGATCTAATGCTTTTTAATTGACTTGTATTTATGGGATAACGCAAAAGATAATTTATGGGAATCTGATAGAAACGGAACTTATATATAGCTTTGAAAATGTATTCAAAATATTTTTATTATTATTTCTAATGCAGTAGAAATATTCGAAAGAGTTCGACAATCACTAGTTCGATGAATAAAAGCCTGCATACTTGTAGAGGGAAAAATTTTTGAACATTTATTATAATCATTTTAACAACTAATAAAATTATATAGATTAAGACGTGTTAACTGTTCCAACCGATTTTATATAATGAATTATAGAGAACAATTCTACTCGTAAATCTTTGAACATTTATAACTTTTTATTAAAGCATTATCGGACATAAGTTTACATGGACATTATTTATCTACATTATCATATTGTATAAATTATTACTATTTAAGATCGATCTTTATGGTGATACATATCATGTATACATATTATAATTAGAATACATTATATAGTGGTTAAATTCATTAAAGATAAACGTAATTTAATGAAAACAAATTAATAATAATGTTAGCTAATATATAATGTACGTTGCTGGAGGATTACTTGCATCACTGACAAAGAGACATGGTTACTCGATATGCTCTAAAGTGAGGTAATAACACTTGAACCATAAATACGACCCAAGATTTCGCTCTACAGATTCATAAATCTCATTCTTGTCCCAATATATTTTTCCCGGAGGAATAAGCCGCGGGAGAAAGATAACGGCTACTGGTGAGAAGAGGAGGTCGCGAAAAATGAAAAAGACGGAATAAGGGGTGGAGAATAAATTTGTGTGTATGTATGTGCGTACGGAGGGTTGAACGGGTGCTTTCGACCGGAGTCGATGTCGAAAGTATCGGATGCAAAAAGCGAAAAAACAAATCATAAATCATTTGCTCGCGTACTTCTTGCAAAAAGCTGGCGACGCGACGAAAGCAAAGCGCGATGGCGATATTCCGGCGCAATCATGCCGAAATTATAACTATTTTACCGCGAAAGCGCGACGTAAAAAGCAATCAGTGGATGCCATAAAATTTTCAAAGCTTAGAGTACATATCGTCGCTCATTTTATTAGTCACCACTATTATCGTGGCCGTACTTTATGAAAAATATGAATATGGTATTTATCATTTATTATCTGTCAAATCTTTGGTCATATTTACAATTTATGATTTTAATATGTTGCCAGCGTTTCGTTATACATCATGAAACAGCACGCAGTCATATTTCATGTAAAAGCTGTCATATATATTTGATCATTATAAATTCGTAGCTTTATGGCATTATTTTGAAATTTGTTGGGGAAATAGACTAAATAATGAGTTTTCTTCTGAAGAGAAAAACTTCAACTTAATGCACTTAAGCAATGTTTCAATAGCAAGCTTGTTAATTAATAGCGTACTATTAAGTAAAACTATTACAGTGTTGCGTAACTGGAAAATGACTGTCAAAACGCATTTGATCGTGAGTTAAAGATACGTGCACTCGCGAGCAAATATCATTCCATTCTACAAGAAGAGTAGAACTTGTACGACGGGAAAACTTATTAAAATCGAAACCACGCGTGCACGCGAAATGGAAACTCTCGCGACTCTTGGGGAAAACTATGGGAGACTTGCCTTCCCTCTGCAGTGTGACATAATCGAATGAGTGGACGGGGTTATCACGCACAAAGTTACGTAAGTTGCCAGGTTGATTTAGTTCCCGCGGATAATTCGGGTGATTTCTCCGCTGTCTCTCCTCCCCTCCTCTCTCTCTCTCTCTCTCTCTCTCTCTCTCTCTCTCTCTCTTTCTCTCTCTTTTACTTTTTTTATATGTTCCCTTTTCTGCTCTCGGTTCCGTTTAGATGATGGAACCAATTCCAACTCGTTCGCCACCAGCTGGCCACGCCGTTTCCTCGTTTACTATATGTGGCGCGGATACTCCGTAAGTACATCGAAATGTTCTCTGGAAATTAAATGGGCTCGTTCTTGAAGAAATGTGCGCTCGCGCTCGCGCCTTTAGGTACCTTTATGTTATCGGCATACTTGGACTTTATTGATATTGCCAATTTCATTTTCTTGATGCGGGAAAGGGGAACGCGGGGAAAACGGTGCCACTCCCGCTGGTGTTGTATAGAGATCGAGAGCGGATATAATAGGTGATTGACCGTCGAATGATACTCCCTCGAACAGACAGTTGGAAAATCGGCACGTAAATGTAACCGGTATAAAAGCTCCTGTCGAAACGTACAGCAACTATCGGAAAAAGAGAAGATAGATAGATAGATAGATAGATAGATAATGGTGTTTATTAATGTTCAGGACAAGCTCTCTAAGTATAAGTATACAAAAAGAGAAAATACCGTTAAAAATGAAAGAGCCAAAAATATGATATGACAATAATAACACAACAAAAAATGATATACATAAAATATAAAGAGAAAAGCAAACAGAAATATATAGTCATATTGTGAATAATAGACTTATAAAAACTACAGTGTCTTGCAAAATCTAAATTGTCTGAAAATTAACTTGCCTCATGCTGTCGCAGATAACAAGAGTACACGTTTAAATATACTAAATGTCTTAGATTTCCTGATGGAGACAGGAAGTGAATTTTATAGTAGTAGAATTTCTATAGTAGTATCGCAATGGAAGGAGTGCAGCTAGACAGAGATTTTGCAAGAAAGGACAGTTAGATCTAAAGGAAGGAGTGCTGCTAGACAGAGATTTTGCAAGAAAGGACAGTTAGATCTAAAGAAGAGGTAAGTGGTTATGAGAAAGAGAGATAAAAAGAAAGATAAAGAGAGATCAGTTGAATGTACATATAATAGTTTATAAAAAATTTTTATTTTGTTCAATATTTCATAATATTCACTCTATAGAGACAATTGTTCTTCGATTTGTACAAATTTTATTCACAGATTTTTGCATCGGATGGTATATATTGTTTTATTTGATAAAGGAAATGCATAAAGGAAATGTATCTCGCATAAAGGAATCACGATAGTGTCGTTGCGCTTAGCTTAACGTCGAGACTACTATGTCTTCTGATATTGTGCATTATTTATTTTGCCGGATAATTTTTTTAATTATAAAAGGAATTTTATGCGATAGAAATGCGTAAACTAATGCATTGTAATGTTAGGATGATTGGTTATCATAGAATTAATTACTTAATTTTATAAACGGATGGTTACTTTTCGAAGCACAGGTAATAAAAGAATTTATTAAGTTTATTAACTTTAGGACTATCATAAATCATGAATATCGTGACCGCGACTTGATTTTATATTAAAAATGGTTTACGGTTAATTGCATGAGCATTACTTTAAAGTTTCGCTTAAGGTAAACAACATGATTAAAATATGTTATTACATATTCAAATAAAAATAAAAAAATAATAAGTAATATTTTTGCATTATCGCACAAAAGTAATCAGTTCGCAATCTGTCATTAGTCTCGCTTTGATAACCGTAGAAGGGAAGAAAGTTAATGATGGAGTACATTCATCAATCTCAAGAGATATCACGAATCATGGTTGTCATCTTATGAAAATGATTTTGCATTAAAGATTCAGAACGTGTCATTTTGCTTGCATTTTGTGAACCATATTTATCGCCAAAATATATTGCTCGCCCTATCAGCATACATTATTATCAGCATCGCGCGTATAGCATACGAAAAGAGATCGACTTTCTTATCATCATGTTCTCATCGTCTCCAGCAGCGACGCGATGCTCATGTGCGTTTCGACATAGATATATAATATTTCCACCTTTGTATCTCCTCTTTTATCCATTTAGTCCCTACAACTCTTATCTGCGATTTATCATAATTCTTGCAGCATTCATTTCGATGATATATTTCCATTCGTTGACTTTCATCAATGTACAATTCTAATAAATATTAATTCTAATAAATGCGTTAGAATAATTATACATTAATTTTTAACATCATTAAATAAGTTAGAAAAGAATGATGAAAAAAAATGTATATAGAATTTAAAAATATTAGTTTTTTTTTTAATTTATTATCGAACAGACAACAAAGTTTCAGATATTTGAATACCGGAAAACGAATTGCAATATGTGTATATAGCTCAGGAATTTTAACGGACTAAAACTTTTTGTATTATATACAATAATCGGCTTAATTAAAAAGTGCAAAAAGGCATAATATATTGCTCATTCTCAATACTCAAAAAATTTATTTTGTTGTACAATAACAAAAACAATCAAAGTAATGAGAATAGAACATCTAAAATATGTAAGATAAAAATTGTACA
>Ga0157362_1000713_pt1 | contig 12132 bp, 7 predicted proteins | sample AttlaeALBM3_FD_111480 | JGI IMG/M metagenome (GOLD analysis project Ga0157362, IMG submission 111480) | Fungus gardens microbial communities from leaf cutter ant in Ribeirão Preto, State of São Paulo, Brazil - Atta laevigata ALBM3 | ecosystem: Host-associated > Fungi > Mycelium > Unclassified ... | reverse complement strand
TGTGTGTGTGTGTGTGTGTGTGTGTGTGTGTATACAATATATAAATTTGATATCAGTGCCAAATATGCCACTGGTAATCAGTGAATGAAATATGAATTAATCTAGTCTCTAATCTAGCTAATCTTTATTATGTGATCTAATTAATCTTGTAATCTTTTAGTATAAAAAAATTAATTCAATGAATAGAATTTTGGAAGATTGAAATTAACATGCAAATATCATTTTACTTAATATATAATGCTATTTTACTTAATACTCAAACATTCTTCCTTTTTTTAGTTGAACTTCACTGATTATCCAGTGCCATGTATGCTACTGGATAATTAGTGACTATTGATTTAGATTTAGATTTAGAGAATAATAATATATAAGTACGTAAGCGAATATCCAATATATTCAGAGTGGAAAACTATCAAGATATATAAACTTATATATCTGTGCGATAAGATATAGTTAGAAATTGATTTCTTCGTTCTCTCTCTCGTCCTAATAAATCTTTTTTAGAGTACAATCATCCGCTGTCTTCCACTGGACAAATGTCTCTTTTTTTAAGTGTCAAATATCTGTCGCACACAGATAAGAAGCGATTAATATCCCATGGTGCTGCATTTGTTCGTCCATTCTTCAGCCGTATAAATGGAGCACATTTATTACCGCGCATCGGATTAATTGATTCGTTAAATCCTGCCGTAGCAGAGGATTTGAATTCTATGAGGGGGGATCATTGAAACGTTGATATGCGAGATGAGGATTCGAGATAAGTCGTGTGGATATAACGATTATATCCTATAATCAGAGAACCGCCGATAATCAATATCGAATAGAAACATGACATTATAATCGTGGACCATGAATTACTCTCACGCAACAACTTAATATGTACGTCATTAACATATTCACAAATCACTAGGTTCTAGAGAAAGTCAGAGGAATGGGGAAATCTGCTCGCAATTAATCGAAAAGAGAGATCAAGGGTCAATATTCTTCCGTGAGCAGGAATCTCTCATTCACTTTCGATTTTCTTTTGCATTCCAATTTGTCCTTCACGCTTACGAGCGTTCGGAGCGCAATTAATTGAGTGCGCCTTGCAACCGCGATATAATACATACAAAAAAGAGATAGATTAATCTTTGATATATACGAGTGAAGTACACAGATCTTAAAGACTGTTTTACTGTCTACGATATTTTATCGTTCTTAGTGCATGATGGTCGGACGCGTGAGTTTTCATTGGGAGACATTTTATTAATTTTTAATGAAAATGCCATAAACTCTTAATTGCTTGCTTCTCCTTCTCTCTCAATTCGTTCGACTTGGCAGTCTGGCAGAGAAAGACTTATGGTACACTCAATACGCGTGCAGTTATAACATTACGTATTCATTACGCGGAGATAATAATACACCAATGCTGAACCGGCGATTGCGATGAAAGCTTCGATGAGTAATTAATCCAACTTGGCTGGCGTTGAGGGCGTATAATGAGAGAGGAACAGATTCGTTATATTTGCTTTTAATTGCATATTTATGACGCGAATACTTTACGGTTACCGCACCGCGAAATAATGCTTGTAGTACGTGCATCTCATGTTTAATTGAATTCATGAAAAAGTGATGAATTTACACAATGCGTGTAGATGTAATTATTAGCCAAAGTAATCAAATTTGTTAATGGTATTTACGTTTCGATCGTTCTAATTTAGAAGGCGATGATTACTGATAACCATGGTTGCGTTTTATATTTTTGAACTCTATAATTTTCAGTTTAAGCAAAAACATAAAGTTTATTGACGTTAAGAGATAATTTAATGTAAAAATCGTCTTAGTTGATGACGAAGCTGTAGAGTCACATTTGACCCCGATCAATAGAGGATGATTAAATGAGGGATTGATTAAAAATCAATTGGTCTGCGTGCATCGTGAAATTTTTCTCGAATTTCAACTGGAATTGGGTTAGGTCAAGCCGGTTGGCGAAAATGATGGTGTGCATGCTGTGAAGTGGAAGTTGATCGCAGGGTCCTCCGTAATCGCGCGATGAAACGACGCTGCGTAAAGTATCGGGTTGCGAGAGAAACAACGGGTTTAATCTTAATCTGTAAACGCGATCAGTTGCATAATCACGACTACCGTTCGCTAAATGAAGGTCTAGAGTTGAGAATATAAAAGACTCGTTGTCGACGCCTTTTTCGTGCCTCCTCGTCCTATATGGTTGTCAGTTTTTCAGTTCGATTACATTGCAATGAAAATAAAAGAAAAATTGTGAAGAAATCTTGTTTTGTCAAATTACACTCTCTAAATTTCCTTGAGTAAAATTCCATTCAAAAAATTGAGTGATTATATACCGAATCGCGCTCAAACTAACTTTTTATTCGTATAAAGTGACTTTTATGTCGTAGAGTGAATGTTTTCAAAAATAAAATGTTACGTATACCGAGTTTAAATAGGTTAAGGCCGATATTTATAGTCCGTTCTTTTATTTTAAGATTGTCTTAAATAATGTCTTAAGTAATGCAGTCCTCTGACTTGCTTATGACATCTTAAGTCCGGATCTACAATAGATGATTTAAGTCTTAAGCCGTAAGAAATTGACCAATTACAGTCGAGTGCGAGGAGAATAATCGATTATGATTCGTTCATTTCTTATTTAAGACTTAAAAATTTATTGTAGATCCGAACTAAGACTATACTTAAAACAATCTCGAATATAAAAATTTTCTATGTATCTCGGCTTAAAACTCCTAATCTTATACTAAAATCATGTTGACTGATGTTTCATTCCGAACAAATGAAACATTCATTACAAAATAAGGACAGTTTTGCTAAAATATTTAAAAATTTAGCTAGATACAGATCTGAAAATAATTTTGTCCATAATTTTGACCATAAAATAATTATGTGGGATGCTCAAACTGATTATTGGAATAGTAAAATTTTCTTTTAAAGACAGCGTTGCTCTCATGCCTGAGATTCTTACATAATTATTTAGATGTTCTAACAAAATTATTTTCAGATCTGTATCTAGCTAAATTTTTAAATATTTTAGCAAAACTGTCCTTATTTTGTAGTGAATGTTTCATTTGTTCGGAATAAAACATCAGTGACATCAACGTGATTTTAGTATAAGATGTATGTGGCTAAATAAATATATGATGTATGTGGCTAAATTTGTAAGTACTTCAGCAAAATCGTTCTTTTCACGTATAGTTGGATTTAAATATTCACCTTTATATGAAAAATAAAATGTTATTCTATTTTGAGTGGCAGTATTTTTACTATCAAATCAAGTGAATTTTTTTACTTGTTTTAAGTGAGATTTCACTTTGAAAAATTTAAAAAGTACTGACTTCCAATAAGAAACTTGACATGAATAGATAAAGATAGTTCTCGCTAGAAATCTTATTTATACATCGTGACCAATTTGTCATTGGCAATATCGAACACGATTATGAGTGGACATTAATGTTGTAAATCGACGATATAGTCATACAGCCTTGCGATTGGAAATCTAATAATTTCCCGAGATATCACCGTTGTGCATATAAACCCGCGCGCAAATAGTGTTCCATTAAAGTGACGCGGACCACCAAGCACGATGGCGCGTGTCATCCATCAAATTACGAACTTAAGCGTTCTTAAGCTGACGGCGCTCAAAAGTCGACGTTATTGACAACCCACGGCCAGACACGCTACATTCATATTTATCCGTTTCTTCGCGGTCTTAATTATGCCGTGACGGCACGTAAGAAAAAAAGATGAAAGAGAAAGAATGTTGCAATTCTTGCGCTGACGAGATTTAATTTTTTTTAAGTGATATGGATATACTTTATAAATTATGATTTTAATATTTTTCCGCTTTTATATGCGTAATATGCCGGCAGGAGTTTTAAAAAAATTCTTACTGTAAAATACGAATTATTATCGTTATAAATTGTGACTTAAAATCTTTTTACATAACTGATATTGATACCTTATAAGATTGATACTTTATGGTTGTAATATTTTATTGCTTTTTATATATGTAACATTGCTGACAGGAGCTTTGAAAAAAATTTTCATGGCATGTAAATTATTTTACCGTTATCGCAAACGTCGAGTAGGAGATCGTTTATTATATCGTGGATCAACTATGGTGTCTGATTGCGCATATAGCCAGATAAAGACAAAAATAATTCAATTAGCCAATATACGTTGGGTCGCCCTATAATGCCACTTGTTTTCCATGACACTAATGCGTCCACTTAAAACCGGACCAATTACCATGATTATTTTTATACAAGAGACCATTTCGTGCGGGCATCCAATTCCAGGAGTGCGATAACGCGCTTGCTGTGGTCGCATGCATATATAGAAAAAGAAAAGAAACGATTGTTGTCGTTTATAGCAATGTATATTTTATACATATATAAAAACTTACGCTTGTGTATATAAAATATTGTTATGACCGAAGCCGAGAGATAATTTACGCAGATTTGCACGGCTCGATATCTCGGCGACGATCCGTAAATCGTGCCCGCATATTGTTAGCTCTTTCTCGAGACATCTCGCTAATAAATTGTCCGCAATTCAGTTTAAACGATTAATGGTACTTTCTCTCATCGGATAACGTCTTCCTCCTTACGTCGATATATCCATCTTGTTCCGGTGAGACACCAGTGTGCCTCTTTCTACTGGCAATTTATCTAGCATGCGGCGGGAGCCCACATTTACGAGATCATTTATCGTTCAATCGATTCGGTCCGCAGCTAACGGCCGCATTTAATTCGCTTAATACGTTATCTTGGCAAATTATGCGATAGTTAATAATTATTGCGGTCTCATATGCCTTCGATATATCTCATGTTAAATCACACATGGATGAACAAATTTGTATGTTTTTTAATGGTATTCTCATCAAAGGAATTTACAAGAATTAATTTTGTTGGCGTTTGCCTAATTTCATTAAAAATGGATAATTTTATGTGCAAGTTAAATTGATTTATAAAACATTTTATTCTTTCTGAATCCAAATGTCAAAATTAGATCACAAACCCAGAGAAAAGTCATGAAGAAATCGTTTCTTTCGTTGATGTTTTTAAGTTGGAGTCAAATCAAAGGTTTTAAATCGAAGAAAAATGTATTTTATTTCAAGAAATGACGTTCAAATCAAAGAAACTTTTTTTAACCGTATAATTTAACCATATACATTTCTTTGATTCAAACAATTTTTATTTAATCGAAGAAATTTTTCTCTGGATATAAAAACTACAGCGAAAAAGAAAGAAAAGCTAAAAAAGAATGAGTTTTAATCTTTAAAGGACAGGGATCTATTTTTAAAATCTAGTTTTTATTACAGCTTTTCTTTAAGATTTGTTATAATTTATTACAGGCCTGTCCAATTTGAGCTTCGAAACCAAAACGCAAAGTCATACAACGACGCAAAAAAATACAATGTGAGTAAGATTTCAGGGATTGTAAAGTACTGATAAGTGTCACTCATGCGTATCATTATTTTACAGTCCTCCAAAATCTTACGCACATTGAATTTTTTTTCTTAGACAGGCTTGATTTATTATATATCATTATATTCCTTCCTTCAAAATACAACTGTTTCAGCGTCATTATGGGAGCTTTCCCGTCCTGTAAAGGTTAATAAAAATAATAATTGATTGACTCACATAGAAGGAAAGCTCGATGCGGTGAGAGTGCTTCGGCACACAAGTAAGCGTTTCCGATCTGCAGCATCCGGTGTCATCCGAGCACCTGTGTAATATGGCGCAGTGTGGAATGTAGGTGGTCGATGGGCTCGGATAGACGTCACGAACCGGAATGACTCTCGCGCGTGGCCACTGGCAGCTGCCTTCCTTGTTGACTTTAATTGCATGCTGAAGAGCTTCTCGGATTTCAGCACCTATGGCAAACATTCGCCTATAAAGTACAAGCCCGTGGGATCATAGCCGTTAGAATGACAGAACGAAATTGACTAACTCGCTTTCGCAAGTCCAATAAAAAAAGATAAGGCTTACGTTATAGTCCTTGTTCCAAGTACGTGACAATTGTGTTTTATCTCTTAGAAAGCTGATATATAGCTACACCTACTCGTGGCGGTGATATTTGATTTGCGACATGTTTCTTTACGGTTCTTTCGAACTTGCGGCTTTCCAGATCGTAAATCTTCGAATTTTGAAACCCTCAAACTTTTCCATTCTCATGACATGAAGTTATTAGCTTTCGTAAGTGGCCTTACAGATTGCGTTAAAGTGATATTCTCTTATATGTTGTAACGAGCCAGGAGTAATTTCTTCATGTAACTCATTAATTATTGTCTCGATAAAACGGAAGGCGAGAGCGGAGTCATATTAAGTCAGATTAAAGAGAAGCCCGTCTTATCGAAACAGATCTTCCGTTAGTGATCCTCTGATCCGTCTGGTATGCTCGGTTTCTGATAATATACCGGGAAGAGAAACGAGAATTCGTGATCGAGATCGAGACGTGAGGCGGCTAGTTTGATCAACGAGCTCGGATGCATCTCCTGCATCAAGTGACATAAGTTACGAGAGCTTTCTATTGATTCAGCACGGAGATAGCTAATCGCTTTCTACGCGCGTTTCACGCGCTGTCGATAATTACGGCGACACCGTCACTCCGCATAATTCGCTTCAGCGAACGGAGAAACTGCATTATAGCAGAAAATCGGTAAATTCTAGCGCAAATAATAACAGCGGAGAAACGTCAACGGTATGGAAAGGAATTCAAAAGCGATGTTGAGCCACTTAGGAAGCAATTCACCGTTCGCGAGGTCGCGGGTCATGAGATCGCTCGCTAAATGATCAAAAGGAGAGAAAGCACATTTGGTATTCCTGCACGTCCACACAGCGTTCTCCACGTCGTTTAACACTTATTTCTGTAGTTGTCTTACTTCCAAGATTATTGTGAAATGAAGAAGTCTTGAGATGATGACGAAATATTAGATATTTTTAGAGCGAGAACTTTGAATTACGGACTGATTTACGACTGTTTGCGATGAAACGCAGCTCGATTGTGCACGGGCGACGGTGTTAATCGGATCAAGTTCGCCGATCGCATATTTACGAATATACCATGGATGAATTGAGGCTCCACAACGTTTTTAATCGAAAATTATTGCGAATACCAATTATTTATACTCGATGACGACTTATCGCCTATTAAAATGTCGTTCGTCATGTCGGATTAATTTATTAGCCATTACAGAATTGATCGTGTGAAAGGTTGCGATATGAATATGCTAGAGCTTGCAATCACTTTGGAAAACTACTATGGTTTTTGCTGTTGAAAAACAATACATGATTTTCGCTTCATCACAGGCAATAGAGAACAAAATAAAAAAAGATGTTATTTTAACAAAAAGTATATAGAAAAAGAGATATTGTTTTAACAAGAAGAAACTGATTTAAATTGAGAGAAATGTTTTATATGTAATAAAAAGTTGATTAGAATAATATAATTTTTTAAATAAAAAATAAGAAAGTTTTTGTAATTTACATACATTACAGTCAAATTATGACTATTCAAAACATCGCTCTTAGTGTATTACATGTATTTAGAGAGATCAAGAAATGTATAAGTTAGATGATTTACTGGCTTGAATAACTTTCTCGAAGTAATATTCGTTTTATGCGCTCACGAGAACTCTAGCTATAAGAGATGATTTCAGTGGAGATCTCGGAAGTGTACTTTTATGGAATTTTTCGCCCGCCTAATCTCGAGGAGCGATCATGATATGCTAATTTCCAACATAGGCGTTACTTTCGCCACAAGATCACATCGGCGCGTTCAGAATGGAGGCACGGCCATAAGGAATTCTGAAGTATGTGCTCTCACTACGCGTACATCCGATATTCAAACGTATTCCGGAACATATTATGAAAGAAACTAAATTCAATCATCTATTATTCTCTAATTTTTTCGAGAAAGTGTGTCGACATACAATATCACACGGAACAATATAGTTGAATTAACAAGATATGTTTGGATAAGCAAATTTTGATGAAAGTAAACAGAATGTCTAATTATTGTAATTGAATATTTTGATTACGTAACCAAAACATTTAGGTATGATATCAATTATAAGAGTTTAGTTAGTATATAGTAATATCCAAGTATCTAGTTATTATAATCATATAAGCTGATTAATGTGAATTAATGTGAACGTATATGGTTAAATTAAAGGAGTTTTCGGTAGAACTAAACATAATTTCTGATTACCATAATTAAATAATTATAATTTAATAATATTTCAACCAAAATTTATGTGCTTTTACTCATACAACAGAATTCATACAACGAAGTGTACTTGGTCATAACGAAAATATATGCAGCTTGTCTGGTTATTTCAAAATTGTGGATCGTTTATATTTCACAAACGCAGTCTGATTATTTAGATATATGTCTTTTAGATTAATTTAACCGATTTTTTTAGTGCATGCACATTTATTATATTTATTATTAACGCGAGGAAGAATAAAAGATTACAAAATCAAGTTTATCAATTATTTATTCTTTTCTTCTACGGTCGGTTCGGTTAGTTTTATACAAATTTAAACTCTGATTCATTGTGAAAATATTTGATCAACCGATGCCAGGAAAGACACAGTAGCATATCCAATGGGTATATATCATCTCGTAAATATGCAGGATTATGCGAGTCAACGGAATGTGATGTCATCAATGTGATATATGACGCTAAGATTTCCACGAAAGCTTTAAGCATTCTGCATTTATCTTATCACGCACATAATTATAATTTTCTTGTTAAAACTTAAAATTTAATTTTTAACTCTCCGCCGACAACATAGAACTTTGATCGTACAGTCAATTTTTTTTATTGTTATCAATACTAGTAAATAAAAATTAAACTTGGGTAAAAATAATAAAATACGATCCGACTTCTGTACGATAATAAAAATTCTTTATAACTTTCACAAGTATGCAAGAGTTTTTTCAAATTTTTATACGGTCTGGATATTAAAATTTAAACTAAATTTCAAAGATCCAGGTTGTGGGTCGGAAGGTATAAAATTATACATTGTCGACGGAGAATTAAAAATGAAATAAAATTTTAAAAAATGAAATGAAATTTTTAGTGTGCATATTAAAATTTACAGATATATCCGGACGGAAGACGAGAGAAGAAACGAGAGTCGTGCAGAGAGAATGAGGAATTTTGTCGGATAAGAGGAGGTCGGGGTTGCTGTCGTTCGGTGAGTGATAATAAATTGATTTCAATCCACGGGAGCTATATGAATCAAGGCCCGGCAAACACGCACGTGCGCATTGATGCACGGGAGTTCACGCTGCGGTTGCCGCAACCGCCACGAGCACTCAGTCGGGGTGCACAATCGTTGTTATTAATTTACATATTAATAGCCTGCAAACTCCATTACACCTTTCTCGCAGAAATTCCGTTCTCCACTACCGAGCGTTGCTCCCGCCGCGCGTTGAATATGAGAATTTTATTCGAAAGGTGATCGTGAGGGAAGAGACGGTCGCGCAATCGGATGTAATTAGCGGCAAAAAGCAGTGAAGGATAAATAGAGCCTGGGGTAGACTTTAATTTCGTGATATAATAGGTTTATGAGGCGCACGTAATGATAAAGGAACAGAATTAGGAGAAACAGAATTAGCAAGAGAAACATTACATGAGTATATATTTATCTTATTTTTTTCAACGTAAATATCGCGTTTTATAGTGGCTGTTTTTATGATATATGTCTGTCATCCACTCGTTAATAAGAAAAGCCGATTGAGAAGGAAGATCTCATCTCACCAAGTCTCTCTTTCTCTTGTCCTCTCGGATGTAGATGTGAATAGCGCTTGTGCAATCGCATCGATAGAGAAGGTGCAATGCCTCCAGGCATAAATATAGAGGCGTGCGCCTGAGAGTCGTATCGCAATCGTAATAGCACGGGCAAATTTATATTGCGTGTTGCGGAGGGTAATTATAAAAACCATCGTTACACCAACCGGACGGTCAAAGTGACGCGATATATTACGTTCTTATTACAATGTAACATTGCCGATCTTAAAACATGCGCTCTCCTTCGCGTCGAATCACGGATATGCATATTGTTTGATCACGATCGTGGTTATCAATTGATTTATGCGCGCTGCCTCGGTTTCATAATTGCGGCAGATCGCTGTTACATGTGTAGGCAACATTGATTGCCGCGAACACGTCCGCGTACATCCCCGTGTAACGTATTAGATAGGTGGATAAGCGCGCTGCGGTTTTGCACAAACATTTGCGTATAATGCACGCACGCGCGATGAAAGGTACGTCGATAATTACCGTGGCATCTCCGACATACGTGAAATATTACTGTGTTATTAACGTTGATCGAACACCGCCACCAGGAAAGGACCACCGGCGTGGTTTCAATAACGATTAATAACTATTTCAGAACAGCGCGCATCCGGCGGGCTGTTAAAATTAATTGAGGTTAGCAGACGAAAATGTAGAACGGTATTACGTGCATTTGCATAAACCGATTACGGGGAATCGCAATCGCAATCGCGATCGCTTACAAACTACTCTTTTAATACGCTTCACCGCCCGCACATTTTTTTCCATCGATAAAGATGTCGTAGGAAGAGAAACGTCGTGACAGTCATTGAGATGCACTCGACGTTCTGAAGCGTACTTACTCTTTCCGTTTTTGTTGTACTGCTGCATATTGCTTCTGGTCTCTTTGACGCCCTCGCGAGTACCGAGTGACTGCCACTTGTGAACACTGTGAGCAGACATTGGCGGATAATCATTTTTCGCTTGGTACCCGTTATATTGAGCTCCAGTACCGCTGTCGTAGGCCCTCGGGTCTTTGTATTCGTAATGCTGGCTGAGCGACGGCTTCGGCGTCGTCGTAGTTGTTGTAGTAGTCGACGTGGTGAAGGTATCGGTTTCATCTTCTTCGCCATTGTCGTCATCGGTGTAATCCTGCGCATGTAATAATTCAGCGTGATTTAGGGAACTAAGAGCCAGTTGTTCTATCTTCAGATAAACTATATAATAATTTTATCTATTGGTTAAACAAGAGTAAGAGAGTAAGAGCATAAAACAATAAGAGAGTAAGACAATGAGCTGAACTTTACCAAAGATGGAACAACTCAATCTAAATAGTATGAGTTAGCTACAATATATATGTATAAATATTCATAACTGTAAATGTAAGAAATGAATTATAGATGAACATAAAGATGACACTTAAATTTAATCATGTTAATTAAAGGAATTCTCGTCAAGGTTTAGGTTATTATAAGGAAAGAATGATATTGCTGAAGTGTTTAAAAGTTTAAATAAATAAAAATCTAAAATAAAAATCTGAAAATAATTTTATTAGGTTATTAATTATGTAGAACGCTCAAACTAGCTAGAATATCAAAATTTCTGTAGCATTACTCATTATATTTGAATTTCTTACTTAATTACTTTGACGATCTAACGAAATTATTTTCAGATCTGTATCTAACTAAATTTTTAGATATTTCAGCCACAATATTTCCATAATTGTAACTTGTTTTATTTTGTGATCGAAAAAGAACGCGAAATACTACGAGATCGATATGAATATGGTGAGGATAAGAAAAAATAATATAAGGCAAAAGGGAGGCATCGACAATATAAAAATTCTTATATAAAAATTTATCAGAGAGATAATTTTGCTTTTGCTCGTGGGTGGTCAATACGCCTTCGTGAATCTTCGACAGATTTTTTCTCGGAGATAAGTTTTATAGGCAAATTTGCATCTCTCCGCGTCGCGCTTGCACCTTCTCATCTTGGCCGATCCGCGAACTCAAAGAGAACGAAAACCTACTTAATCGCCGTCTGTAACATCTGGAGTCTTTGATGTCGCGCCGTGTAGCAGAAACAATCCTCGCGAATGCGTGCCCTGAATCTAGGAAGTATTTTATTTAGCAGAGCTTTCGATTCCGCACGCGTCTTCCGTTTTATCGATGGATCGCTCGAACGTCTCAGAAATTTAGACGTGGACACGTCACGTTGTTAACGAAATGGAATTGGAAAAACTTAGAAAATGAAATTAGAATTTATTTAAGCTATATGAAACTTAAGAAATGAGCAATACATTATTAAAAATAAAATATTAATTTTAATTTAAAAAC
>Ga0157362_1000712_pt1 | contig 12133 bp, 8 predicted proteins | sample AttlaeALBM3_FD_111480 | JGI IMG/M metagenome (GOLD analysis project Ga0157362, IMG submission 111480) | Fungus gardens microbial communities from leaf cutter ant in Ribeirão Preto, State of São Paulo, Brazil - Atta laevigata ALBM3 | ecosystem: Host-associated > Fungi > Mycelium > Unclassified ... | reverse complement strand
TCTATCGTAGAGTTAGATTTATGAAACGCGTACGATTAATAAATGCATCTTGTCTCGATCAAAGAACGACAAAAAATCACTGCCTTAAAAATTAACATATTCAAGCGAATGATGGCTCGCCAAGCCAAATCTAAAAATGAAAATGCAAAGAGATCGTGGCGAGTAGACAAGTCGCCGACGATTCGAAGTAATCTGCAAGATAGTGCGGTAGTTGGAAAAAATCTGTGTATTCGCCGTTTATGCAGTAGTACATACATGTTAAATTGATTCACGTGCATTTAACATTCCGACGACGATTTAATGTTCCGTGACGAATATTCATAATTATGACAACGTTAATCGCTGAGACTATAATGCCTATCGGCAGCTGAATCTTTCGTGAAACTTGCCTGGCATTATAGTAAGTAATCGTAAAATCGTTTATGTAAATGCTATCCTTTGAAAAACAATTGATCAATAAATGATCGTACCGGTTTCTCCGGTTCAACATTGAATAAACTTTTTAATTTCGATACAAGATCAACGTGCGCATGAAGATAAATATGTCTATATAAATCTACGCTTATCTACATGATATGAAGCTTCGAAAGCTCACTCGAACACCGTGAGATCTCGTCTCATCGTCGGTATGTAAGTATGTAACAGCTAACAAAATAATGCGTTCCATTTGGTAACACAAGTTTCTGTCTTTGTTACTCTAAGAATGTCAAGAAAAATAATGATGTTTGCGTCAACTTGTGTCACCCTTGTGTATGCGTGTGTGCGTGTATGCATAGGCGTGCGCGCGCGCGCGCGTGTGTGTGTATGTGTGTGTGTGTGTGTGCGCGAATGCGTGCGTGCGTGCGCGCGTGCACATATTTTATTTTTTCTACCTTTTTCTACCTTTTTTTTTTTCAAAAAAACGAGATATGAGCGATACTCGCATCATCGATACAACAACATGATGCGATTCTCTCATCAGAAAAAATTAGTGATTGATTAATAGAGAAATATTAGCGAGCCACCATCCTGGGTGCCTCTAACAAAATATCTGTCTACCTTTAACAAAATATCACCGCGTATGCATGCGTATGATAAACTTTAAAGATACGAACACAATAGAAAGAATAAGAAATTTCGTCTGACCGCGGTTTTTCTTAAAAAATTCTCAAATGTATATTTGGAAAAGAACTTACGATATGCGGTATTCTTCATTTCATTCTCTTACATCGTTTCAACTTTCAACGATATAAAGAAATGAGCTTTTCAATTAGGAATAATAATTAATCGATTGGCGTAATGAATCATAATGTGAGCGCAACTTCAACTAATGGCAGAGGAAAATTAAGAAAAAGGAAAAGAAAGAACTCGCGATATACTGCTGCAGTGATACCTAATTCTATACTCGCGAAAGTATCATGCGAAAGTGTATATTAACAGTGATGTGTAAATCTGACGCGGTGCGATTATACGAAAATGGTCCGATTGGCGTACACTGTTGTACAGATAAACAATTGTGTGACGCCGAAGACGAAAGACATTTCGAAATTCGATTTCGAAGACACGAGAGCGCGCAGCGATGTACATACATATGTACTTTCAACTATCAGAAGTTTGATCGCGCGCCTGCTACGATCTACCAAAAAGCGGAGAACAGATTCCGACATCATTCAATAAGATTCGGTTTCCCGGTTTTGAAAACTTTTCTTAGAAAAAGAAAATGCGACGGGAGAACGCGACGATGGCGCACATCTCTTTCGGAATTGAATCATTCTTTGACTCGTCGCAGAAGAATTCGGATTAATCTTTCCACACGTAGAAAAGAAAAATCCAAAGATTCTAAGGCGTAAGTGCGCTCTACTGCGAGTATTACTATTATAATTGTTATATTAATTATTATTGGTGCTGATTCTCGTCGTTTTCCTCCTGCGATATGATGCTCGATCTGTTGGAACGCACGTCGAGATCCATTGCGAAGGGTTTCGTCGAGTTGCCGAGAAGCACCTGCGTGCTCTGACTGTCGTCGAGACTCAGCGAACACTCCAGCGAACTGTCACTGAAAGTACAGAAACAGATTTCTACTCGTCACTAGCGCCTTCGCGGATCGTCCCGGGCTGAACACGTGGTTAGCTCACTTTGACAATCGGTAACCGATTGAATTTACCTGACGATACTGGCGCGATCGACCGAATTACCGCCGCCAACGGTCGGCACCGTACAGTTTTCGCCATTGCACGGTCGCTCGCCGTTACTGCTGCAAGAGGAAGTTCTGGTACTGGTACTGCCGGTGGTAGCTGTGGCGGCGACAGCTGTAGCCGTTGCCACCGCTACCTCCCGCATGGACGCTCGCCTAGATTCCTCATGGCACTCGCACTTGCATTCTTCCGGTTGCACATAGTTATAACCACTGCTGACAGTCTTTGTGATCTCATCCTCTGGCCGCGGTATCGTCTGTATCCGTTTCGGTGCTTTTCGCTTCTCTGGTATCTCTTCAAAGTTGATCCAGTTGCTTAGCCGTGCTGCTGCTGTCGCTGATGTTGCCGATAATGATGATGATGACGATGCTACTGCTGCTGCTGCCGCTGCCGTTGCTGCTGCTGCTGCCGTTGCTGCTGCCGCCGTTGTCGCTGTTGATGCTGTTGTTGATGCTCTCGGTGGCAGTGGAGGTGGACTAGGTGATTTCCCTTGATTAGTAGCGCCTTTGCGACCGCCATCCGGCGGCACCTTGCCTGCAAATTCTGTGAATGTATTCGCTGTACTGGTGTATTGCCGTCGTGGACTTTTCAACTTGAAGCTATCCTCTCGCGGCAGAGATATTTTCATCCGCTCCACGCGCCTCTCATCCAGCGATGTCTGCATTACAAACTCATCCAATAAGGTCGGATTTATTGGCGTTGTTGAGCGCGGTCTCTCGATTGGAATTGTTCTGATAACAAACAACATGATATAATCCAGTTATTAATATAAATAAAAAATTGTTAAAAATTTCTCCTCTAAAAAAAAATTTCTCCTCTGTGTAATGTAATATTAATAGTTGATTTTCATGTTTAACATTAATATTGAATTACAAAATAATTAAACTCGAACAACTTTATATTATAATTTAATATCATGTACATACAATGGTGTTCCGTTACAAAAACTAACAAGTTTTGTCAACATGTTCGAATGAACATGATTAATTCTAAACAAAAGTTCATGTACATGGATTGATTCTTCATTCCCAAGATGTGAGCATTTTGTACAAGGCATGTTGTACAAGACACCATAATAAAAGCTCTTCGATTCCACGTGACAATCATTTGATTTATTGATATGAAATTATATTACCATTAATCATATTACAATTACAACTACATTTATTTACACTCGATAAATTGTCTTCCTGTTCACAAATATTATTTAAATTGTTCATCTTGCTGTAAATATACCCAGTCTGACCTAGTTTCTCCACTGATTACAATATCATGACAGATGCTACCTGCAGCTTCCGTTATCACCTGTTCTCGTATTTCTCGCAGGAATGCAATAACTGGGCATTTTACGTTCGGATGATATTTCTGGTGCATTTTTATTTCATATCTTGAGAACAAAGCCAAATCAATCCATGATATGTATAATAATTCATTTGCTTCTTAGACTATTTGAACATGCTGATAAAACTCAGTTTCCTAATGAAAACATCCTGCATATTGTTCGCATGTGTCGTAATTTCCACATTTTTATTTGAAACAATTACCTTACTTCCTGAAGTCGTTGTTTAACTGGTAGAATGGGTACAGCTACGCTCTTCTCTAATGGCAGGGTCGTCGGTATATATGGAAGATCCTCTTCAAAACTCTCCTCATAGAAGAGACCCTTTCGCTCGTCTGGTAGCTCCTCGGTCAGTTTCTCGACCTTATTGCGAATAAATTCAATCTCCGAATCTCTTTCGGATTCGGAACTGTTATGATCCAGATCGGATATCATACTGGGCGCTTTTACTAGACCTTCCTGTTCCAACGATTTGCCAATCTTATCATCGAGGTGATCGAGTCTTTTAGTTTCTTGAGCAGCTCGAGAAGGCTCGCCCGAGCTTACTCTTTTCTGTTGCATCGCTACACCGTCGCTTATCCTCTCAGATAGTTCTGGTTGCTGCTGATTCTCTTTGCTTTTTCTCTTCGGTTTTGTTATGTCCAGTTTTTTGCCGGTAGACTCTCTCGACAAGCCATCAGGCAACGTTCGTAAGTCTATCGATTTAATTTCCGATGTAATCGTCGGTTTAATATCTGGTTTAATCGTAGTCGATGACTTGGCTAGTGGCGGCGTTCCGACTATTTTGTTAGCCTGCGCGCTGATTTTCGAGTCCCTCAACGAACTTTTTAGTGTATTCGAATCTTTTGGCTCGCTCTGCGACAGCTGGCTATTTCTGGACAAACTTCTGGATGCAATTTGCGTAGCTGTAATCGTCTCAATCTGCGCCTCGGTCCTAATCTTGGCAATCGACGATGGATGATGCTCAATAGACACCTCTGTGATTATACTACTCGTATGCGGTCCCTCAGACTCGTACTCGTCCAGTAATTTGGTCGGTGTTTCCAATGGTATCGAGACACTCTCTGATGGCAAGGCTTCCTCGTAATTTCTGTCATCAGCATGCAGACTAATAAAGATCGAATCATCCTGACGATTCTTTTCCTTTTCCATGTTGAATGTAAACTCTACGTGACCAATGCTCTCTAGAGACGGGTGTTCATCTCCACTAGCGACTTCAAGATCGCACGAAGCCGCGATTGCTTCATCGTAGCTCTTCTTCCTTTCACGTTTTTTAAATAAACTCAGCGTAGACGAAAACACCCCTTTATTCTTCGAATCTTTTTTCAAGATCGAACCCTTGTCAACAGAAACTCTTTCGCGTGACTTTGAACGACTTCTCAAACTCTCTGTAGTATCCTTCAATTTCGATGTCAGACTCCGTCGTGGCTTTGTGCTAGGTGATGGTGATTCTGGGCTCAATACGTTACCTTCGGCTCTAGTCTATTTAATTATAAATACAATGGTCAATGATATACGATGACAATATATTCAGCAACTTGAGAAAATCATATATTAATATATTAAGTTAATATATTAAGTTAATATATTAAGTACGTAACAAAATTGTCGTTTTTTTTGTTTTAATCAATTTTAATTCTATTTTAAATAAAAACTGTAAAATGTTTTAGAAAGACGATAAAATGAGAAAAATATCTGAAAATGACTATAATGATTATTTTACACACACAAGAATCACTTCAAAATTATTTAATACATCTCACAATTTATTTTTGAAAATTCAGCATAATACAATTAATTTTCCTCTTTTCTTTGTTAATTACTAATAAAAACCGCAAAAATTGTATATTAAGTAGATTTTATGTATGTACCTTAAATAATGAAGCGAAACTACTTTTTCTAGATACGGACGATGGACTGGGTGTTCGCGAACCTTCCAAATCACGAACTTTTTGATGTCTCGGCAATTTGGGACTTCCGGTAAGACTACCTGTCGTAGGCGTCGTCTGAACAATCTCCTTAAAGTTTTGAGCTTTTTTCCTTTTGTCGTTAAAATCAAGTGTCGCAGGTTTCTGAACTTCTTGTATTTGAATCTTTGATTGATACTGCTGTTGTTGCTGCTGCTTCTGCTGTTGATGCTGTTGTTGCATTATCGATCCTTGTTGTTGGCCCGATTTTTTGATGATCGGAACCTATCTCATACATATACACACACAATACGAGAAAAGATATAATATATTTAGCTTTCAATCTCGTTTTCAAAAGCAAATATTCATTTACATTTACATTCACAGGAACATTTTAATGATATTTTCAATTTAGCATATATTCAAAAAAAATTCGTTTATATTTCGATTAATAAGATTAGTGATAGATCAGAAAAAAAAGAAGAAAAAAAGTTTTAGGATATTTTTGCGCTATTACATGCCCATGTTTTATTCTAACGATACAGATAAAATTCCGATAAAATTCAATTTAATAAAGTTCTATAATAAAACAATATAATTACTTAAAAAAAATAAAAAGATTCTAATTTACGAGAGAAGACTCGCAAATATTGCCAGGATATTTCTCGAATATAAAGTAATATCAGGTAACTGAAAAACAAAAACTTAACACAGACAGAACCAACCTCTATATTAACTTTCTCCAAAAATCTTTTGGTAATTTCCACTTCTCGTTTGAAGATTTCCTTCCGCTCCTCACGACCGCGTCTTCTGGGCTTATCCAACGGATCCGGCTTCAGATTGCCACCTACCATAGGCACTTTAATACTCTCGGGAATCAACGCCTTCGTAGTATCGGCCTCCCGCTTCAAGAGTATTTTCTCGAGATCATCGGTCTCCGGTTTCGACGGCTCTATTAGATTGTCAGCCAACGTCGGCTTGCTTCCGCAGAACGACGTCTCCAGTAGACATTTGTGAGGACTGGGAGATCTGCGAAGGAAATTTATCAACAATTCTTGTTTTATCTTTCTCATATTACACTGTATAATTTTTCTCAGCAAAACTTTTTTCATTTTCCGTTAATAAACCTTTGAGAAGGTCAAAGAAAATAAACGGGAACTTTAAATTTTAAGTTTTGCGTATAAGTAGCAAATAATAATTTAAATAATGCGATAATTTTATTCTTTAATCAATTTCTGGCGTATATTGATGTAGCATGAGAAACTTCAATTACAAAATATAAAAGAAAGTTAATAATAGATTCTAGAGTGAGTCGGCAACGTTGAACGAGATTTTCGAAAGAGATACAGTTCGATTCTCTTAAAGAACAAAATTTTGCGCCAGTAGATGTTTATATATATTGCATATATAATGAAGATGAAAATACGTTATATTGTTATATATATATATAAAAGGTATTTTCATCTTCATTATTTTGCGTTCCTTACCTGGAGGAAGTCGCTGACATAACCGAGAGCTTCCCCGAGACGCCGGAGCCTTGACTACCAACCGACGACAATCTAGATGTTCTACCGCTGATGTTGAGCAAACATATCTCCGAGCAATTACTGTCCTTGCGTTCACGATCCTGACCTAGCTGCTTGCCGCTATAATCCGATTGGGATCCATCGGTCTCCTTTCGCTTTCGCCTTTTGGACTCTCGTTTGAGATCTTGTTCATGAATGGGATCCTGTAAATCCAGCTCCTCCGTAGAAGACCTGAGATCTTGAGCGTCTTCCTTATAACCCAGAGTCAGCTTGCAACCGGACGGAGGATCCGCACCTAGAAATTCACGGGATCTTTAGAGTTTGCATTCCTAAATGGCGTTCTTCAAAAGTCTCCAATAACTTTTAAAGTCTGTAGATTAAATCGGACGTAAATGATGATTACGTAAATATTATGAAAGATTTCTCCTTTCTTACATTTGATATCATCAATCGTCCGTATGATCGCCTAACGTTCGAATAATTTAACAAGTCTATGTTACATCTTCTCGAGCTTCCTACAAAATGTATGAGTATATAAGTGTATCGTTCGGCCACCCGAATTTTTCATCCGGCTCATATTTGAATTACATGTCAATATTCATTACTTCATGTATTTTAATTGCATGTATCACATATAGGTAAGACTTTATTTTTTATATATATTTAATTTGCAGCAACATTTTAATGACAGCAACATTTGACCAGATATGTATAAAGAGAAGAACTAACATTAGCATTGGTCAAGATTCATAGTTTCTGTATAGATAATACCCGTGGAAGACTCAAAAGTATTAATAAGAAGATTGTGTCAGTAGTGATCAAATGAGGAATTTGAGGCTTTGATAATGATAATTTGTACGGTAATTTGTACGGTATGTAGTGCAAAAATCCACTAAATTAAATAATCGAGATGGACGATCAACAAGGAACAGACAATTTAATTTATTAGGTGTAGTAAAAAGAAATCCATTATTTTTCCATTCAATTTCATGCAAAAATAATGGATTTCTTTTTACTACATCTAATAAATTTTTCTAGTTGAATCGATCAAAATCTTGACCTTAAGGAAATCTTTTTCAGAAACTATTCGAAATATGCATAACCTGTGCAAAGTTCGCTTCTTGTACCCGCTCAATAAATTATCAATTTAATCGCGCTAATTCGCCTTGGATACATGTGTTCGATTACTACATCATTGTTGTATATTATGTTGAATATCGCAATTAATAAAAATTGATAGAAAATGACAAGATTGAATAAATTCAAATAAAAAATATTTATAACACTCGCCGCTTTATTAATTAAAAATATACATATCTGAAAGTAATCTATTACATTTATAAAAATGCATTCAAATATTCCAAAAATATATATTAAATTAGCGATACTGAATCTATCTATTTGGTATTTATACACTAGTATACACTAGTAGACAGCTAATATGTACGTATATCTACAAAAATAATAGAATAGGTTGCTAAGAGAGTGAAATAAAGTGCAAATATATATTTCTGAAATGTTTTCAAACTACTCGAAAACTATAATCCGATTACTTACGAAAAATGTTCAATTCCCATACAATTTAAAAGATCTTATTCTGACCGAATCTATATTGTATATCATTAATGTACGTTTTGCCATTAATTATCAGCCAACGTTAATTAATTCATTATTAATTTTATATTGAAATTATCGTATTTCTCGAATATATTTATATTCAAAATATATGCATAGATTAATTTCAATCTCAATATTCTGCTTGAATGTGTTTTATACTATTCTATATATATATATATAATGATTATATATATTATTCATAATGTTTCAAAGTTCAAATTATATTCTTGAATAATATTTGATATATCTCAAAAGAATTTGATATTGTTTGACTTCACATTTACCGTAAAATACTTATCCATTTATCAAAATCGATTAAATTAAATTTCAAAAAAAGTTCCAAATTTATCAAACTTATTATTTTACTTAAAATTATGTGAATATTATATTACCAAAGTGTCACGCAGTGCGTGTCGTTGAGCAAAGTATAAAAAAACTGGAAATTTGGAAGTAAAACGATTGGTACAGTAGTTTGCAAAAGAATAATCACCTGCAAGAAGCTCTCGTTCAGGTGACGAATCCCTGGAATTACTATCCTCATGATGCGAAGAACTGCTCGCTCTACTGATATCAATTCGTGGCGTGCTAGGGGTCTTGAGCGAACTACCAGGCGTTGCCGGCGTGGTGACCTCGACGATACCCGGCATTCGCCCTGCCGCTGCCGCCGCCGCCGCCGCCGCCGCCGATTCTCCCTGCATTCAAATTCGTTTCCTGGTTTGTCGTAGCACAGTCACACGGGGTTGATTGGTTGGTTGTTGGGCTCAGGTCGCGGGCCAGCTTCTCGCAGTGACTCACAAAACTCACGGACGATCGAGAAGATTAATCTCGAGATCGCACACATACATCGGGATTCAAGTTCAGGATTTCAGAGAGATAGAAAGAAAAAAAGAAAGAACGACATAAAGGAAAGAAAGAAAAATAGAGAGATAGAATGATGGAAGGAGAGAGGGAGGGAGCGAAATAGAAAGAGAGCAAGAGAAAAAAAGGAGAAAAAAAGAGAGAAAGGAGGGGAGAGAGGGAGGAGGATGGGGAAGAGAGAAGAGAGAGGGAGAGATGGAGGGGAATAGGTAAGGAGGGATCGTGGGTGGGAAGATAGGAAGGAGTGGAGAGGAGAGGGGGAGGGGAAGGGAAGATGATGAGAGAGAAGGATAATGGGAGGGAGGGGAGAGAGAGAGAGAGAGAGAGAGAGAGAGAGAATCAATCTCAGATTGGATGATTTAATAAAGGAAACTCAGGGTAGGACTCACGTTTTCCACTTCCTCGGATAAGTCCTCGAAGGATGCTATTGGTGCTGGTCCAAGCTTCTTTTGATGAACATTTGGCAAACTTGACGCCATTTTTGAACATTCAGATCACGATGATACTGTAAAAATGTGAAAAATCAAAATCAGATATTTTTGCAAAATCAGACGTTTTTATGTAAAATTTTTAACAAAAACACAATCTTGTTCTCGATAGCGTATAGAAACTAGGTAAAGTTATATTCTCAAAATGTGCGAAATGTTGTAACCAAGTGCGGAGTACTATAATCGAAGAGCCGCGATCATCGAAAGCCTTCGTACTGGGCGCTCAGCAATGGAAATAATTCGGTTCTTTGAATACCCGAGATCAATCAAATGGATTCAAGTTAATGGAGGATATATCAAATAATTATGCTCTATAGGGATTCCCACTCCCCCCCTCCCCAAGTGCCATGTAAAGATTTTTTGTTTGAATATTTAATTTTTCATTAAAAACATTTTGTTTAAAGAAATTGTTCGATTTGTCTAGATTTTGGTGACGCATCTTGTATATTTATAGTGTTAAAAAGAAGATAAATATCATCATTCTTATATATTCTATAGACTAATTGAAACAGGAGATTTATTCACGATATTTTCTAATTTTTTAACGCTGATTGCATTAAATTATTAGCAAAAAAAAAAGAGAAAAAATTCATATTTATTGTAAAATAATGAAAATTATAATAATATCACTACTAAATTATGTTATGTTTGTGAGTTATTATTCTTATTATTATACATAACTAGTAGCGTTAAAACGTTTCAAGCGAAGGACAAGAATGATTACATATTATTTCTAATTTCGTATCTTCTAGGCCCTATTTTCACAATCTATGGTTACCTAAAGATTAAAGGTTATCAAGAAATGCAATGAATCATTGATGAATCTCTTGGTAACCTTTAATCTTTATAAGGTAATCACATATTGTGAAAAAGGGCCTAGAAATAAAAAGAATAAGTTCTCTTGACGATTGTTTAAAAGTCGATCCAACGAATCGTCATGCAAAAGGCTGAGCATAAAAGATGCGATTGTCAAATAAACCAATCCAACATAAATAATAGATAAAAAATTTAAATAATAATCGCATTTTCGCTCGATTTATCTGTGTTATTCTTTCTACAGTATAATTTCTTATACAAAAATAATCAACGAAAATCTGGGGAAACGCACAGCATAACGATAAATTTATCGAATACAACAAGAAAAAACAATAGAAAAGAAATTCAAACGTTCTTTAATTGATTTCCCCTAACAGCATAAGACATCCTCAGTATAATACTGAATATCCTGGGATATATATGAGATATGTTTAAAACAATATACTAAGATGCAAATTTTTGAATGTCCTTAGCCCTAATAAATAAGCGCCTAAAAATATCCTAAACATCTCTTGAGAACGTCCTGTTGTGGACTATCAAATGAGCGCCTCATTATGTCCTACGTATACATTATATCCAATACAGAACATCCAAATCCAAAGTCTTAAAATGTCCATTTGTAATTCTTGGGATCTATTTTTGGATTTTTCTAATATTTTAGATCTGCCACTAGGTGATTCTTTTACTACAACAGAACTGTTCTACAGGAACAAGACGTTCCGTTTAACTAGCAGGACGTCTAAATACAATTTTAAGATCTCCGCATTGTTTCTTCATGCAAACTACTAATCTGTGGACAATTATTTCGTAAGTATGCATAGTTTGCAACGTTTATATGAAACAAATATCACATGAGCTCTGGAGCGTCATATTGGATTAAGAAATGATAAAGATCTCAAGTTAGAAACTGTTTTTTATCTTCTCAGCATAGGCTTCACTTCATGGACACGTAAATATTAATGATTTAATTTCCTGGAAAAGCATTCTCAAATAATCAGTAAGAGAGGAAAAAAGTTATACAAAAATTATATGGTTTAGTCGGTAATACACACACGACTTTAGGATCCCCTTAAAAATTGATAAATCTTAGAGTTTGTAGAATCTCTATCATATTGACTAACAAAAATTATAGTAATTTCAATGCTTGCTTATTCATGACTTTACTTTCGTATAATCATCGGCGAAGAATATCTAATTCAATGAGCAAATTCCGCAAAGCGGAAAATCTCTTTGAACTGATCGGAACCGATCGACCGGCCGAAAAGCTCTTGACAAACACAAGTTACTGTCGTTAAAAAGATTGATTGATGATTTGCTGGATTATCGTTTGACGTGTGCGTGACATAGTGCGTTGACATAGTCGCCTGACTAGTTGATCGACTGGTTAACCCGTCTGATTAATCCTGGG
>Ga0157362_1000711_pt1 | contig 12134 bp, 5 predicted proteins | sample AttlaeALBM3_FD_111480 | JGI IMG/M metagenome (GOLD analysis project Ga0157362, IMG submission 111480) | Fungus gardens microbial communities from leaf cutter ant in Ribeirão Preto, State of São Paulo, Brazil - Atta laevigata ALBM3 | ecosystem: Host-associated > Fungi > Mycelium > Unclassified ... | reverse complement strand
TATAAAAAACTATATTTTACATATATTCATTTCTTTGTATTCTTACTTTTCTTTTCTTACAGTCTACAGATTTGTCCATTTCGACCATGCTGCGGACTACCCTCAGCGAGTTTACGTATTATACGGAGAATAGAAGAGCAATACACACCTAATGAATGAGATGATTACAACTTTAACCATTATAAATCTTCCTTCGTAACAGCTGTATGATTATTAAGTTCTCTTACTAATAAGTTAGTAAGACAGATGATTCCACCAAAGGATTAAGTAAGAAACTAATTATTTACATTCATATAACTCACCAACAAGACTGCAAATAGTAATGCCACTATGAAGTAAAAATCAATCAAATTTTGAGTAATAATCGTCGGATGATCTGTTCTCGTCAAGATGTAAAACATTAATGATTGAACGCACCAATAATAGGTATGTATGAGTCAAAATACGTTATAAGCGATGGTAAATAAAGAATATAGAACAAATAAATAATAAAGATGTCAGTGACATTATATCCGGTGAGAGAACAAAATTCAATAATAAAATCGATACGTATTCTTCAAAAAAGGAATTCGTTGATAACTTAAAAGTATTGTAATATATGAAATATGTTTTTTTTTAATTCTTACAAATTTAAAGGCTATCAAGAATAGACACATAATGATGTAAGAACTGCGTATCAGATCACGGATTGAATGAATTTGTCTGTAATCTTATATGTGCGTAACATCTCCGAAATCATTCTTTTTCTTAAATATTTTTCTCTATCTACAATCTCAACGTTTTGACAATCAAAGTCACGTTTAAAACCCAATCTGTGCTTAGTAATAACAGATTCATTAATAGTATTCCAGTTAATTTAATTTCTATATTCCATCTTCATTTTTAACTTTCTTTTAGTTTATCCGATTTATATCTTCACATTTTTTACAGGAAATTTAATAGACAACTTTTGATATTGATTTTATATACAACTTTCATATTGATAGGGAGGACATTCTTCTATGCCTTAATCACTTTTTCCAACTTATTCATACTAAAAAAATACTAGTCTAACATTAAGATCTTTCATTTATTTTAATAAATAAATTTTTCTATTATATTTGAAATATAAGGGATCGTAAATCATCTTTTTTCCTCTCTTCATTATTCGAATTTCTGTTGTTCTACAACTTCATTGCATCTTTAATCGAAAGTCTTTTTAATCTAATATTAATCGTCAAAAATAAACTGCAAAGGGTAATCATATCTAAAAAGATGTCAATTAAAAAATACAAATTATCATTATAATGCTTACGATGTGCAAGTATAATGATTCTATCTACTATGCTCATTATCATCTTTGTGGAGAATGAAAATTGATATCTTCCCGAAAAGATCGATTTTCTGTATCAATTAAATACTAAATAATTAATTTACTTACTTTTCTTAGCTTTAATTTAAAGAATATTGCCAAAGAAACTTTTCGAGAAATCATAAAAAAAATCGATCTATAAATTTTGTAACAATAATACTTAAAAAAGAAAGAAAGAAATGGAAACAAGAGACAAGTCAATGCTTATACTTACCTGAAAGGGATTTTGATCCTTGACATCGGTGTAGAATATCTGCGACTCTTTGTTGTACCAACGATCCTGTGAGTATATTGAATTAATTCTCATATCAGTCCCATTCCCCGACACTCCCAGTATCTTGTTCTGGGTACTCTCCACAACTTGGCCCAACATTTTATCATTCTTCATATTCAGTAAGAACCTGGCTGCATTCTCTGTCCTATGCACTCCATACTCGGACGCAGGAAACGCAGCCGAGGAACTTCTCTTGGCGCCGATATCCCGAAGACTCGTCCTACTCACGATTGGATAGACCTTTATGTTCTGCGGCCTCAGAAGTGACTCTCGGAACAGAAAAGTGGACGTGTCTGGATGCCTATCTCGATGATTGTTTCCGTTCTCTTTCAGAATCGTGTCCTTGCTATCGATCAATTCGTTCAATTTCTCGCAGGAGCTCGCGTCAGCTAATTTGCTTCTACAATGTTTGCAGTCCTTCTTCCTGCGTCTGCGATTCAGTCGGCGATCGAACTGCGTCACCGAGGCATCTCGCGACGAGTCTTCGTTTGCCTGAAGAGATAAGGATACATTTTCTGAAATATCCTCGGAGAGGGAAGAGAGTTCGCAAGATTTCTCAAAGACTTTCTCAGCATCATTTTCACTCGTCCTGGATAAAGTGGTTGTGCTGTCGTGATTCGTACTGATCCTGGAGGATAATGTCGAGTTTTGTTGAAAAGGTCTGTCAATCGTGGAGGATGACGGCCTGTTAATCCAAGCCTGCCTGGCGAGAAGACCTCCAGTCTCGGACAAATTTCGAGACTCGTTGGGGTAAGACGTTCGCTTGGAAAGCTCGCAAGTGTTGGTTCCTGCACCGATGTCTTCGTACAGGTTACTTTCGAGATGCGACGTAGCCCCCGCGACAATGGGATTATCGATCACATCGATTGTATCCGTGCAAAGTTGCTGATCGCGAGATTCAAGGGTGGATTGTTCTTGTGCTGCGCGCAACTGATCTTCCTCATAACCCTGGTTCTCCATCGAAATCTAAAAGATGTATTATAAAAATTATGATTGGTTTATAACATCTTAAACATTATATTTAAGACAATACTTAAGATGATCTTAAATACAAATTAAATTAAAATTTAACGTTGCGATAATATTAATGATATTCGAAATATTCCTGTTTTTTAATAACTTTGTGAAATTAATCGCATAACAATCAAGTATGATAGTACTCGTCCATTACTTTTCCATTTCTTTAGAATCTCATTTTATATGCCTGTTTCGTAACTTTAATGACATTATATTATATAATTTATATTGCTAGTAAAAAAATCTTTATTAATTAAACTCGATTGTCCATTTTCGACAGTTAATCTGGATTGTTCTTAATTATAATTCTTGAGTCTGATTTTTACTCCATCCAAATGAGATGACATCAAACATATAAAGTACATATTATCTCTTATCAATATCTATTATGTAATTTAATTACATATCTCAATTAATTATAATTATTTAATAACGTTTTTATAAATACGTATACTCTTATTTTAATTTAATCATTTCTTTTATGGATTTTATAATTGTTCACAATTCGTATATTTTAATGATACTATTACAAAAATAAAATATCTGTTTTATCTTACAATTAAATTAATGCTCTTTTTTAGAAAAATATGCCTATTAAGTATTTTATGCAATTCTTATTTGGATCATTGTGATTGTAATAATTGATCATTGTAATAATATTTACGGAACATGCGTAACTCATAAAACGAAGAATGAAAGAAAGCGATGGAAAAGAGAAACATTACGAGAAGGAGGATGAATTGAGTGTCTCGTTGGGAAGCATACTCGCGATTGTCGCAATTATCACGACTTGACTCTCCGATTGATCTCTGCTGGATTCGTGATGTCATCGAAACTATCCCTGTGGGACCATTCGTTTCTTCTTAACTTATCCGTGATGCTCACAATGATACGCTAGATTTCCGCAATCTCGTATGTGTCATATAAGGTACGCTTTAGGGAAATATTTTCATTAGGGAAGTTCCTATTTAAAGATAATTGAGCAAACTATTCCCCTCATCACTATCTATCTCTACATCCTTGATAAATAACTTTCATCCCAAAGGAATACAATTTTAAAGATAAGATTTTTAGAAAGTCGGTACTTTTCCAAATTAAAATTTTTGAAATTATAACTGTACATTAATAGATATATAATGAAACTGACGTATTCTTTTAAAGCTACTATAGCGCACGTCAAAAGAATTAAATTATTATACTATAATATCTTTAAAGAGCTTTAGACGATTTATAATTCATCGAAGAGAGAGAGAGAGAGAGAGAGAGAGAGTCAGAATAAAAATTTATTTATAATTTCACGTATATACAAATAATACAAAAAATATTCAAAAAATCAAAATATATCATTTACGTAAACATACAATTACGTATATATACATATACACATATTATTGAAATACGATAAAATGTAAAACTCAATATAATAAAATTATACATAAATATAATAAATATATAGTTTCAATTAAATGAAAATTAAGATAAAATCGAATTACAGAATGTTTGAAATGACTTTTATATGAAAATAATGAAAACGTTCTGATCGAAAATATAAAATATCTCATTATATTATTTTCTTCTAGATTATATTAAATTTATGATCTAATTAAAAAAAAAAGTATTAATTCTTTAAATTCGTGCTATAAATAATGGAATTCTACTTTCCATATAAAATTATATGCAATAATTCAATTCAACAAAATTTCATAATACATCATTTTGTTTGAAATATTTATTAATTAATAAATTTAATACATATCTTTTTCATATGAATTGTTTATTCAGTTTTATTAGCCAATTTAACATCGAGATAAAAATTTCTTTCACTTTAGCGTGCTACTATTTTTCGTTAAAATTTCTCTCAATCCTTCTCATTTGCTAAAACGTTCGCGTTTCGATGACGACAGCGAGCACTCGATTGCGAAGGATTCACGAGGTCGACGAGGCACAAAGGATCCATTCACTAATAAATACAATTAGCGCGTCGCCGTGCGCACTCGGTCACATCGAGATTATTCAGTTGCGCCAGCAATTCCCAGCATTCCCGTTAGATTAATCCTGATCGTCCGTCGCATCAAGAACCAATCGCGGCGATCCGATTAATTCCGCGCTGATTCAGCCGCGCGCGTTCTTGCGTTCGCGATGACGCACCCAGGAAGCGCAAGTTCTTTACCCACGCACGGTGCCGTACTTTTCGCGAGGGAGACGTCATCATCGAGCGACGCGGTGAAAATTTTAATATGCGAAGAACATACGCGAACATGACTATACATTATTCACGATCTCTTATGCGCTTTCGCGAGCGTTCAATATAACCGCAGGCAATTCCCATGAAAATGTGTTTGATTCCCTTCAAACGTACAGGATATCCTCGATCAATTTTAATTTTCCGCTAATAGTAATTATTCTAACATTAAATATTGAATGGACCGAGAGAAATTCCTGGCGAAGAATATCGGAGATTCAACGTTCACATGAAAGATACACAATTATTGAGAAACATTTTAAGATTTTTATAAAAATTTTTTTTCGGTTGAAAAATAAAATTTTGATAGAAAACGTGTTTAATAATAACAATTTTGTTTTTCTTACATTTAAAACGTCTATTTAAAACGTCTATTCGTCGACTGATTCAGTACGTATCTATCCTCTTTATATACACGTAACAAAATGGAGAAATGTTTTACTCATTTTTTATGCGGTTTGTAGTAGACGTGAGATAAATGCATATAAAAGTAGACGGCAAGCACGTATAGCGTAGACAAAGCACGTAGACTAATTTTAAAGTCTGTGAGCAAGCTTGCTTACATATCGCATATTTCGACCAATCACATCAAAGAACCGTCGGCGTTTCTCAACGCGCCAACATGATACTGTGCTTATTTTTAATTCTTTTTCATTCTCTTTTCTATGCAAAAGCATCTCCTTTAGACGCACATCTTCGCATTTCTTTCCGTTTATTTAATTTATTTATTTTAATTATAAAAAAGTTATTTAATAAAAAAAGTTATAGATCAAAAGCTGCTAGATTTATTATTAATCTTTTCTTCACCTATTTGCTTTCTGATAAAAAGACTTCTATACAATTCTCGATCAATACAAGAGCGTTGAAAGTATTCTTATTTCAGCATCAAATAATAAAAAATTCAGAATTATATGTATAATGTATAATAATCGATAATATAAATCTCGTCATATATAATTATACATGACTTTTAAAAGGCAATAAATCTTATAGAAATAATTATTACAATTCATATCGCTAAATATAGAAACATACAAATGCATACTCATAAACAAACTGATATAAATGTATTTATAATGCAAAACGTATGAATTCTTATTCCACAATTTTCGAAAAATCGCGAGATACACATATTTTATTATTTTTACAGAATCGATGTAGAACGATCCTCGTGTTTTATTCAACGTAAATAAGAAATGTTTGAAGGACAAAGCCCTCCTTTTTCATTTGCGTTTCCTGTAATAGACATTCAATGAGCTATCATTAAAATCATTACATACGATTGCATCTCTCCAGCTCTTACCAAGTATACTTTTTAAAACCACGAACGGACGTTTCCCTCCTTACCCTCTCCTAACTTATAAATCTTTTTCTGCACAGGAAGGTATGTGTACATTGTATAAGTCATATCACGATCGCGATTGGCAGACCGTAATAAACCAACGTTTAACTACCTGAAATATTTGTTTTTCTTGTTTTTCTTAAGTCCTTTACAATTTCCTTTCTTATCTAATTTATTATTAATCATTTCTAAATCATTTATTCTTAATTGAAAGAGAAATCTTTCTGCCAAATTCTTAAGTTTTAACAATAAATATGGCAGACAAATTGTATTATATTATTCCGCTGAATTAAAAAATTAAATTTAATTCTACGAAAAAAAGCGAGGTTGAAGATCTCTTCTAATAAAAGAAGAAAATTGAGCAATTTCTTTCATAAAAAATTCTAAAAAATCTAAAATTTTGCAGAAATAAAGCATATATAAATCCAATCGCATAATAATTTTCTGTTTCAGCTAATAAACGGTTCTAAAAATAAAAACAAAGTCTCACGTCTACAAAGTTTTTAGAAATTTCGGATTACCAAACCTTCCTTGTAAGTTGCAGATATAGCGTATGAAAAGACGCGAGACGCGAGACAATTCTGGAGCATTCCGTATCTGTGTAGAAAGGAATGTATGCCACTTTCACTATATCGCAACGTATGTTTACTGCATGATGATGTTACTTTAAGTCACATTGTGCGTCAACACGGATAATTACGGGATATTAAGAATAATCGTCAGAGCAGCTCGTCCGTTTGCTCGAGAGAAATACGAATAAATACTATACGTTTACACTATGGCCCTATTGTTATTTGCAGCGCATGCATGAAAGACGAAACGGAAGCAGGGTCGCTTTTCTCGTTCTCTTTTTGTCCGGTCGCGACTCCGGAAGTCACCAGGTGCATCCCGCGTGTATGAAAAACACGTTGCTGCGAATACCGATAATTAAATTGTAACTGGCCGGCTAATTACTTTCCGTACTTCTTTGTACGAAAAAAAATGTACAACAGATTATTTCGTTTGAAGTTCGTGATTTTCAGGAACCTTTAAAAATTAAAAAAATTAATTAACTACAGAAACTAATTTGATTCTTAAAACGACAATACTTATTTAAAATTCAACAATACTTTTGCTAGAATTCTATTTACTTCAACATGTCGGGGAACAAAACAGTTAGTTCGGATAATAAAGATTCGCTAACTCTCCTCACTAGTACTTCCTATTGTTAGTTTCGATAATAAGAACGCGTTCAAAAAATTAAAGTTGAGCTCGTTGAGCACCTATTATCCAAACTACGAGGTTCAATTATAACTTTAAATATTTGAAATTGAGCATAAATTTGTTATTTGTATACAAATAAATGAAGTTCTACTATCTTTTTTATTTAAGTAAGTAAGTAGCACATTCTCTAAGAAGAGAGGAAAAGACTGAAGAAAGTTTAAAACGCTACAAAACAATGACCATCTTATATAACTAGCATGTTCAATACAATAATAAGACATGGTATACATCGATAATGGACAAAGTGTTCGATAAAGTCGAATTCAAGTAGATGGGCCATCTATGAAAGTCCATTGAATATAATGAAGGATGACATCCTATAATTTATAAGCCATAATGAGTGATATTATCAATAAATGGGTAGCATACAAAGCCAAGGCCTATAGTGGCTTCTGGATCGCAGAAGGTCCGCAGGCGCCGATCGGTCGCTCGTACTAATGGTTAATTACTTCTCGTGTACGCTTATAGGGATGCCGTCTCTTCTTACGTCAAGTGGTGTCCAATTTATCGCGCGGAACGAGTTAAACGACCAGTGAAGAAATACTTCTACTAACACGCCCAACGAAGCCGTCGTTTTCCCATCGATCACTTTTTTTCCGGATCAACGATCACATGAACGATCGTTCTAACGTCAATTCTAATTTCTGTCGATCGTTGAGCAAGAGATGCCTCATCTATTCAATGAAAATAAAACATTGACAGAATAACATTGGTTATTTCAAGCAATGCGAACAGCCATGTCTTCTGAGAGTAATTTACAATTAAGATTTAAAATTAATAAGATTAAGATTTAAAAAATACATAATTTCTATACAAAATACTAAAAATTACTAAAATACTTAAAAAAAATGTGAATACCACAAAAAGATGATTTAACCATCTGTCTGTATTGTGTATTAAAAAAAAAACAAAAAATTGTACGATGCATAACGAACTCGATGTCCAATTTTAGTTCCAAATTTGCCGCGATTCCTCGTGATCGGAATTATTTCCAGTTCAACGTTTGACGTAATTGGATCGGTCAATGATCAATTAGAAACTACTCGTTGCAGCGAATACACGTGCCGCGTCACGTTTGAGTGTAAAAAGTTTCGCGTAGGAGCGACTTAGGGGTCGTTTTACAAGCGTGAGACTCAGAGCTGAGTTATATATTCTGATAAAATGATGTGGTCAGCATGTAATTATACGCGCGTATATACATATATACATAGGCGTCGAATATAAGGTAATCTAAGAACGAAAACAAATATTATTTGTATGCGACGCAATTAATTAACAAATTAGCCTTAGAAAACGAATTTATTCTATAATATATCAAAAATGTATGAAAATGACAAATTTTTTTCAGCCTCCCATCGATTGCTTCTCGAAAGATCTAAATCTCTGATTTTATTAAAATTAAATTTCTATAAAAATAATATAGCGCTGTGCTCTTAATTAAAAAAAACTTGTAAAAAAGGGATAACAATAAACAAATTATTTACACAATTAATCAACATTCAGAAATTCTAAATTTCTTGCAGTGAAATCTCATTCCAAGAGAATGAAAATGCAATCACTCTTCAAAAAAAAGTGAAAATATTTCACTTCTTGAAAAAAAAAGTGACGATCTTTATTTGTTTTAGAGTAAAATCTCACTTTTTGGAATAAAATTTCTCTCCTTTAAAGTGAAAATTCATTCTAAAAAGAATGAAAATTATCTCTCTTTCTTAAGAAGAAGAAATATTTTCACTTTCTTGGAATGAGATTTCACTGTAAGAAATTTAGAGTGTATTTAATACTTAAAATTAAATCACAGTTTCTTTAAAATAAGAATGTTTTAGCAGATTTTTGTGAAAAATTTTGTCGGCGCCTTTGCCCTTGTAAACCTGGTTGTTTGGTCGCACGTGTCGCGCCATATGCCGTTACGCGTTTTCACCCCGTGACTAGCGGCGTTACGCACCGATCGTCATTATGAGTTACATCGAGGGCCGAGAAGATAATTAATCGTAAGCTCTTCGATGGTGTACGTATGTACACATGCGGAACGCGACGTCTCGGCAATAAGTTACGGGGTACCCTCCTAATGAACTTACTTGTCCCAATACTAGATACACGCAAATAAAACCTAACAATGAACCTATGTGCGTACGATCATTAGATATTGTTTGCTAAAACGTGCGGCCAAATATTATATTACCAAATATTATCCAAGATTCAGAAATCTGAACTCGTATAGCTCGACAAACATAGACAACAAGTTAGCAATTAACAAAGACTTGATGTAGCTTACGCTTGTTCAATTAAAATAGTGACTGAATTAACAACGGATAGTGATGCTGACAACGTTATATCATTCCCAATTAATGTTATCTTTACGTAACAATTGATTATCATAAAATGATATCTTGATTCTTATCTCTATCATTAGTCTCTGAAATGTCTGTAATTTATAATTCCTATTATATAATTCTTAATTATATAATTGATAGATAGCACATTGACAAAGAATTAGAAAGAATTGATTTCCTTTAACAAAATTATGCGAAACCAAAAAGTGAAAAATCTCCGATAAATAATACAAATTCTCTCAGTACTTTTTTCTTGAGAAAAAATAAACTACACAATTTTAAAACAATAAAAACTTTTCAAAACATAGATTGCAGTAATGAAAGTCTTCACATATAAAAATGATTTATAATAAATAATATATTAAACAATAATCTTACATAACAATCTTTTCATTCTACATATATGAAAAAAATTTTATACTGTTTTAAATATAATAGTCTGAGTCTTTTCTTATAAAACAAAAACAAACGCAGCAGATCTCGCATTGCTTGTCGCAAGATTTCAATTTTCGATGCTCTCGCTATATTCATATATTATGTAACTTGCCATTTAGATGGCACGTATACTATAGTTATAGCTTCGCTGTGAGAATAATAGAGAACGAAAAAAAAGGCACTATCGAACATGCCCCGTGGCAACAAGTGCACTTCCCGCTCGAATTCCGCTCCAAGACGAGCGGAACTCGGCTCGATCGCTCCGCGAACGAAAGCGCAAAGAGCACGAGTCGCATCCTTCCTCGCCGGAATTACCGTGCGACGCGCATTACTGCGAGATTCTTCAGGAACGATACAGAGCAACGCGTCCTGCTCGACATAAAAAAAAACAATGGTGCATTATGCGAGAGCGCTCCGATCCGCCCTGACGCAACCGCGAATGCCCTCCACGTGCCTTTGATTCTCTGCGATCCTTTACGGTCTCTATAATCGTAAGCCTGCTTTTTTACTGATTGAAAAAAGGTAGTTGCCGGCAATGAATAGTTACACGAGTCGATCTTGCCGGTGTAAAACTGTCTTCTAGAAGACAATAGCAATATATCGGCATGATCTGCAAAATATAGAGTAATATTACTCGCGAAAATGATAATGCTCTTAGAATAACGCTGCTGCTAAAGTAATCTACTAATTTAATCAATGTATTTTAATTGAAAATATTAAGATAAATCAATGCATGCGAATTCATAAAAATTAAATATTATTGATTAATTTTTTGTACAAAATTTTTATCTCATTGATATTTTAGTCTTTAATCAAGATTGATATTTTGTACTCGCTTAAATAAGTAAGCTAGAAACAGCATTAATGCTTATAAAATAATGTTACTATTAATTAATTTAATCAATAAATTTTGATTAAAGATATTTAAAATAAATCGATTATGCATACGAATTCATAAAAATTAAGCTTATTATTCTTGGTTAATTATAAGTACAAAATTTAATAATACTTTAATATTTATAATCAAAATGTATTCACTACTTAAATTAATTAGTAAAATAGTAGCACCATCTTACTTCTTTGTAACTAGCAGCAATATTATTGTTCTTAAAAATAACATTACTGCCGGTTTACTAATTTCATCAGTAAATCTTGATTAAAGATATTAAAATATTAATGATTTTGTACGAGAAATCAACCAAAGATATTGACAATTTTTTTTTATAAATTCATGCGTGTAATCAATTTTTTTACTCTACGTTCTTTGCTTTAACAAAGGCAATAAGAATAGTCGTAACCAGAAAAATAAATTCTCGTTCGGGGATGTAGCTCAGTGGTAGAGCGTTCGCTTTGCATGTGAAAGGCCCCGGGTTCGATCCCCGGCATCTCCATTTTTTTTACCAATCATCAATAAATAAATGTAATTACGTGTAATTACTAATGATGTGATTACAATAAAATTTCATAAATATGAGTCTTCAGACTATCTTTGATAAATTCGTTGATTAATTCAAATTAATTTTTTTTAGCACAAATTTTATAAGACAGACATTATTAAAATCCCAATGACTTATTACATTCTATTTTATTTATCTTCGTGAGTAACTCTCTATTTCCTGATTGAGAGATAAGAATATTTCCAAATTTAAATACATTTAAAGAACTTAAACTTAAACGAAAAAATAAATTTTTTATCTATTTACATAATATATTTTACTCGAATTAAGTTTCATAACTATATTTATATATTAGGTGTAGTAAAAAGAAATTCCATTCAATTTCATGCAAAAATAATGGATTTCTTTTTACTACACCTAATATATATTTTTATATATATATATATATATATATATATATATATATATATATATATAAAATAT
>Ga0157362_1000708_pt1 | contig 12147 bp, 5 predicted proteins | sample AttlaeALBM3_FD_111480 | JGI IMG/M metagenome (GOLD analysis project Ga0157362, IMG submission 111480) | Fungus gardens microbial communities from leaf cutter ant in Ribeirão Preto, State of São Paulo, Brazil - Atta laevigata ALBM3 | ecosystem: Host-associated > Fungi > Mycelium > Unclassified ... | reverse complement strand
ATGTTAAATCCACATCAGAAACATTAAATCCACATTGGCATTTTTTAGAGTGTATGCTAGAAACTAAAAAGTGATGAAAATGCTTTGGATGTTTTAATAATCAGTTTGAATTTTCAACAAAATTATTGTGACGGTCCAACAAAATTATTTTCAGATCTGTATCCAATAAAATTTTTTATCTTTCAGCAAAAATCGATCTTTCGTAAAAACGTCAGCTAAAAAAAAAATCAATCTAATCGAGATGTAAATATAATAACAAAACTACTATCACAAATAGCCCGCCTCCATTGCCTTTTCTACTTTTATTAGCTTCTACGTTATTCTTTATCAACGATCTAACGGTGAGATTGACGAAAAATGTACGGACATCTAAGATGCTCTTAAAGTCCGAGTTTGAATACGATAATCGTCTGAGATATTCATCACTATGATGGCGTACAATAGATAAAATTTGCGCGACCGGAAGAGACATAGAGGTAACTGCAGCGGCAAAGTTTTGCCGGTTCTACAGCAGGACCGAGGGAGAATGAGGTGGAGAGGAAATCCCTTGTTTAAACAAAGGCACTTTGTACGTCCGAGGTCCTGGGACGTACGTCGCTCCGTTTTCCGCGAACAAATGCGACTACTCTTTGGATACTTTAATCCGAGGGATTGGCCGTAATTTATATCGTTCGTCCGACTACGCCCAGATTCGCTATCCTTTCCTCCCCACAAAACTCTTTTCTCGTTTTAGATCGTCTTGGTAGTCTATTTGTAAACTGACGTTATCCGCGTTCCGGAGGCGAAACTTCTCCTCCCGCGTATTCTTGTCCTCCCGTGTACGAGGGCGAAGTGCATTTGCTTAGTAACGCGAAAATGCATGCGCGACGATCGTAAAACAATCAAGCCGTTTATTGAACACGAAGACGCAAGTTACAGCTGCGGTTTACGCCGCCGCCACGCCGCTAACCATTATTCAATGTCGCTTTTAATTGCGACGTCGCGGTTCACCAATAAGAAGCTGCCCTGTTAAAAGGACGTTTTGCTAAAGCCTTCACGCGCCTGCAGCGCTACCGTGATTTATTCGTCTTTCTATGACATGTCGATACGAAAAAGTATTTAACGTCCTCTTACGTGAACTACTTGATTTATTGTTTCCCTCAAATCGCTTGGCGCGAAAGTAAATCTGGCAAAAACTAATTCGCGTCATTTGTTCTTAGAACAAATGATTATCCAGGACAGGTGTCGGTTTTCTCTTTCTCTCTCTTTCTCTTCAATCTTGCAATTTTATGAAATGAATTACGTACATGTCACAACTTTCGAATTTTAAATGCCACACGTCATGATAATTATGTCTCATGATAATTATAAAAATTTGTATTTAAACAAGATAAAAAAAATGTATTAAAAATTAAATAAAAACATTTAATATCCATGAAATCACAAAGAGCAACAAGGAGCAAAGGAAATTACAAACCATATTTTTATCAATTTTTAAACTTTTTAATCCTTTAACTTTAAATTTTTTTGTGATCTTTTTTTAAATTCTTCTTTCAATTAGTCGTCTAAGTAGATTATTTGTTCGAAATTACTAAAATTCCTCTATCTTGAACCAATTAATTTCGAAAAGTTTCATCTGCTTTGATCAACGAGAGGATAATCTGGTCACATCGTCGAACGGTCGATAGCACGCCACTGAGTGTGGTTAGCATCCTGACGAAGGATAACGTGTCACGTTGCTCTGCCACCGCTTCAAGCCTGTATGGCACGTCATCAACCGAGCCACCTCGAATTTTACACGCGCGCAAGGCAACGTAAGTGCAGTCTTAATTAGAGATTCCTTACCCACGTATCGCTTTGTACATACTCTGTAGGATGACGCAACAATAAATAATTCAATCAATCAAGTTCTTTTATCATTTGTAAAATAATATCAATGCATCGACAAATCGAACGAATAAAGGTCATAATGTTAATTAATATAGAAGTCATTTAATAATAATTAAATTATAATGTGATTCGAAACCTTTGGGAATTATTATTGACTAATACTGCTAACAAATTAAACACGATATTATAATAAAAGATAATTTAAATAATCCCACTCCCGCCTCATCTCTCGTATTCCATCTTGTTCCAAAACTCCAGCCAAGCAAATCCGCGTTAATCGATCGCGAACGCGACCCGAGTTTCGAGGACCATGTCAGATATATCGACAAGCGAGATAACTACTTGCCATAGTTCCTTCTTGGGAGGATAGTTGGGCGTTATATCGGGCGTCGTGGTGCGCGCGTCGGAATTCGATACCTGCCAAAGGGATGCCGACGGCCTTAATCCGAAACCGCCTTAACCGCCGCACGACCCTTCGCGGATTTACCGCAAACCCCGCCGGAATAGAATAGAATAGGATAGCCTGTGCGTGTACATGTGCGCCGGACGGAAACGAACGATATCGGGAACGGGTTCGAGCTCGGACCGGGATGGAACGTCAAATTGTGAGAATACATGGTTAGCACGCGAATAGCGACATTTGAGCCCGGTCTCTCAGCTAGCAGTGATGGCGGTTGCTGCTTGCTTGCAATGGTTTGCATGCCTGAAAGGGGAGAGGAGCCCGGAAATTTGGCCCCGGTTGTGTGGTCAGGAACCGGGCCTTTAGCCCAGGTATTAACGTACTAACCGGGTAATGAACTTAGCCCGATGCCGTGCCCCGTTAACTTACATACTCTGAGCTGCGTACTGGAGAACGGAATACGGTTAACTCGAATGACCAACCTGCCGGCAAAGTCACCATCCGTTTATGTTGGATCGCGTTAAGAGTCCGACATAATCGCCTTCGTTAGCTTCATTACGCGAATGAGGCTACCTATGTCGCTTTCTGTACATTTTCTGTAATGATGTCGATTTCTGTAAATTACGGAGAATTGATAAATGTTCAACTTTTATGCTACGAGTCGTTAAACTTTAATCTTTAAGATAAGTCGGACATTCAGAACATTCCACAAAACTTTTATTTTTATAGTTATATTTTTAATAGTATAGAGTTCAATTTACGTTAATTATGTCCTTAAGATATAAAATAAAATGAAAACTTTAAAACTCGAATATTTTTTATTTTCCAAAATATATCTTTATAGAAATTTTGTGCATTTGAATATGCACAAAATTATTTAATAAATCTGAATTAACTTACCAAATAAAAACAGGACAATAAATGAATGCAGTATTTTAACCAATAATATAGACAATATATTTTTACCAGAAAAACTGTTTTTCAGCCATTGAATAAAAAACTCTTTATCAAGTCCTTATCCATTTCCTACTCATTGTTAATATTATTACAACTATGAGAATACTAAACAATACAAAATCTAAATGAATGTCTAGGAAAATAGGAACTGCATACATTTCTATCAGGGACATCATCAAGGTTTTTAAGACATCTATGCGTGAAGTTGTGCTGTGATCACCTTTCTATTTAAAGATTAATTAAAATATCGTACTTTAAATATATATTACTTTATCATATCTCAATTTATTTACGTTTTCCCGATCTTTTTGAGCAACGGTACTTACAAATTAAAAAAAATTATAAAACGCTCATTAAAAATTTATACTCTTATTAATGTTGGAAGATATGTATTCGAAAGAAAATATGAATCAAAGGAAATCTTGCGATTTATCTAACTGAAATTTATGGAAAAAAATTGGAATACCGCTTTGTGAAGTTTTTCAGAAATTAAGAAAAAATTTATTTTTAGAATATTCATTATAAACGACAATCAAATACGCGAGAGTACGTATAAATAATTAAATCAGGCAATATTCGCGAAATGTATTAATTTTCCTAGAGCGAATATATATCAGTTACTGTTAAAATATTCCTTGCAAAAAGTCAGAATTTATGTATTTAATACCGTTCGAATGCTGCACTATCGATCTCACTCTATTCTAGTAACCGTAAATCATCGAGCCGCCTCAAAGCGCCTAATTAGCAGTAGAGGCAATTGAGCCAAGGGCCGTTTGTTATGTGTACACCCAGCAAATGTATACAAGTACGTATTGCTTATATAGAAATGCATGCTGTATTTTTTCAACCAGTTAAATGAAGATACAAATTCCGCACGCCGAGAACGACGAGTCTAGGAAAATTCAATTGATTGTAAGCTTGTATATGACGCAAAAAAAGCTTCTTCGCTGAAATTACTTTTCAGATTGAAATTCGGATTTGTTTGAGAGTGAATACGAAAGTTTAACATACGATGGCAAATATCTGGTTACGCGAAGCAAATATAAATGTAATATACTCCGGACCAGTCATATCTCGATTTACTTACGTTTTCCCGACCTTTTCGAGCAACTCACAAATTAGAAAAAAAATTGACGAAACATTCATTAAAAATGTATACTTCTATTAATACTAGAAAACATTTATTCGCAAGAAATATATGAGTCAAAAGAAATCTTGCAATTTTTCTAATTAAATGTAAATTTACAGAAAATTCGGAAATCTAATATTCCTCTTTGTTGTTAAAAAATCGAAGCTGACATTATACATATTAATTCGTGAAATATAACACTCGAGACTGAAAACATATATTTTTTATTTTTCAACTGTTTCCATCTCTAAACTTTCAACATGTGATTAAAATAAGCTCACGAAAATAGTTTCTCACTTCTAGAAAAAACATTGCTAAATTTTTCTCAATTATATTTATCTTGTTTTCTCGCGGGAGAATTATTTATTGTTAAACAAAATGGATATAAAAGTAACGTTTCATATAAATGGTGTATCGCTATATAAAATATCGGGCGCAAGTTTTTTAAAATGAAATTTACAGGGAACAGTTGTTCTCGTCTCTTTGCCTCTCCAAGGTAAGCACTTATTTTCGCATCGTACTATCGATTATCGAACATGTAAAACGTAATTCAACATTCTCAACGTCCCGGGAGACTTTAGGCACATCGTGGCGGAGCGGCACTATAGATACTTCGCTTCTATAGATACTATGACAAGATGGAAGACGCGTCTTCCAATCTCTCCGCGGGTTGCAAGACACCGGCCTCGTTAGTAAACACGGACGAAGTTTGCCGGCCGTGGCTCGTGGCTCGTGACGCTATTACGGGATTCGTTGTCTGTCGTACGCGCGTCTGTTCACATAACCCTTCCGGCAACCCGATAACTACTCTTGCTTTCATCCTAACCGACCCTATACTCGCCGCCACCGGGATGACACCGGAAAGTTATGAGTTAATGGTTGTCGCGCGGTATTATTCCGTCCCGAATAAACCGTGCACTAATCAAGCTCGCGGTGTGGCAAAATCAGCGATAAATACCGCATAATCCGTCCATCAGTGAAATGAGATCGTATAATGATTCATTGTTTCTACAGGATATTTGGCAAACTCATCTTTTTTTTAATCAACTGTATCGACTCTTTCATTAATCCATGTGTACTCGGATACTCATATCGAATTTTTAACAGTAAAAATTTTTATATTTTTACATAAATTTCGTTATAATATCTCAAATCCTCATCCTTTCAGTGACAAAATACAGATGACCTTGCTCTCACTTTTCCTTCTTTTTTTAACAAGAATTTTGTAAAATATGATAGTAAAAAACGGTGAAAAATTATATATAGAGGAATTAAAATTATAATAGAAGAGTTAAAATATAATAAAGTACATAATATGATAATTTTTTTATGACAGAAGGTTAAAGAGACAAATGTTCATATAAATGCGTGTGCAAAAACAAAAGTCTGTCCTTTTCTATTTGTCTCATATTTTTTTTTAGAAAAAATCGATTTGCCAAAAATTATAGTGTATTAAAATTGACGAGATTGTTGCACAAATATTATTATATTAAGATGTAATGCATTCTTAAATTATTAATGTCTGAAACAAATTGTTTAATTGTATAATTGAATTATTTTTTTTTTTAAATAATCGTAATGATTGATAGAAGTGAAAGATTATATAAGTGAGATATAATGCGTGCGAGATTGAAACACGAGATTTCAATTTAAATTTAGAAAAATATAAGAAAGTACACTGTTATAATTAATTGTATTTTTTAACGTTAAATATAAATATCGTTAAATATAAACGTAAGAATACGTGAATAAATACACAAAGCTTATTTTTACAAGGTTGTAAAAATAGAAGAGGAGTAGATACAAAACAGTCGCATCGTAAAATCGATAAGAAGACAAAAAGTTCAGCGACACAGAAATAACAAACACAAAGATCGTGGAAAATAATAAATAAAGCTACTTTAGACAGTATCGTGTAAAGAATGCATGAAGCGAAAAAACAATATTCACGCTATTTCTTCGAAAACGTTTTCTCATATAAAAATCTGTTTTTGAAACCATGAACGAAACAACGTTACATTAATTTTAACTACAATTTAGAAGACCAGAAATTATTAAAAAGACAAGGTAACGTAGATATATTTTTGTTAATATAACTACTACATACACATAGATATGAAATATTTTCATCATTATTATGAAAAAATATAGCTCTGAAAGTATTTCAAATATTTTAAAAGTTAAACTTGTAAAAATACAACGTGTATACCAACATTAATGAACAATACACGCATCCGCCTCGTTGGTTTTATCACAATTGTTACACGATGTAAACGCATTATTGTCGGCATTTTGTCGCTTCTATAGCTGTTTGCCCTGTTTGCCCTCCTCTTATCGTTATCGTTTAACGCGCAAATTGGTAAAAGCAGCCACACCCGCTGCCTCCACTTAAAGGGTTAAATCGTGTATTAAACATATATAGTAAACACACACAACAGTTTCGCTAAAGGATGAAATCCGCATACGATCGATACGTATACACACGAAAAATATTCATACAACGTAAACGTTGACGAACGACGTAACGGCTTGTTACGCATTGCCTCGATGCGCTACGGATAGTATCACATATATAAGCGAGAAGCCAACTGAATATATTTTGATCTTTTGTATGATATTCCAAAAATTATCATTATTTGAATTAATTATTTCAGAATAAAATATTTTTAATGAAATCTTTTGTTCAAAAATTTATTGTGACTGTATGTATGCTAGAACTTCACAGCGATAATAATAAAATAATTAATAGAATATGTAACGCAAAAAAAAAATTGTATTAATTCAATAAAATATAAATTTTTTAATTAAAACGTCCTTTTTTTAAATCAATGATTCCTTTTTTATAAGCAGATTGAAAACTTAATGAATTATTTAATTAAAAATTTACTGATATAATTGTAATTAATGCCGAGCTAAATGAAATAAATGGAGAAACGAGAACATATATTTAAAAATATAATTCGAAATGTTAGATATACAATATTTAGCTTATCTATTGTACCTGACAGAATCAATAAAGTTAATTGTATCAATATCAGTAAGGAATAAGGCCAAAATATAATAAGTAAATTATAGTATTTATTCATATAATTTTTCTAATTATAGACAACATTTTATAAAATTATTTTACCACACTGAAAAAAAAGTCTGGTTACATTAATCGAAATTCTAGAAAAATAAACAAATTAAAATTTTATAATTAAATCTATTATATTATAATTCTACTCGAGGTAGCCAAATATCCAATTATGATGATTGGAATTTTGATTAATATGATCAGAATCTACTGGTTCATTCATTTTCAACCAGAAATTTTTCTCAGTGCACTTATTCTTATTTTACTTGCTCCCGATTATTCCATTTAATCTCTCAGGTCAAATAAAATAGCAATTTTCAAAGATATTCCAGCGAAATGATACTTCGATATCAAAAATTGACTCGTATTCGTGAGCATATTGGACCCTCGTTTCTATACACAACACCGAGCCGAGCTCGATTCGCGTAGCTCGCGGAAAAACTACGCGAGGCCGAGCGTAACGACTGATGCATATTTATTAGGTCCGCCTGCTGCTATCGCGACGGTGACCGCGCTTTAACCTTTGTAACCGCTTTTTATGCTTCTGCGGAGAACGAGAAACAGAGAGAGAGAGAGAGAGAGAGAGAGAGAGAGAGGAGCAGACACCATTTCATACGTGGTTGTAGCTACGTGTCGATCGACATCGCTAAATCCCGCGTAGAGTGTCGATCGCGCGATATCCGTGAGACTTAAATCACCCAAACGGCACGGATTCTTTCTCGTAAAATCACGAAATAAATGCTCGCGTAGCGCGTCGTGTTATCAATCGTCGCGAAATCAAGACTTATTGACCCCGTGGAACTGCGAATGTACACGTTTGTTCACGATTCATAAATAACGATTTAAGTATCGGATTTAGAGTATCAGCATCGCTATACAAAGCTATCACATTTTTCCGTAAGAACATGAAGTACAAAAGTAAACAGATGTTGTTTTTTGTCATCTTTTCTCGCGGTTGCTCTATTAAAACTGCAAAACCTAATTATACGGAAAGAACGATTTTGCTAAATTATATGTATCTAAAAATTTAGTTAGATACAGATTTAAAAATAATTTCGTTAGACCATCAAAATTGTGTAGAACGCTTAAGCTGGTTGCTAAAATATGTCAAAAATTTTTACAATATTGCTCATTATGCTTGAGCTTATTATGCCCCTACATAATAATTTTGAGTCCAATAAAATTAACAAAATTATTTTCAGATCTATTATAAATTTAGTTAAATTTTTAGATACCTCAGCAAAATTATTCTCTCCGTGTAAAGTTAAAAAGAAGAACATCCCTTTCATGAGTTATATAAAAAAATATAATGTGTGAGTATAATAAAAAAAACAATGAAACGTATAATAATTAACATATGTTGTAAATAAAAAATAAGCACTATTATTTTTATAAGCTGCATTCCCATTCATAATATTATACACGTATATTTAACGTATACATGATTCTTGATATGTATTAAAGAGTAGAAAATTGCTCAATTATAATATTTCGAAAGTAATTTACCTTATTCCTCTTCTTCAAAGAATAATTGGATTATGTTTTACAAAGAATCTAATTAAAATATCGCAAACTTATCGCAAGAGAAACTAACAAAATGGTCGTATCACATTGCCAGTAACGTATATCGTGTTGACATATATCATGTTACACATAGCTTTATAGTTAAATAACTTCTAGGCATAAATAAATGGAGGACGGAAGAAATAAATGACAAATCCGAGAGGTAAAATCGCGTTAAGGTGCGCATACGAAAAGTAAGTGTTCGAGGGCGGCGGCGGCGGCAGGTTAGATTGCAGCTTACGACGGAAACGTCGCGTACGCCCTTTGCACTCGCCCTATTTAATTATGTTTCACTTGACGGGGTATAGCGGCAAGTCCGCCGTCGCCGGTACTTTGCGGTAACCGGCGCACGTGCACCGCGCCCGGACTTAATTGCGTTTACAACTGTCCTCGTCCAGCTTTCGCTACGATGCGGTGTCGGGCAACTTGCTCCTCGGGAAGCAGACGAGACGAGACGAGACGGCAGTACCGAGGCGAGAGGAGACGTGCGGTGGCGACTGCGACTGGCATCCGCGTCTGCATAATATTTATTCGCAAAATCGACCATCTCGTTTCCACTCCACATTAATCCCGCCAGTAATGCGATGCAGAATACCTTTCTACTTCGTTTAAATCTACAACGTTTCGCGGTAATTTATGGTATTAAATTAAAGCGATCAACATGCAACAGAAGTTCTAATGTACTGTCGTGTATTAAATCATTGCAATCATTTCCGTCCGTTATTCACCGAATGCTCAACATATTACTGTATGTATTATAATGTATTATGATCAATTATTTTGATAAACATCTCGAAGTTTTCTATAGATTTACACGATGAAAGTCGATGTATTCGAATATGTTTGCGAACCAATTGGTGCCGAGTTCTTGATTTGATGTTACGAACTAAACAAATTGTATGTTACAACGAAGTAATCAATTGAATAGAAAAGAAATACGTTTTGAACAATAAATCTTATTTCTTTAAAAAGCGGCAATCAATTAATTATTTGACAATTTTACTTTATATCTTTATATCGTCTATGTTTTAAGTTATACATAATGATTATGTATTTCTTCTTTAAAGTATAATACTTAATTTATAATAATTCGTTTATAACGATAATACATTTTATACGCTATTATATTAGTTGTAACGTAATAGAGATGTTGCAACAATATTTATAATTTAATTTTACAGAATAATTATTTCAATAGTTTTGTAATAACATTACATTACTCAAAAATAAATGAGATTATAAGTAAATATAATTTCACTTATTAGCAAAGTTCATAAATAAAATTATATTTAAAACAATAGTTTACACTTTAAACTCCGCAAATCGAAATAATTAAGCAATTTTTTAATTTACAAAACATTTATCAAATATTTATCAGTATTATAAAAAATATGCATTGTATGCAATTGTGTACAATAGTATCCAATTGTATTGTGTACAAATGTACAATAGTACATCCGCAAAAACTTTTAATTATTTTACTCAATATCCGTAATTCTTTTGTTACATCCTCTTATATACACAATACATGTACGTTAGTGATAAATGAACAGCAAACGTATTAATGGATACTATTAAGAACACAGTCAATAAATCTTATTTATAGACCATTAGCATCGCAAATTATATCTATTTTGTAGCCTCTTGGGGGTCAAAACACAATAGCTATCTCAAATTCCTTCCCTCCCTATTATTGATAGGGAAATTCGATTTCTCTATCGAGAGAAGTTGTCAATAAAGTTAACAATTCTTCGTCGAGTAATAATTTCGCAAGATCATACGAGTACAAATTTTCAAATTGCTTATTAAAATTTCTTTGTTGGAATCGCTCCTTCATTCTTAAGCAACTTGCGTATTGGGGCCAATGACGTTGGAAAATTACCTTTACTTATCCCTTCAAAGACCGAACCCCTTCGTAAAGCCCGGGACAAAATTCAGGCGAGAAGGAGAAGGACCTCAGAGAAATGTGTACGCGAGAGAGAGAGAGAGAGAGAGAGAGAGAGAGAGGAGAGAGAGGAGAGAGAGAGAGCACCGCTACGCCCTGGGGCACAGACCGCGGATCCTGGGATCGATCTCTCCCCATAGTCGCGCGTGACGTCATGGCCGACCCACTCTCGTGACACCGACCCAAGCGCCACGCTGTACCACATCCCCTGATGGGCGCGGAAGAGTCAGGTAGCACGTAGAACTGATAGGTAGGGTAGTACCAGCGAACGACCACTCACCAGTGAATGACCACTGAGTCTTCATACTGCGACTAATGTAATTATGTGCCGGTAAAGAGATGTGAATACGCGACCTGGAGATTATTAATTATATTACATGATTCTATACATATACCATTATGCGGTTAAAAAATAAATAATTTAACCAAGTTGGTTAATATACCAATTTTTACAACAATTGACGATTTATTAGACATATCAAAATCGATATATGAATACTTCTTATATATCGCTCATTTGTTACAACAATAACACGATTAAAAAATTAAGTTTTTCAAAAAGTAATAAGTTTAAATGTTCTAAATAATTAAGATTTTGTAATGTTAATTTTGAAATATAATTTTTTGTGAGAGGAATAAAAGTATGTTTTTTTTCTTTTTTTATATTTATCCGTTATTTTTCTATAAACAACTCCAAAATGATAATCTTATAATTATATCGTTATAATACAATAGTAAATAAGCGATATATAATTCTTGTTTTTTCTGCTAAAGGAAACGGAAATGTGAAGAGCAAATGTCATCTTTATAGTATACGAAGACGATGTACCTTCACTTAGCGAAGACATTGAAGTCTCTAAGAATTTTCTATAACTGGTTACTGGGTACATCTATACCTATCGTATCCACCTCGGACCGGGATGTCACCAATTCTGACAGCTGGCGTCAGTATTCCCCTCGAGCTGACCCTCTTTTACGCGCCGTGAACGTCGAGATGAAAGTCTCGGGAATAGAGTTATCTTGAAGGAATCTCAAGAGCTCGAGACACCGAAGTCTAGTACATATATATATCAAGTTGATTCGAAGAGAAGAACCGAGGGAATCAAAGATAATTATATCGAAACCCGTTGTAATTTTACCATCAAAGATATAATCCTAAATGTCAGTTGTCTTTGCGTTATTATGTTTATAATACAATTTAAATAATT
>Ga0157362_1000707_pt1 | contig 12149 bp, 12 predicted proteins | sample AttlaeALBM3_FD_111480 | JGI IMG/M metagenome (GOLD analysis project Ga0157362, IMG submission 111480) | Fungus gardens microbial communities from leaf cutter ant in Ribeirão Preto, State of São Paulo, Brazil - Atta laevigata ALBM3 | ecosystem: Host-associated > Fungi > Mycelium > Unclassified ... | reverse complement strand
TCGCTACATGATACATATTCTTTATCGCAGTCAAGTAAGTATGGCAATCCGTCTATAAGAAATGTAAAATGCTTTATATTTAATTACGTTTACAAATTAAACAAGTAACAGAAAAAGTTTACTCACAGAGGTTTTTTTGAGCTTTTCATCTGAGCTCCGTAATTTATCTTTGTACATTTTCAAGTCTTCGGAAAGACCCTTAATACTATTAGTTTGTTTTATCGATTTCTCATTGACTACAGTCAGTTCGTGCTGCAATTCCATCATACGATCCTCGGTATCTAAACGTGCTTTCTCCGATCTTTTCAACTGACTAACAAGTTTTTCTACATCTAATAAAGAGCCTTTGTACATAACGATACCTTCCGGAATCGTTTCTTCGTTAGCTTTTTCTAAGATACAATCTTCTCTTCGCGCTCTTTTTGAAGGCGGTCCGCTACCCACAAATACAGGTAATAATTTTTTATTTCCTACAAACATATAGCAATAATTAAATATATTTAATCAATTAAATATACTTAATGTTGTATGTTTCATTAAGAAAATATAAGAAGAAATGCTTTACCGAGAGCAAGCGAACGCAATATATCTTCCTCGTTCTCTCCTTTAGCCGATTCACCTTTGTCACTTTCTTTATCGTCTTTCTTCTCGTCTTTTAAGTCATCTTCCTTTGATTTATCTGTTAATTTTCGATAATGCAGAGAATCTCTTGTAACGACTTTTTGTACTAATTTCCGTACTTGAGCTCTTGACAAATTTAATCCGAGAGTATAAATAAGTTCTTCAATATCTTTATCAAATATATATCCACAATGCGTCTGATCAAAATATACAAAAGAGAGTAAAAGATAAGGATCATGTGTATATAATTTTGTTTTCCTTTTTTTTCCATCTTTATCCCTGTCCCTCCTACCGTCTTTTACAGAATCATCATCCTGTATAAGTAACAACGTTTATATTAACACAATTAATTATATCATTTGTTGCATAATAAACGCTACTCTTACAAAATAATATTGTATTTTTTGTTAATAAAAGAAAATAATTTAATATGAAATATGGAGTGTAAAATGTAAAAAATGAAGTCTCTTTTTCTTACATCTGATTCATCATCTTCATCTTCTTCTTCATCGTCATTTTTCTCCTTTTCTCTGTCTTTGTCGTCTATTTTACATTTTATATCTTTATCATCCTTTTTATCCTTGGCTTCTTCTCTTTTCTTATCATCTCGTTTTTCATCCTTCTTACTAGATTTCTTCTCATCTTCCTTCCTTTTATCATCTTTCTTATCATCTCTCTTATCGTCTTTCTTATCTTTCTTCTTATCTTCATCCTTTTCCTTAGTTTTTTCAGGGAGACTGGATAATGAACGGTATATGCGAAAACCAAAATCCCGCATTAACATTTCGTTGAACAGTTCCGCAAACAGAGATACTTCAAAAGAATGTTCCTACATATTTAAAAGATTTATGTAAAAATTGTCTTTTTTTGAAATAAATGAAAATAATTTCCAAAATAAATTACCTTGGTATCTTCTGGTCTGTAATCCAATAACACACTCAAAGACATAACTGTACAGTCAAATTTTCCACTCTTGGCCATTCTAGAGGGATGAACAATAATGTGCGATGAATCGGGTAAGGTATACCTCTTTTCGAGTACAGTACGTTCACGTTCATAAAGTTTTCTCTTATCTTCATCATGCTAAAAATAATGCAAATAAATAGATATTAAAGACCTGAAATATATATATATATAATTTCTAAGAAATAATTTTATATTCAATATTTGTATGTTTAATAATATAAAATTGCTTAAGTGTATTAGTAGTGTTTGCTTACATCTTTATTATCTCTGAATTTTTTATCTTCTTCTTCCTTTGATGTTGGGACGTCTTCTTCGTTTTCATCCGCCTCGTCTTGCCGACCTTCTTCTTTGGCTTGCTCGGACTTTATAGCCTTTAAAAGTCTAGCTAACAATTGTGACTTTAAGCCTTTTGAGCTTAAATTACGAGCTGCCAGTTCTTGACGTAATTCGTTCACCTGTAATTGATTAAAAAACATTGGATTTGAATTTGAGAAATAGAAAAATTTTGATTCCATATTTAAATACTAACATTCATCGATTTGGGATCTAGCTCAGAATAGTGCGTGGGATCCTTTTTCTCAGGCATCGAATCGTCCTGGAAGAAGAAAGCACACATTAGTCAAAGAGAAGTAAAAAGCCCAGAGAAAAAAACTACAAAACAGAAGCAGCCCCTATAACGAAACGAAACCACTCCCTCTTCATTCTTTCTCATCATTCTCTATTTTTTTCAACACTCTCTCACATTGTAACGATATACACATATCTTCATTCACGATGATCGTCAAGTATGACTCAATAACTGCTAGAATCTCATAGTGTCCTGGCTCTGGTGTCTGTGTGATCGGTAGGTTATGGATAATATCAATAATGTTGTAGTATAAAACGATGATTAAATGAAAATTTTTGAATGATTTTTCAATGTTGGTGAAGGTTTCAGGAAAGGGAATGGCTCAGCTGCGCTCTTCTCCGAGCTAGGCTTGCTTGCTTCTCTTGTTAATGCAATGTGACTGCCATTGGCTAAGGGAGCGATACATTACCCGTCGATCCTTGCGACATTTAAAAGCGTTTGCATTAAGAGCATTAAGAGCTCTTGTTAATTTACACATATAATAATAAAACAGCAATCTTAATATTAATTATGTATATACAAACTTTGTCTTATTAAAAGTTGTACATATACATAATGCTTTAGTTTTGCGATATCGTAAATGACTTGTTCCATAAAATAAGAAATCTCATCTTATGAAAGAAGTCAAATCCATGTATTTCATTGAAAAAGAACAGAGTTTAACCATCCACTATTAATCCAAGTAAACTTACATTTTGAAATAATTTTACTGTTGTTTATCGATGAAATATACCCCGTACGTTAACCCAATAAACCTAAATTATGATTTTTTTTTAACCGATGAGTGTGATCTGTTACATGAAAAAAATAAAACGAGTTACAATATCCGAGATTAACTTACTGATAGGATCGATGGACAAGTATAGCCTATTGAAAATCCAGTTTAGTAATAGGGAAAAACGGTGGCACGAATATATATATAAATATATAATAATGTAATAAAAAGTTATAAAAGTAATATGGGATGATGTTGGCAGTGCCTTTTGATCAGCGGCGGCAGCCTCATCAGTTTCATTGGCAGCGTCCAAATCGTCGGGATTAGAGGCAGCACGCAGCAACTTTCGCTCCAGTTGTTTCTTATAGTTGAGTTGCAGCCCGTCCCATTCCAATCTGGTAGGTACACAGCTCCAAACATCTGGGAGAAATAGTATGACGGTTTCAACGCGAGAGGGTACCACTCGCCCGGACTTGTGGGTCGTTTCTGCGCGTCTGTAGTAGAGTTCCAGGAAGCGGTACCTGTGCCGCAAGGAAAAACAATACCCAAACGTCAACTCAGATTAATGCCGCTTAGCGTTGCCTTATATGCTAAGTGTTCGCTCGCTTGTTCGTAAAGCCCACGCACTGCATACAAAGCCACGTACAGCGCACAACGTAGAGACCATTTGAGAGAGAAAGCACAACTCAGTGGGTCACAATCATATAATAATAGAACAATAGTGATGATTTGTCTGCCGCGACTGCTCGTGTATCGTCGTCGACGGGGGGAGGGTGTGCTCGAAACCGGGATCCAGTGCAGCAATCTCCATCAGTCGCTCATGTTTAGAATAATAAATACGTACCTCCACTGCAGAGAAATCGAGCTACAATCTTTATCAAGTCAGAGAACTGATATTAGAAGTTACTGTCTGTCGAGATCGTGGATAGTACACCTGTCAGATATATAGCTTAACGTCATATAGTGTTCTATCTTGACTTTTTTTTTTAATAACTCGTTTTTATGTCATGAGAGAAATGTAGCTCTAGAAATGTAGTCCTAGATAATTAGGAAAAAAGAATGGAATTTTTTATAAATGAAGAATAATTCCGTAATTGTGACCTTTGGTTTGTAAAGTAGTATCGACGGAAATACAGAATATGCAATATTAACGGGCAGAAAAATTTGGTGATATCACATTGCTTTTTGAACGAATCGGGGCTTTAAAAAAAAGCAGTCTATGGAAGTGCTTCAGAGATGTACAACGAAAAGTATTTTTACGTGATAAGACGTACCACTGAGTGCAACTGGACAAATCTATGCCGGTAAGTGCTTTACAGGTCCTCACAGCCGTCCTAATTAACACAGACGGATCCTTTTCAGGATTAGGACCGTCTAACGAAGGACTCCATGGTCCACCTATGGCCATTGTCTCGTTTTTGCCTCGTAAGCCTACTAAGAAATTTATAAGGCGTGTAGGGTGAACGTAATCACGATCGGGATCTCTGTCTTCAGAAACACCACAACATCTTTTGTATATCTCTTCCATGGCGGGCATGGATATGAGCATGACCTAAAAATAATCGAGAAATATTCAATACATAAAATTATTTTGATATGCGAATATGTGTCTGTATTCCAGTTTCTCGTGCTACATATATCTCGCGTTTCTACAAAATCTTGCTTGTATTTTATCATATAATGATAACCGTGACACAACTTCTTGACAGACCTTCGCAGAAAACAGATAATCAGCATCCGATGGTTCCAGTACTGCTGTATTTTCATTACATGGATCGACATCTTTATGCATAACATGGAAGGAGCACGGTTTATTAAGAGTAAATGGCATATGCGGTGGAAAGGCATCGACCCATCTGAAGTTAGTGGAAAAGAAGTCGCTAGGAATGTACATATTTTGATAGCGTCTTCTTATTTCAAGAACATCTGCTTCAGGCCTGTATAAGGAGCAATAGGAGTATAATAAGGAGCAATAAAACTCTGCCAATGGTATGCATGTTCATAAAATAGATAAATTGCACTTACAAATCAAGTGCAATTTTCGGTATTTGCACCATGTAACGCGGCACGACTCGCGTACGCCGGCGTGGTCTTGGCGATTTGCTTCTCCTAGTCCTCGATGGGCTTCGATCCTCCTTCTTCTCGCGTTCTCTTATTCTCTCTTCGCGACGTCTTTTTCTTTCTATTTCCTCGTCGTCATTTCTCCGTTCACGAGGAGATCTTTCTCGTACTCTACTAACTTTGTTACGGTTGCTGGTAGAATTGGAATTTGTTGTACTTGATGTAAACCTACTACAATACAATTTTTTTACATTGATAAAATATTCGGAATATTTATTGAAACTTGGATTTAAACATTGAGTATTTAAATACTGTTTTAAATATTTCCAAATTTTTAATATTATAAATAGCTATCAAATTTGAATCATTTGATAACAGCTTCAGTAGAAAAAACAGTTGTGTTATAAAATCTTTTAATATTATTGATTCTTGTACTTAGTTCTTCAATGGATTTTAATATATAACCAATCACATTAAAGTATCTTATAATAGTTGCAAAGTTGCTTTTTTCTACTAAACATATTAATATTAAAGATATTAGTGTTAAAGATTGATTCAAATATTTAAAATTAAACACTACTTTATATCGCAAAAATATGAATAACATAATAATATAAGCTAATAATATATGTTATAGATAATATAATAATATAGTTAATTATTCAACAATTATGTACATATTTTTCCACCTGTTATTAGGATTTTCTGTGGGAGGAGGTACAGCATTGTAAGTGCCTGATGTCCTATTTGGCTGTTGCTGTTGCTGCTGTTGCTGACGGTTTGGCTGATTAGTTTGCTGAGTGTTTGCACTGTTGCTATTATTACCCATAGGCAGCACTTGTATTCTAGTGGCATTCCATTTAAACGGCATTGAAGGATTGTACGACGCTTCTACAAGCACACGATCTCCTACAATGGGATTAGATCCCTTTACGCACGCACTGAAATAGAGAGAGAAAAAGAGACTCAGTAGAATATACAAAGTAAAAGCATATAAAATATAATAAATTAAAATATAATAAATTAAAAAAAAAAGTTTCAGAAAGGAGCAAATACTAATTGTGTTGTAATGTAATAATCTTTTTATTAATGAATTCATTTCACTAACGAATAATATTTTCGATGTTTAGTTGATCTTCGTCAGTTCAATATAAATGTAATGCTCTTTTCAATTCTTATATGTAATAAATTAAAATCAAAATTTTTCTACACGACTAGTGAGAAACAACAATAAATTAATAATTGTAATAAGAGATCATAAAATTCTCTCTCTTTTAGCATCTTATAATATACATCGATAAGTAAAAATTGAACAATACATCGATTATTAAAATGAAGATAACTAATTCATTGCTCAGAGTCGAGAATCTTGTTAAGTTCATTGTAAAGAAGTGTAGGGAATTGAAAATAAATATTTGAAATATTAATTATTAAATAAGAGTTTGTATAAACATAGTAAAACAGTAACATATAGTAATATAACATAATAACATAGTAACATAGATGATAACATGATCTATAAATTATAAGTGAATGTAGTATAACTAATGATCACACAAGAATTTAACATTTTAAACAATTTACTGAAAAATTAATTGCCAAAAAATTATTTGAGTTTCCAAAAGTTTAACAGTCTTATATCAGGCGCTGCCTATATATTTGCCAAAAATACACAAAGAAAATGTTCCCTCAGAATCATTATTTCATCCATTGTTTATATATGTTTATACATTTGCCAAATTTTTACAGAAAATCATATCTAAAAACATTTCTGCAGCAAAAAACTTTCATTTTTAAATTTGCTTTGCAAAAGAGGAGCCGATATATATTTCTTAAGTGTGCAATATATAATATTACATAATATTACATAATAAATATATTGTTGAATGCGAAATTATAAAAAAATTAAATAACGAAAAATTTGATTGTTATGTTATTTTTAATTTTGACATCCACTAGGCTACTGTGTGTGCCGGTGGTTTTCATTGTGTTTCAGGCTTAAGAAAATTGTATTTTTTTTTACCTAGTTTACTTACCTAGTTTGAAAAAATACATCTTCATCTACAAAGCCAAAGTTATCGTGTACTTTAGTAACAGTACCCGTGAAAACCCTCTGTTTTGTCGATGACGAAGGTACGTTCTGTTGCACCTGTTGTGGAACACCAGCTACAGAGGGTTGAAAAGCATTTGTGTTTAATGCCCGTGGCGTTGGATATGAAACTGTAGCGACTTGAGGATATAATTGTCCTGCTATACCCGATGGTAAATTCGAGCCGAGAGTTGCCATTGATGCCATGGTGATGTTGGGCTACACAAAATTATTTAAATAATTAATCTGATACTGAATACATAAAAATGTTAATCCATATCTTACTTGCTGCAATCCTAGACTCTGTTGGTAGACTTGTTGGGTTTGCTGTTGATACTGCACCATAGGCTGTCCTCCGATACTGCCCATGGCTTGGCCCAACATTTGTTGTTGGATGTTTTGTATACCTTGTCCTTTTAAGAAAAAATATCAAAAATAATTATATAATTAAAATTTTTTTATCACAGTTTACCTGTCACAATTTAAATTCGTACATTTTCAAATCTTTTACATATCTATGTATTCTCTACATTATAAATATGCAAAGGGAAAGATATTCCAGAAAATTGTTTTATTTTAGTAACAATATATTTTTATATAATATAGATCATTTCAGCAATATTACAGTAACATTGCAAATGTTGCAGTAATAGATTCGTTCACGTTGTTTTGCACTTTTTGCATACAGAATTTTTGCTTTCTCTTTTTCCATGCGGAAATATATGTTTGTCTTGTTTTAAGTAAATAAATTTTTGAGAATTTCAAGCAATGCAAATCTAATGTTGCTGTAAGTTTATGTGACGTACAAGTTGCTCCGGATATCATTAATTTTACTCAAGAATAAGTTTTTTTATTCCTGCAGTAGAATTTTCCTTCTAACTTTGATCAAATATTAAATAAATATACCTATAGATTACTTTAAGTCCAAAGTATAAACTAGCTTAAGTATAGAAAACAGATCTAAAGTTTTTCATGAGAAGTAATCAACAGCAAAAAGAAAGGATAATAGAAAGAGAAAAAGACAACTAAAGCTAACTAACAATAACATCAACAATTATCATTCAGTAATGTAACTGTTACATACAACATGTGTCACATTACATTTATTTTTTATTTTTATTGTCGAGCATGAAATTCTAACGCGATGTTATGTTATTGTTAGTTGGTGTTTACTGTGAACTATTCCTCTGGGGCACTGTTTCACTGGCAGCGAGCAGTTTGGAGGTCATCGAGTGGTCGAAGGTAACTCTCGTGCTCCAGAATGGAACATAACGCAACCGACAGCGCGAATCGGACTTGCGTAATAAGATCGCGACACTCACACGGTCGAATGTATGTTCGGCCATGAAGCAGAGCCAATAATAAAGGATTTTGGCAGCTTTCCGTCACGTTGCACACGGAACGACGACGAGGGTGATACGACGAAGACCTCGTTCGTGTTCGTCTCGCAGTAGGAAAAACACGCGTCAAAAAATCGCTCACCTGCATTGCGGACCCAAGGTGGATTCTTGCCGCCGCCAAACGGCGACAGATTACTCATTCTGCGTATTGGCGGACCGACCTTGTCAGACCGGCTGTGCGAATATATGCGAAACAAGACAGATCTGGCAAGCACTTTCGCTCAGCGTCCTTCATTCGGGCGCCATATTTCCGGAATGTACTAGCCTATTACATTATTACTGCGCATGCGTGAATCGTTCTGGCGGCGTCCCGCGGTCGCGGAGCGGCCGACCGGAAGTTGTCGCGCTCCAATCGCCACTCTCATAATTGTCGGTCTTTTCAAAACATGCTTAGTTCATGCGTATCAATTTTTAAATTGTTTGGAAATCCAAATAAGGACATTTAAGAAGAAATATAAGAAAAAGACGACATTTTAGAAGAATTCTCATTTGGAAGGCTAAAAGATTATATGAATTTTTTAAAAAGAATAAGGTTAGTATATTATATTAATATAAAATTATATTAATATAAAATTTTCATAAGACTTTTTATTTACATAGAAAAAAAAAGACTTATGCAAGATTTATTAAAAATGTCATTTTGACATAATTCCATTCGTTCTAGCCTGAAATAAAAAAATTATTAAATTGTAACAATTATACTATTACTGAGATCATGCATTTAATTTACGAGTATTCTATTTTATTATATAAAAAAAAACGATTTTAATTTTAATCCATTTTGTTCTGATTGGTTGAAATTTAATTTGTAGTCCTTATCTCTAATGTGTAGTGTGATACAGACTTTAGGTATCCTCATGATAGTCGAAAATTTTGGAATCACGTGTAAAAGTAATGTAGTGGAGATCGATCAATCGAAATCATTTAAATTTAGCGCGTTTGTATAATTTTTCATGGAATCTCGGGGATATGGAAAGTAGTGGAATTACTCAATTGAGAACTGAGTAGTGTTGCGACGCGTTTAATTAACACAAGTGTAATTGAGTCATATCTTAATCGTAATCGTTAATCGTGCAATATAAATGCAATGTTTACTCATTGGTAATCCGCTCTAAATTCACATTTCGTGACAATTGAAATTGAATGCCAACAAAGCAATACAGCTGCATTTTTTCGAATATAAAGTAAAAGCCTAAATATTATGAAATATCTTTTTTTTAAAGGCTTGTAATTTATTTAATTTTCTTGACTCTTATTTTTAGATATGTTAACCCTTCGTTAACATATATCTTTTTTCGATTATTTTTTTGACGCAGAGTGATTCACACTCAAAGCAATGTTTAAACAACTGACATTCTCATTTAAAAAATCCAATCAATATGAAAAAAATTATGGGTCTGTCAATTTCAAGGTCTGTAGAATACATTCAAATTTCTGATTGAAATTCATTATAGTTTTTGTGAAAAAAATTCTTCAATAGAGAAAAAACAAGTAAAATTTTTGAAAAATTGTAACTTTTAAAAAATTCAATATTAAAAAAGTTAAATATTAATAAGTTAAAAATTTACAGAATTGTTGTTCAGATATGATACTCCAAAAAAATTAGTTTGTAAGTTGGTTTTAGAAAAGGGTATTTATTTATTGAATGTAGGCGATTTTGGGAATTGAAAAAAACAGAGATTTTTTATAAATATTGAATTATTGTTTTACAAAGAAATTTAAAAGAAAATTGAGTTTCAGAGAGTTAAAATAATTTTATGGGTAGTTCCTACCCAATATGTCAATGAAGGGTTAAATTTATGAAATATATTCAAGAGAAATATGTTCAAAAATCTTATCGCCAAAAGTTTGCAATCGATAATAGCTATACTTATTTGCAGTATGTGAAAGTTATCAAAATTGTCGATTTTTATTAATTCAAAAAAAGGGTTCCTGATATGAGATACAAAGGTTTCCTTATATGAGATGGCTCTCATAATAGCAAATGAAAGGAAGAAATATTTTGGTGTAATTATGTACTGACCTATGACTATGGGTGCAGCCAAAATCTCATTACTAATGCTTTGAAACATTTTTTTACGATTTGGCTAATCAAAATTAGAATACTTCAAAACATTTATGCATAAAGCTAGTTCTACATTAGTCACATTACAATATCACAAGCGTTACGGTTCAATCAAAGTCGAGCTAATATATACACATACATTATCATTCATAATTACTCAAACAAGATGTTTAAAGTTAAATAAATATTCTATGTTGTGATTAATACAGATAATTCTTAATTAGAATAATTGATATTGTTGAGTTATATGTTGATTATAATTGTATTTAAAATTTAAATTATTGAAACAACATTCAAATTGTCTTTAAATTATTTTTGAATCCATATTATATTAGTACAGTTCAAAAAGTTCTGAATCACCTTTAAAAAATGATTCAGATGAATCTTGATGTATTTAGAAATATATTAATATAGAAATATATTATTAATAATTGTTTTTTGGATTCAGAATTTTTTTTGACGAACCAATATCGATTCAAGTATAATTGATAAGAGTTCGTGAATGATTTAAATTTAGAATATAATTTAGAATTATGTAATCAATATACAACAAAAACAGTATCGATTATTCTAATAAAATATCATCTGTTTTATCAACAGTATGGAACACTTACTCAGCTTTTGAAATCGGAATAAAATATAAAATATCTGTTAGTCGAATAATTATGACTGGTATAAATGTATGTATTGTTTTCAAAAAAATATCCTTTTTCAAAGAAACTTTATGTAATAAATTTACTTTTAGATATTTTTAGATTTATTGGGCAAATTTCCCTCATTGTGTGCCTGTTAATTAACTTCCTTGCAGTATTCGAGTACGCCGAGTTTCTTTCATTTCAATCGTTTTATTGTTCTCTCGTAATTTTCCCCAATTATGTACAAAAATATAATGAGAATCATTACAGAGCTCATAACGTTTAGGTACATGATGCGATACGCTCTTTCATTGTCGTAGTTTCTTTTGGTAGATCTTTCGAGTGCGCTTAAAAACATGAATGTGAAATGTGGTAGCATATCATGCTACCACGCGCAGATCGCTCGTTTCTATATATACATGTGAAGATATCGCATTTTATTATTCAGCATTATGCCCTAAAATTCTATGAAGATCTTTGCGTTTTACATTTCGTTAACTAAAAAATTATTTTAGAAAAACAGAGATGCAAACATTATGTTTTAATATTTCAAGAATAAAATAATCTAATTTAAAAAAAAAATAAAATACGACGTTTATACGGTTGTCTTATTTCTTACAAACTTCCGTAATTGTTTCGTATGAACGTTGCTAGAAATATAAGAAGAATAAAACTTAGTGATTACTCCGTTTATAAATAATAATTTCTCTTAATAAATAATTAGATTTATGAGGTTAAAGCTGTATCGCGAAATTGCAGTTAGCTCAATCTGATTTTTCGTTAGAAAAATATTGTGATCAATGCGTGAGAAAAAGTGACTCGCTTAAGTTAACAAAGTGTAGTCAAAGTACAAAATGTATAGTAGCAATGATATTCTAGGAAAAGTATTGCATCTGTTAGGAAAAAAAATCGAAAGATTTTCTTGGTCTCTTTAAAAGTTTTTATAATCTATTTATCAGTTGTTCGAAG
>Ga0157362_1000706_pt1 | contig 12152 bp, 11 predicted proteins | sample AttlaeALBM3_FD_111480 | JGI IMG/M metagenome (GOLD analysis project Ga0157362, IMG submission 111480) | Fungus gardens microbial communities from leaf cutter ant in Ribeirão Preto, State of São Paulo, Brazil - Atta laevigata ALBM3 | ecosystem: Host-associated > Fungi > Mycelium > Unclassified ... | reverse complement strand
CGCAGATCGCGCGGCACCACCAGCATGGCGCGCCGCGCCGCATCCACACGCTCTCGCTCAAGCAGTGTAACCAATTCTGCTGCGCCCGCCAGAGATTGCTGCTCAAAGGCGAGCGCCTCTGTCTGCGGGCCGGGTTCGCCGCGTCCGGGCAGCGGCGCGGTAATGCGCAGCTCATGACCGTCGACGCGCGCCTGTAGCGCCTCAAGCTCATCCGACTGAGCGACAAACCAGCTGCCGCGACCGGCTAGCTGCAGCGCGTCGCCCGCCATCACCTGCGTCAGCGAGCCCTGCTGCTGCAGGCGCGCACTGGTGACCTGGTTGAACAGCGCGCTGCGCGCCGCCGAGAGGATCAGGCTGCGCTTGTTGCGATCGCGCAGGCTGATTTCGCCGCGCGCCCACTGCTGCGCCATGGTCAGGTTATTGCCGCCGCGCCCGAAGCGCTGCGTGCCGAAATAGTTGGGCGCGCCGGCGTCGCGGATTAACGCCAGGCGCGACTCCACCGCGTCGCGATCGCTGATATGACGCACCACGAGGCGAAAGGCGTTGCCCGCCAGCGCGCCGATGCGCAGCTTGCGCTTATGCCGCACCGCTTCAAGGATCTCGACTCCTTCCAGCGCAAAAGCGCTCAGGTCGGGCATCGCGTTACCCGGCATACGGAAGCAGAGCGTCTGCTCGGTCACCGCATGACGGTCTTTCATGCCGGCGTAGCTCATATCGCGCTGATGCACGCCGAGGAATTTCGCCAGCGCCTCTGCTACGAAGCGAGTATTGGCACCGGTTTTACGGATGCGCACCAGCAGATGCTCGCCCTCGCCGTCGGCGCCGTAACCGAGATCTTCCACCACCACGAAATCTTCCGGGTTGGCTTTAATCACGCCGCGCGCGGTCGGTTTGCCGTGCAGAAAAGCCTGGTTCTCCAGCATCATGCCGCGTCCGCCTTCAGCAGCAGCGCCACCGCTTCGCAGGCGATGCCTTCGCCGCGTCCGGTAAAGCCCAGCTTTTCGGTGGTGGTCGCTTTCACGTTGACCTGATCCATATGGCAGCCGAGATCTTCGGCGATATTGACGCGCATCTGCGGCATGTGCGGCAGCATCTTCGGCGCCTGGGCGATGATCGTGACGTCGACGTTGCCGATGCGGTAGCCCTTCGCCGCGATGCGCCGCCAGGCTTCGCGCAGCAGGCCGCGGCTGTCCGCGCCTTTGAAGGCGGGATCGGTATCGGGGAACAGCTTGCCGATATCGCCCATCGCCACCGCGCCCAGTAGCGCGTCGGTCAGCGCATGCAGCGCCACGTCGCCGTCGGAATGGGCGATAAACCCGTGCTCAAACGGGATCCGCACGCCGCCAATCACCAGCGGACCTTCGCCGCCAAAAGCGTGAACGTCAAAACCGTGACCGATACGCATCATGCGCTCTCCTTTAAATGAATCTGGGTTAAATAAAATGCCGCCAGCGCCAGATCTTCCGGCCGGGTGACTTTGATGTTATCGCTGCGCCCGCTGACCAGCAGCGGATGATAGCCGCAGTATTCCAGCGCAGAGGCTTCGTCGGTAATGGTCGCCCCTTCCGCCAGCGCGCGCGTCAGGCAGGCGGTCAGCAGCTGATGGGGGAAAAACTGCGGCGTCAGCGCGTGCCAGAGATCGTCGCGCTCGACGGTATGGGCAACGGCGGCGACGCCCGGCTCGCCGCGCTTCATGGTGTCGCGCACCGGCGCCGCCAGAATCGCGCCGACATGGCTGGTTTCCCGCACCTGCAGCAGGCGCGCAAGGTCGTCGGCGTGCAGGCAGGGACGCGCGGCGTCATGCACCAGCACCCAGCTCGCGCCCTGCGCGGCGCGCAGTCCCGCCAGCACCGACTCCGCGCGCGTCTCGCCGCCGGTCACGCTGATGACGCGCGGATCGCGCGCCAGCGGCAGCGACGCGAACTGCGTGTCGTGCGGGCTAAGGGCGACGATGACCTGTTTAATCGCGGGATGGGAAAACAGACGTGCAATGCTGTGTTCCAGAAGCGTCTGCTGACCGATGGTCAGATACTGCTTAGGACAGGTCGCCTGCATGCGGCTGCCGATACCGGCAGCCGGCACAACGGCGATCACCTCCGCAGGGAGAGTGTGCATGTTCATGAGTTATCGTTGTTGGTTTTGCGCAGCCTGCGCGTTGCGTTTGTTCTGATCCGGCACCAGACGATAGAAGGTTTCACCGGGCTTGATCATACCCAGTTCATTGCGCGCGCGTTCTTCGATCGCTTCCGAGCCGCCATTGAGATCGTCAATTTCGGCAAACAGCTGATCGTTACGCGCTTTAAGTTTGGCGTTATTCGCCTGTTGCACCGCAACGTCTTCATTGACGCGCGTATAGTCGTGAATACCGTTTTTGCCCAGCCATAGCGAATATTGCAGCCAGCCAAGCAGCACCAGTAGCAGTAACGTCAGTTTTCCCATCCCCGCCCCCTGAAAAACGGCTCAATCATCCCATAACTTTATGCAGGACTCCACTCCAGCGGAGAAAATGGCGCGCTTTCGCGGCCGTCTGCGCAAATTCTGATTAGGATGGCGCCAAGGCGGACAGGAAAATTTTTGTAACCTGCCGACGCGTTTGCACATCCGGGCGCGTCACCAGCCGGATAAAAATGAGAAGAGCAGCCAGAAAAGCGAGATGACGACAAGGGCGGTGGCGGGCGTGGTCCAGAGCAGATTGCCGCGCAGCGCCATGCTGAGCATGATGCCGATCAGCACCGACACCGGCAGCAGCGCCAGGAAAAAGGGCCAGGTATAGAGGAAGAAGAAAAGCGTGTTGGAGCCGTACAACAGGAAGGGGATCGCCAGCGCACACCAGTAAGAGAGAAAGCCGACGATGCCGCCCGGCAGCGACGAGCGCGGCTCGTCCGGGGTGGTGTCATCTTTGCGGGCCAGCATAGGGGTAACGTTCTGCATAGAGATCCTGTTGACGCTGAGGCGGCAAACCAACCTCGATTTGCCGCTTGTCTGTTCAGGATCCGATGATATCGCGGCGACGCAGCAGGTCTAACAATTGGCCGGTCAGTTTTGTAACCAATTGTTCGCCCGCTAAGCGTATTTCCGGCTGCTCCGGCGCCTCGTAGACGCTGTCGATGCCGGTAAAGTTGCGCAGCTCGCCCGCGCGCGCCTTTTTATACAGGCCTTTGGGATCGCGCGCTTCGCACACCGCCAGCGGCGTATCGACGAATACCTCGATAAAGCGCGCCTCCGGCAGCATATCGCGCACCATCTGACGTTCGGCGCGGTGCGGCGAGATAAAGGCGGTCAGCACCACCAGCCCCGCATCCACCATTAGCTTCGCCACTTCGCCGACGCGGCGGATATTCTCTTTCCTGTCCGCGTCGCTAAAGCCCAGGTCGCGGCAGAGGCCGTGCCGCACGTTGTCGCCGTCGAGCAGATAGGTGCTGACGCCAAGCTGGTGCAGCGCCTGCTCCAGCGCGCCGGCGACCGTGGATTTGCCGGAGCCCGATAACCCGGTAAACCACAGCACCGCGCCCTGATGGCCGTGCTGCTGTTCACGCGCGTCGCGCGTCACCGGATGGTCGTGCCACACCACGTTGTCATCGTGCTGCGCCATTACTCACCGCCCAGCAAATCGCGCGCGTTCCAGTGCGGGAAGTGACGGCGGATCAGCGCGTTCAGCTCCAGTTCGAAATCGCTGAACTGGCCCGTCTGCTGCGCCGCGCCGCTCAGCGGCTGATGGATCATGCCGGCGCCGACGGTGACGTTGCTCAGGCGATCGATAAAGATCATCCCGCCGGTTACCGGGTTCTGCTGATAGGGATCCAGCACCATAGGTTCGTCGAAGGTCACCTCCACCAGCCCGATGCCGTTGAGCGGCAGCGTCTCGGCGGCGCGCTTCTCCAGCGTGTTGATCTCAACCTGGTGGATCACTTTCGCCACGCGGCCGCGCGCCTTCTTGCCGGCGATTTTAATGTCGTAGCTCTGGCCCGGCTGCAGCGGCTGCTCCGCCATCCACACCACGTCAACGGTAGCGGCCTGCACCGCGTCCAGCTCGGCGGCGCTGTCGACCAGCAGATCGCCGCGGCTGATGTCAATCTCGTCGTTCAGCACCAGGGTAATGGCTTCGCCCGCGCCCGCTTCCTGCAGGTCGCCGTCAAAGGTGACGATGCGCGCGACGCTGGACTCGACGCCTGAAGGCAGCACCTTCACGCGCTGTCCCACTTTCACCACGCCGGAGGCGAGCGTGCCCGCATAGCCGCGGAAGTCCAGGTTCGGGCGGTTAACGTACTGCACCGGGAAGCGCATCGGCTGCGCATCCACCACGCGCTTCAGCTCGACGGTTTCCAGCACGTCGAGCAGCGTCGGGCCGCTGTACCACGGCATGGTCTGGCTCGGCGTCGCGACGTTGTCGCCTTCCAGTGCCGACATCGGCACAAAGCGAATATCCAGGTCTTCCGGCAGCTGCGCCGCGAAGTCGAGATAATCCTGTTTGATCTGTTCAAAGGTCTCCTGGCGGTACTCCACCAGGTCCATTTTGTTGATCGCCACCACCAGATGCTTAATGCCCAGCAGCGTCGAGATAAAGCTGTGGCGACGCGTCTGATCCAGCACCCCTTTACGCGCGTCGATCAGCAGGATCGCCAGATCGCAGGTTGAGGCGCCGGTCGCCATATTGCGGGTGTACTGCTCGTGTCCCGGCGTGTCGGCGATAATGAATTTACGCTTCTCGGTAGAAAAGTAGCGATAGGCCACATCGATGGTGATGCCCTGCTCGCGCTCCGCCTGCAGGCCATCCACCAGCAGCGCCAGGTCGAGCTTTTCGCCCTGAGTGCCGTGACGCTTGCTGTCGTTGTGCAGCGACGAGAGCTGATCTTCATAAATCTGACGGGTGTCGTGCAGCAGGCGGCCAATCAGCGTGCTTTTGCCGTCGTCGACGCTGCCGCAGGTGAGAAAACGCAGCAGACTTTTATGCTGTTGCGCGGTCAGCCAGGCTTCCACGCCGCCCTGATCGGCAATCTGTTGTGCAATAACGGTATTCATCTGCGTCTCCTTAGAAATAACCCTGACGTTTTTTCAGTTCCATCGAACCGGACTGATCGCGGTCAATCACGCGGCCCTGGCGTTCGCTGGTGGTAGAGACCAGCATCTCTTCGATAATTTCCGGCAGCGTCTGCGCTTCAGACTCCACCGCGCCGGTGAGCGGCCAGCAGCCCAGGGTGCGGAAACGCACCATACGCTGCTTGATCACTTCGCCAGGCTGCAGATCGATACGATCGTCATCCACCATCATCAGCATGCCGTCACGCTCCAGCACCGGACGCGGCGCGGCGAGGTAGAGCGGCACGATGTCGATATTTTCCAGGAAGATGTACTGCCAGATATCGAGTTCGGTCCAGTTCGACAGCGGGAAGACGCGGATGCTTTCGCCCTTGTTGATCTGGCCGTTGTAGTTGTGCCACAGCTCAGGACGCTGGTTTTTCGGGTCCCAGCGATGGAAACGGTCACGGAAGGAGTAGATGCGCTCTTTGGCGCGCGACTTCTCTTCGTCGCGGCGCGCGCCGCCGAACGCGGCGTCAAAGCCATATTTGTTCAGCGCCTGCTTCAGCCCTTCGGTTTTCATGATATCGGTGTGCTTGGCGCTGCCGTGCACAAACGGGTTGATGCCCATCGCCACACCTTCTGGATTGCGATGAACCAGCAGCTCGGCGCCCATCTCTTTCACGGTGCGATCGCGGAACGCGTACATCTCGCGGAACTTCCAGCCGGTGTCGACGTGCAGCAGCGGAAACGGCAGCGTGCCGGGGTAGAAGGCTTTACGCGCCAGATGCAGCATCACCGACGAATCTTTGCCGATGGAGTACATCATTACCGGATTGCTGAACTCCGCCGCGACTTCGCGGATGATATGAATGCTTTCCGCCTCTAACTGACGCAGATGGGTGAGTCTTTTTTGGTCCATGATTTTTCCTCAAGCCAGAGTGACAACGGCGGACTCGCGGGTCGCCTGCTGTGCAGAATGTTGAAACCACGCCAGTTGCTCATGCAACTTCACCACTTCCCCGATCACCAGCAGCGCGGGCGTCGGCGCGGCGGCAGCCAGCGTCTCAAGGTGTTCCAGCGTGCCGGTCAGCACCTGTTGATCCTGGCGCGTGCCGCGGCCAATCACCGCCACCGGCGTGTTGGCGGCGCGGCCGTGGCGAATCAAGCCTTCGCTGATTTCCGCCGCTTTTACCGTGCCCATATAGATCGCCAGCGTCTGACGCGCGCGCGCCAGCGAAGGCCAGTCGATCGCATCGCCGTCGGTGCGGCAGTGGCCGGTAATAAACAGCACGCTCTGCGCGTGATCGCGGTGGGTCAGCGGGATACCGGCATAGGCGGTGGCGCCTGCCGCCGCCGTGACGCCGGGCACCACCTGAAACGGAATGCCCGCCTCCTGCGCCGCCTGCAGCTCTTCGCCGCCGCGGCCGAAGATAAAGGGATCGCCCCCTTTAAGACGCACCACGCGCTTGCCCTTGCGCGCCAGCTCTACCAGCAGGCGGTTGGTCTCTTCCTGCGGCACCGAGTGCGCGCCGGCGCGTTTGCCCACGCAGATGCGGTCGGCGTCGCGGCGCACCAGATCCAGCACCTCGTCGCTGACCAGATGGTCATAGAGCACCACGTCGGCCAGCTGCATCACCTGCAGGCCGCGCAGCGTCAGCAGACCGCTGTCGCCGGGTCCGGCGCCCACCAGAATAATTTCGCCTTCGCGGTTCGGCTCCTCCTGCAGCTCGCGCTGCAGAGTGCGCGTCGCCTCGTCCACGTTCCCCGCCGACATCTGGCTGGCGAACAGGCCGTTAAAGGCGCGCTCCCAGAAGCGGCGGCGGTCAGACATGCGGCTGAAGCGCTGCTTCACGCTGTCGCGAAACGAACCTGCTACCTCCGCCATCTGTCCCAGGCTGGCGGGCAGCAGCGCCTCCAGCTTTTCACGCAGCATACGCGCCAGCACCGGCGCGGTGCCGCTGGAGGAGATAGCGACCACCAGCGGAGAGCGATCGACAATTGACGGAAAGATAAAGCTGCACTTCGGCTGGTCATCCACCACGTTGACCAGCCGGTGACGGGCGTTGGCCTCGTCGTAAACCTGACGGTTAAGCTGGTTGTCGTCGGTGGCGGCAATCGCCAGGAAAACCGTGTCGAGCTGCGCCGCGTCGAACGCTGTCGCCAGCCACTCAATCTGCTGTTCCTGGTGCAGCGCCTGCAGCTCCGGGCAGAGATCGCGCGACACCACCCGCACCTGGGCGGAAGCGCGACGCAGCAGCTCGATTTTGCGCGCGGCAACGTCGCCGCCGCCCACGACCAGTACCGGACGACCTTTCAGATCGGCGAAAAGAGGCAAGTAATCCACGATAATCCTGGCGTTGTAACCGTAATTTAACGCGACTATACGTTGCGCCCTTCTGGCAGATGAAATTACGAATTGGAATGAGTAGTTACCGAATGGAATAACGCACCAGGGAAGGTCATAACAAAATGTGCTTAACGAATGATCTGGCAAGGCTTTCAGAGCGATTCAAATTGTTTAATGGCGATCACAGTTTCATACTGAGAGGCGAAAAAATTTTGGCTTCTCGTCACAGGATGACCCACAAGGATCACAGCATGTTTGCCTTTCTCCGCCTGACCGCGCTGGCTGCGCTGTTAAATTGCGGTTTCGCTCTGCACGCCCAGGCCGCCAGCGCCGCGCCGGGAGAATTTGCCGAGCAGCAGCTTCGCCACATCGCCACCTACTTCCCTGGCCGCATGAGCGGCAGCCCGGCCGAAATGATGGCCGCCGACTACCTTCAGCAGCAGTTCGCCGCCCTCGGTTTTAAGAGTAATACCCGCCAGTTCAATACCGGCTATCGCCTGCATGAAGCCAGCGGCGAGCTGCGCTGGCATAAGGTGACGGCAACCTCGGTGATTGCCGCGCGCGCCGGCAGCGCGCCGCAGGAGATCCTGATCGTGGCGCATCTCGACACCTGGACGCCGCTCAGCAGCAGTGACGCAGAACATAACCTCGGCGGCCTGCGCCTGCAGGGCGTCGACGACAACGCCTCGGGACTGGGGGTGATGCTGGAACTGGCCCAGCAGCTGAGCCTGCGGCCGCTGCACTACGGCGTGCGCTTCGTGGCGCTGAGCGCAGGCGAAACCGCGCTCGGCGGCATGCAGGATTATGTGGCGCGCATGAGCGCGAAAGAGAAAAAGAATACGCTGCTGGTGGTGGATCTCAATAGCCTGATCACCGGCGATCACCTCTATTTCAACAGCGGCGGCAATACGCCGCGCGCGGTGCGCAAGCAGACCAGCGAACGCGCGCTGCGTCTGGCGCAGCAGCTCGGCATCTCCGCCGCCAGTCATCAGATGAGCGCGCACGACTATAACGGCGCCAGCGCCTTCGATAAGGCGGGCTTTCCGCTGCTGGACGTGACGGCGAGCAACTGGGCGCTGGGCGGGCGGGACGGCGCGCAGCAGCGCAGCCGATCGACCCATTTCCCCGACGGCACCACGCGCCATCAGACCGATCGCGACAATCTGACTTACCTGGATCGCTGGCTGCCGGGCCGCATCTCGCTGCGCACGCGCGACAGCGTCAGGGTGCTGTTGCCGCTGCTGGGCGAGCTGACCAACCCGAAAGTATAAAGGTGTGAAACGCAGGGACGCGCTGGCCAGAGTCGGCCAGCGCGGTAACACTCAGCCTTCGTGCAGGCCGCACTCGCGCTTCAGGCCAAAAAAGCGCGTCTCCTCTTCCGCCATGCCGGGCTCCCATTTGCGCGTGGTGTGGGTGTCGCCCACCGACAAATAGCCCTCATCCCACAGCGGATGATATTTGAGGTTGTGCTGCTGCAGATACTGGTGAATCTGGCGATTGTCCCAGTCGATAATCGGCAGCACTTTGAACACGCCGCGCTGCACGCCGAGCACTGACAGGCCGGCGCGGCTGCTGGACTGATCGCGGCGCAGCCCGGCGAACCAGGTCTGCGCGCCCAGCGTCTGCAGCGCGCGGTTCATCGGTTCAACCTTGTTGATCTGGTTGTACTGCTCGATGCCCTCAACGCCCTGCTCCCACAGCTTGCCGTAGCGCGCCTCCTGCCAGGCTGGCGAGGTCTCGGCGCGAAACACCTGCAGGTTGAGACCGAGCTGTTCCGTCAGCTGGTCGATAAAGCGGTAGGTTTCCGGGAACAGATAGCCGGTGTCGGTCAGGATCACCGGAATATCGGGCTGCTGCCGCGTCACCAGATGCAGCGACACCGCCGCCTGAATGCCGAAACTCGATGAGAGCACAAAGGCGCCCGGCAGGTTCTCCAGCGTCCAGCTGACGCGCTCCTCCGCCGACTGTTTCTCCAGCTGCGCATTGGTGGCCGCTAACGCCAGCGTGCGCTCGACTTTGTTCATGTCACTCAGTGCTGCGAGGTCGAACTGACTCATACTGCCTCCGAATCCCAGAAGTCACGTGCCGGATCGATCACCGGCTTGACGATGCCCGCGCGGATCGCGAAGTCGCCGAAGCCTTCAGCGCCGTGACGCTCCTGCGCCCAGCGGCCTACCAGCTCATCGATGCTGGCGAGGATCTCGCTTTCGGTGATGTTCTCGCGGTACATGCGCGGAATGCGCGTGCCGATGCGGTTGCCGCCGATATGCAGGTTGTAACGACCCGGCGCTTTGCCCACCAGCCCAATTTCCGCCAGCATGGCACGGCCGCAGCCGTTCGGACAACCGGTGACGCGTAGCACGATGTGCTCTTCGCCTACGCCGTGACGATGCATGATCTCTTCGACTCGGGTGACGAATGCGGGCAGAAAACGCTCCGCTTCCGCCATCGCCAGTGGACAGGTCGGGAACGCCACGCAGGCCATCGAGTTCTCGCGCTGGGCGGTGACACTTTCCATCAGGCCGTGTTCGCGCGCAATCGCCTCAATCTTCGCTTTTTCGCTCTCCGGCACGCCGGCGACGATCAGGTTCTGATTCGCCGTCAGGCGGAAGTCGCCCTGATGCACGCGCGCAATTGCCGCGATGCCGCTCTTCAGCGGACGATCCGGGTAGTCGAGCAGGCGGCCGTTTTCGATAAACAGCGTCAGGTGCCACTTTTTGTCGATGCCTTTGATCCAGCCGATACGGTCGCCGCGCGTGGTAAATTCATACGGGCGAATCGGTTCGAACGTCAGGCCGGCGCGCTTCTCCACTTCCGCCTTGAAGGTTTCGACGCCAACGCGCTCCAGCGTGTATTTGGTCTTGGCGTTTTTACGATCGGTGCGGTTGCCCCAGTCGCGCTGCGTGGTCACCACCGCCGCCGCCACCTCCAGCGTCTTATGCAGCGGCAGATAGCCGAATTCGCTGGCGGTGCGCGCATAGGTCGCTTTATTGCCGTGTTCGATAGACAAACCGCCGCCGACCAGCAGGTTAAAGCCGATCAGCTTGCCCTTCTCCGCCACGGCGATGAAGTTAAGATCGTTGGCGTGCAGATCCACGTCGTTGTGCGGCGGGATCACCACGGTGGTTTTAAACTTGCGCGGCAGGTAGGTCTCACCGAGGATCGGCTCCTCATCCGTGGTCGCTACCTTCTCTTTATCCCACCAGATTTCGGCGTAGGCGCGGGTGCGCGGCAGCAGATGCTCGGAGATCTTCTTCGCCCACTCGTAGGCTTCCTGATGCAGCTCCGACTCAACCGGGTTAGAGGTGCAGAGCACGTTGCGGTTGACGTCATTGGCGGTCGCCAGCGCGTCGAGGCCCACCTCATGCAGCATCTGGTGCGTCGGCTTGACGTTCTTTTTCAGAATGCCGTGAAACTGGAAGGTCTGACGGTTGGTCAGACGAATGCTGCCGTACAGGGTTTTCTCGCTGGCGAACTTGTCAATCGCCAGCCACTGCGTCGGCGTAATGATGCCGCCTGGCAGACGGCAGCGCAGCATCATGGCGTGACGCGGCTCCAGCTTCTGCTCGGCGCGCTCGGCACGAATATCGCGGTCATCCTGCTGGTACATACCGTGGAAACGGATCAGCAGGAAGTTATCGCCGCTAAAGCCGCCGGTTAGCCCCTCGTCGAGGTCTTCCAGAATGGTGCCGCGTAAATAGTTGCTCTCTTTTTTAAGACGCTCGGCGTCAGCCAGCTTGCCTTCAACGACCAGCGGTCCAGGGTGTTTTTCGCTCATCAGTAAACGTCTCGTTGATAACGGCGCTCAATGCGCAGCTCACTTAAAAATTCGTCGGCCGTTTCACGATCCATTGCGCCGTGTTCGACCACCACATCCAGCAGCGCCTGCTCGACATCTTTCGCCATACGGTTGGCGTCGCCGCAGACATAAATATGCGCGCCCTCTTCGATCCAGCGCCACACTTCCGCCCCTTTGGCGCGGATTTTGTCCTGTACGTACACCTTCTGCTCTTGATCGCGCGACCAGGCGAGATCGATATGGGTCAGCAGGCCATCCTTCACATACTGCTGCCATTCCACCTGATAGAGAAAATCCTCGGTAAAGTGCGGATTGCCGAAGAAGAGCCAGTTTTTGCCACCGGCGCCGTCGTTGTCGCGCTGCTGCATAAAGGCGCGGAACGGCGCGATGCCGGTGCCCGGCCCAATCATAATCACCGGCGCGTCGGGGTTGGCAGGCAGGCGGAAGTTGTCGTTATGCTCGATAAAGACGCGGATTGGCGCATCCTCCTCCAGACGATCGGCGAGATAGCTCGAGGCGCCGCCCGCGCGGGCGCGGCCGTCGATGTCGAAACGCACCGCGCCGACGGTGATATGCACTTCGGTTTCGTTCTCCGCCTGCGAAGAGGCGATAGAGTAGAGGCGCGGCGTCAGCGGACGCAGCAGCGCGGTCAGCTGCTCGGCATTGAGTTCAGTCGGCGCGTTACGCACCATATCGACGACAGGAAAGGTCTGCGCGTAGTGCTGCAGCTTCGCCTTGTCGCCCGCCAGCGCCAGCAGCGTCTCATTGCGCGACAGCGCGGCGTACTGCTCGACGATCTGCGCGGTGTTGACCGTCAGCTCGAAGTGTTTTTGCAGCGCCTCGCTCAGCGGCAGGGTTTCGTTGTTGATCTGCACCGGCTCGTCGCCTTTCAGCCACAGCAGGCCCAGCAGCTCGGCCACCAGCTCAGGATCGTTTTCATACCAGACGCCCAGCGCGTCGCCCGGCTGGTAGCGCAGGCCGGAATCG
>Ga0157362_1000705_pt1 | contig 12156 bp, 13 predicted proteins | sample AttlaeALBM3_FD_111480 | JGI IMG/M metagenome (GOLD analysis project Ga0157362, IMG submission 111480) | Fungus gardens microbial communities from leaf cutter ant in Ribeirão Preto, State of São Paulo, Brazil - Atta laevigata ALBM3 | ecosystem: Host-associated > Fungi > Mycelium > Unclassified ... | reverse complement strand
TTCTACGATTATTCGGGCGCCGAGCCGGTGCCGACCCGGTGAGGGCGTTCTTCCCGCTGCTGGCGCTGCTTGCCGCGACGCCGGCGGCAGCCGAGGTCGCGCCCGGCTCCGCGAAGAACATCGCGACGGGGCTGACCGGCGCCTATGCCGACAATCCCTTCGCGCGGATCCTCGCGGGCAAGCTGCCGGCCACGAAGGTCTATGAGGATAGGAGCGTCCTCGCCTTCATGAACATCCACCCGCTTTCGACAGGCGATCTGCTGGTGATCCCCAAGCGGCATTACCGCAACCTGATCGACATCCCCCGTCCGGTGCTCGACCATCTGATCGACGTGACCCAGCAGCTGGCCAGGGCGCAGATGCGGGCATTGCACCCCGACGGCATCTTCATCCGCCAGAATAGCGGCGAGGCGGCGGGGCAGACTGTCTTCCACTTCCACATGCACGTCACGCCGCAATGGAAGGACGTGCCGCTCGCACAGACCAGCTATGATCAGCCGCCGGCCGATCCCAAGGAACTGGCTGTGATCGCCGCCAAGATCCACGCCGCGATGCGCTGAACGCGCCGCTGGCGCCGGGAAAAGTTTGTGGTACCTTCCCGTCCATCCAGTAGGAGGGACGAGCGTGAACAGGTATCTCTCGGGAGCATGTGCGATCGTGGTGGCGCTGGGCGTGGGAGCATCGGCCCATGCCGCCAACGACGTGATGAAGCAATGCGGCGCCAAATATCAGGCGGCCAAGGCGAGCAACTCGCTCGGCGGCAAGAACTGGGCGCAGTTCCTGGCGGCCTGTCGTGGCACGCAGGCCGCGGCGCCTGCTGCTGCTCCGGCGCCCGCTGCCGCTCCGGCCGCGCCTGCTCCGGCGGCGAAACCGGTGGCGGCGGCCAAGCCCGCCTCGCACCTGCCCGGTGCGCAGAGCCCGGCCATGCAGGCGATGCACGATCGCCAGCGCAAGTGCGGCCAGATGTGGAAGGCTGACAAGGCGGCGGGCAAGATCCCGGCCGGCCAGAAGTGGCCGCAATATTGGAGCGCCTGCAACACCAAGCTGAAGGGCTGAGCTGTCCACCTTCCGCGCTCCGGCGCAAGCCGGAGCGTTGGGAGGCAAGCGAGGCGCATCCAAGCCACCGCTCCGGCCTGCGCCGGAGCACGGTGATTCACACCGACAGGGCAGTTGTCGTCACGGCAGCAGCAGCCCCGCGAACGCCGCCGACATCAGGTTGGCCAGGCTGCCGGCGAGCAGCGCGCGCAGGCCGAGCCTGGCGATGGTCGGGCGCTGGTTGGGGGCGAGATTGCCCGTCACCGCCATCTGGATCGCGATCGACGAGAAATTGGCGAAGCCGCACAGCGCGAACGTGACCACCGCCACCGTATGAGGCGAAAGCTGCGTGTCCTTTCCCAGCGAGATGTAGGCGACGAACTCGTTGAGCACGATCTTCTCGCCGAACAGGCCGCCGGCGATCCCGGCCTCGTGCCATGGCACGTTCAGGAGGAACATCACCGGCGCGAAGCAATAGCCGAGCAGCCGCTGGAAGGTGAGATCCTCGATCCCGAACCAGTGGCCGACGCCGGTCAGCAGCCCGTTGGCGAGCGCCACGAGCGCAACGAAGGCCAGCACCATCGCGCCCACCGCGACCGCAAGGCGCACGCCGGTCTGCGCGCCCTGCGCGGCGGCCATGATGATGTTGGCGGGCTTCTCGTCGCCATGATGCGCCTCGATCTGCGGCGGCGCCTCGCCCTCGGGCAGCAGGGCGGCAGGGCCCTGTCCGCTGATCCGGGCATGGGCGAGCTCGATCTCCTCGTCCAGTGCCTTGGGCGTCACGCGATCGGGCATGATGATCTTCGCCATCAGCAGGCCGCCCGGCGCCGACATGAAGCTGGCGGCCAGGAGATAGTCGATCTTGATCCCCATCGAGGCATAGGCCGCGAGGATCGTGCCGGCGACGCCCGCCATGCCGCTGGTCATCACCGCGAACACCTGCGCCTGGTTGAGGCCCGCCAGATAGGGGCGGATGACGAGCGGCGATTCGCTCTGACCGACGAAGATGTTGGCGGCGGCGCACAGCGATTCCACCTTGGAGACGCCGATCACCTTCTCGATGCCGCCGCCGATCCAGCGGACCACCAGCTGCATGATCCCGACATGGTAGAGGATCGAGACGAGCGCCGCGAAAAAGATGATGACCGGCAGCGCCTGGATCGCGAACATCTGGCCGAGCGGATCGGTCGCGAGCTTGCCGAACAGGAATTGTGTGCCGGCATTGGCATAGCCGAGCAGGTCGGCGACGCCGCCCGACAACCAGGCGAGCACGGCGCGCCCGGCCGGCACGTAGAGCACCAGCACCGCGATCGCCGCCTGCAGCGCGAAGGCGGCGCCGACGACGCGGGGACGGATCGCGCGCCGGTCGGCCGAGAAAGCGATGGCGATCAGCAGGATCACGACGATGCCGGCGATGCCGGTCAGGATCTTGGTCATAAGTGGGCGGACATCCGGTGAAAGCGAACTGCCCGCAACCATACACGGGCAGGCGCGCGCGACCAGTCGCCATTCCCAGGTCATTCAACGCGCGTTCAGGTGGATGGGACAGGATGCGTGCTGCATCCGTCCACGATTCCGGAGGGGAAAGTTCCGATGCGTCTGAAGTCCGTACTCGCCATTGCCGGCCTGGTGGCCGCCGCCGGCGTCACCGCTGCCGTCGCCGCCGATCGCAACGACGCCCATGTCATGCCGGTGCATGTCCTGAACGTCCGCATGGCCGACGGCAGCGTCCAGCAGATCCGCTATGTCGGCGATGTCGCGCCGCGCGTGGTGGCGGTGCCGGTCGCGGCGGTCGATCCGATGCTCGCCGCCTTCGGCCCGGATTCGCCCTTCGCGATGATGGACCGCATCTCGGCGCAGATGGATGCCCGGATGGCCGGCATGATGCGCCAGGCGGCGATGATGCAGAGCATGACGCCCGAGCAGCTCCAGCAGGCTGCGATGCGCAGCGGCGGCCAGCCAGGCACCACTAGCTTCACGATGATCTCCACTTCGGGCGCCAACGGCCAAGTGTGCAGCCAGAGCGTGCGCACCGTCTCGCTCGGCGACGGCAAGGCGCCGCAGATCACGCGCACCTCGTCCGGCGATTGCGGCTCGGCGGTGAGCAGGCCGCAGGGCCTTACCCCCACCGCAGCGCCAGTCGCCAAGGCCGCGCCGCAACCGACCCCGACGGTGCTGCCCGCCACCAGGGTGCCGGCGCCCGCGAAGATCGACCGCAACACCATCTGATCTCGGCTCCCGGGGAGGGAGAAGGCCGGGCGCGCGGATGCGCGTCCGGCCTTTTTCTGTGCGGCGAAACCGGATAGCAGGGCCTATGTCCACCGAGCCGGTTCCGCCCGCCTTTCCCCGATCGCTGTTCCTCTTCGCTCTGCTTTACGGCGGCATGGTCTGCATGGCGGGCGTGCTCGGCGTGAAGCAGGTTGCCCTAGGACCGTTGGCGGTTGAGGCGGGCATCTTCGCCTTTCTGCTGCTCGTCGCAATGGGCAGCGCCGTCACCGAACTTCACGGCAAGCCTGTCGCGGATCTTCTGGTGAGGCTGGGCTTCGTGCCGCTCATCACCTCGGCACTGCTGATCCAGATCGTGCTCCGTTTGCCGACCGATCCAGGCATGTTCAAGCCAGCCATCTCCGCCTTCCCAATCGTGGTCGGTCAGGGCGCGCGGATGATGATCGCCGGGCTAATCTCCTACGGCACATCGCAGACGCTCAACGTGCTGGTCTTCTCCAGATTGTCGCGCGGCGAAGGGAGGCAGGTCTGGCTGCGTGGCATGATCGCCAGCGCAATCAGTCAGATCGTCGACACGGTGTTGTTCATCACCATCTCCTTTCTCGGGGAGCGGCCGATCCTCGGATTGATGGCGGGGCAAATGCTCACCAAGGTGCTGTTGTCGGTGGTGCTGATACCTTGGTTGATCACTGGCCTCGTCAGGCTGGGGCGCTGGCTCGACGGGCCGAGGCCCGCTTAAGCGAAACGATTATGTCATCGAACCGTCGTCTCCGGCATCCCGTGGGGCCGGAGGTGACCCATGGACGTTTCGGTTTCGGCCCGTGTGTCGGGCAGCGTTTCGAACGGGGCGTCGCACGTAGACGCCTATAGCCGCGCCAGCGTGACGGTGGGCGACGGGGGCGAGATCGATACGCTCCAGGCCCGTGCCGCGTCCGGCCAGCTTTCTCCGGTGGAGCAGGGCACGCTCGCACGCCTGATGGATCGCGCCGGCGGCGGCTCCGCGCCTGGTGCTGCGCCCGCCAAGGCGCCCAAGGCGCACAGCGGCCCCAAGACCTCGGCCGACTTCAAGGTCACCGGCGGGACGAAGCAGGACAAGGCCGATCTCGATACCGCGCTGAAATATCTCCAGCAGACCGATGCGAGCGGCAAGGCCGTCTCGCCGACCGCGACCAAGCTCATCGCCAAGATGAAGGAGGGCGCGACCATCCACATCATCCATGACGGCAACGATAGCTATAACCCCGGCACCGGCGTGCTGAACTGGGATCCGAAGTCCGGCCTCCAGGTGACGAGCGGGCAGGGCATACAGTCGGCCGCGCTCGGCCTCGTCCACGAGATGGATCACGAGGTGAACGGCCTCAAGAACCCGCAGCCGACCGGCGACGGCTATCAGAATACCGAGGAGAAGCGTGTCATCGCCGGCTCCGAGACGACGATCGCGCACGATCTGCACGAGCCGACGCGCACCGATCATTATGGCTCGACCGTGGTGATGACGACGGCGAACGCCCATACCGACGTCACCAGCGGCAAGGTCGTCGATGGTGCGATCGCGGCGCGCGCCACGGCGAAGCCCTGATCCGGCGGAGCGTTGGCAGGCGGCGGCGCGGCGTCTAGCATGGCGGGCGTGACACGAGGCGCGACCCTGACGGCCTGCATCGCCCTTGCCGCGCTCGCGGCGGGGGCGGGCTGCTCGGCGGCCTCTCCGGCGGTGAAAGGAACGGACATGGGCGCGCAAGCCAGGCTGAAGGCGTGCGAGGCGACATCCGCCACGCTCAACCTCGTCGACGAGGCGCTGCTGACGCGTACCGCGATCACGGAAGAGACGATCGATTCGGTGGCGCCGCCGGTGGTGATCCCGGCTGGTGATGCGCGGCTGGCGAAGCTGACGGCGGCGCTGCGCGGCGTGGCGCTGGAACCGGCGAAGCTGCCACAGTTCGAGCTCAAGCTGCGCGTGGCGGTGGAATGCGCCGACGGCAGCACGCTGACCTTGCTCGGCTCGCCGACGGGGCAGGATGGCCGGCTCGATCTCAGCATCGACGGCGAGACCGCCAGCACGCATTCGCCATTGCGCAGGGAGCTCGAGGCGCTGGCAAAGTAAAACCAAATCCTCCCCTGCAAGGGGAGGGGGACCGCCGCCGAAGGCGGTGGTGGAGGGGTGTCGCTGCAAGCGATACGCTCTACGGTGAACTACCCCTCCACCACTCGCTGTGCGAGCGGTCCCCCTCCCCCTCCGGGGGAGGATTTAATGGCTTCAACCCAGCGTCCCCGCCCGCTATGGCCGCCGCCATGTCGACGCTGCCCGATCTCCTCCCCGATCCCGCCATGCTCGCCAAGGCGGAGACGCTCACCGAGGCGCTGCCCTACCTGCAGCGCTATGCGGGCAAGACCTTCGTGGTGAAATATGGCGGCCACGCCATGGGCAATCCAGAGATGGCGCGCAGCTTCGCCGAGGACGTGGTGCTGCTCCGGGCGGTGGGCGTCAATGTCGTGGTGGTGCACGGCGGCGGGCCGCAGATCGGATCGATGCTCAAGCGTCTCGGCGTCGAATCGCGCTTCGTCGACGGCCTGCGCGTTACCGACGCGGAGACCGCGCACATCGCCGAGATGGTCCTCGCCGGATCGATCAACAAGGAGATCGTCGGCTGGATCGGCCAGGCCGGGGGCAAGGCGGTCGGCATATCGGGCAAGGACGCGCGGCTGGTGGTGGCCGAGAAGGTCGGCCGTGACGAGGCGGATCGCAATCGGGGCATCGAGCGCCACGTCGATCTCGGCTTCGTCGGCGAGCCTAAGTACGTGGACACCACGATCCTCAACACGCTGTCGGCTTCGGGCTTCATTCCGGTGGTGGCGCCGATCGGCATCGGCAACGACGGCCATACCTACAACATCAACGCCGACACGATGGCGGGCGCGGTCGCCGGCGCGCTCAAGGCGGCGCGGCTGTTCCTGCTGACCGACGTCGCCGGCGTGCTCGACAAGAACAAGCAACTGCTCTCCGATCTCGTCCCCGGCGATGTCGAGCGGCTGAAGGCGGACGGCACCATCTCGGGCGGCATGATCCCCAAGATGGAGACCTGCGTGCACGCGATTCGTGAGGGGGTAGACGCCGCCGTGATCCTCGACGGGCGCATCCGCCACGCCATGCTGCTGGAGATATTCACCCGCCAGGGCGCCGGCACCCTCGTCCGCGCCGGCTGATACCCCGCTTGGCGCAGCGCGCGCGGGTGACTAGATAAACGGACCCTTCGTTCGAGGAACCTTACATGGGCCTGATCCTGATCGCCCTCAATTACATCCTGACGATCCTGTTCTACATCATCATGATCCAGGTGATTGCGTCATGGCTGGTCGCCTTCAACGTGATCAACATGCGCAACGATTTCGTGCGCCAGTTCCTCGGCGCGCTCGATCGGATCATGGAGCCCATCTATCGGCCGATCCGCCGCGTGCTGCCCGATTTCGGCGGGCTCGATTTCGCGCCGCTGATCGTGCTGTTGATCATCGGCCTGTTGCAGCGGATGATCGCCTATCAGGCTTTTGCGATGGCGGGCGCCTGATGGGGGCTGCGGTCATCGACGGCAAGGCCTTCGCCGCGAACTTGCGCGATCGGGTGGCGGCGATGGTGCCGGCCTTCGAGGCGGCGGCGGGGCGCAAGCCGGGGCTGACCGTGGTGATCGTCGGCGAAGATCCGGCGAGCCAGGTCTATGTCCGTTCCAAGGGCAAGGCGACCGAGGCGGCGGGGATGATCTCCACCACCCACCGCCTGCCCGAGACGACCACGCAGGACGAGCTGCTGGCGCTGGTGCGCGATCTCAACGCCGATCCGGCGGTGGATGGCATCCTCGTCCAGCTGCCGCTGCCGAAGCATATCGACGAAAGCCGGGTGATCGCCGCGATCGATCCGGACAAGGACGTGGACGGCTTCCATGTCGTCAATGTCGGCCGCCTCGCGACCGGGCTGCACGGCTTCGTGCCCTGCACCCCGCTCGGCTGCATCATGCTGCTGGAGGACCGGCTGGGCGATCTGTCCGGTTTCAACGCCGTGGTGGTCGGCCGCTCTAACATCGTCGGCAAGCCGATGGCGCAGCTTCTGCTCGCCAAGAGCTGCACCGTCACCATCGCGCACTCGAAGACGAAGGGCCTTCCCGAAGTCTGCCGCCGCGCGGACATTCTCGTCGCGGCGGTCGGAAGGCCCGAGATGATCAAGGGCGACTGGATCAAGCCGGGCGCCACCGTGATCGACGTCGGCATCAACCGCATCGATAACGGCGAAGGCGGCACCAGGCTGGTCGGCGACGTCGATTTCGCGGAGGCGGTCGAGGTTGCCGGGGCGATCACGCCGGTGCCGGGCGGGGTCGGCCCGATGACGATCGCCGTCCTGCTCCGCAACACTTTGGTTTCGGCCTATCGTCGCGCCGGCGTCCCGTACGAGAAGGGCGCGATCTGATCGCGCTGTTCCTCTCGGCGTTCGTCACCTTCTTCGTGGTGATCGATCCGCCCGGCTGCGCGCCGATCTTCGCCGGCCTCACGCGCGGCACCGACATGGCGCACCGCCGCGCGATGGCGATCCGTTCGACATTCGTGGCGGGCTGCATCCTGCTCGCCTTCGCCTTGCTCGGCCAGCCGTTGCTGGAGACGCTGGGGATTAGCCTCGATGCCTTCCGCATCGCCGGCGGCATCATGCTGTTCCTGATCGCGCTGGAGATGGTGTTCGAGAAGCGCCAGCAGCGCCGCGAGCATCGCGCCGAGGAGGTGGCTGCGCATCCCGAGCAGTATGAGGACATCTCGATCTTCCCGATGGCGATGCCGATGATCGCGGGGCCGGGCTCGATCGCGTCGGCGATGCTGATGATGCAGCGCTCGCACGGGCTGGAAGCGCATATCGTCGTGCTGGTCGCGCTGGTGCTCAACCTTCTGATCATGATGGGCGCGCTGCTGGCGGCCGGGCCCCTGATGAAGCTGCTCGGCTACAAGGTGGAGGCGGTGATCACCCGCCTGCTCGGCGTGCTGCTCGCGGCGCTGGCCGCGCAGTTCGTGGTGGACGGGATACGGGCGTCGTTCGCTTAGGCGCTCTGCGCATCCCACCGTTCGTGCCGAGCGTAGTCGAGGTACGTGCCCCGAGCGCTGCGCTTGCCTCACGTCCCTCGACTTCGCTCGGGACGAACGGGTTTAGCTTGTGATCTTCCAGAGCTGATAAGGCGAGCCTGCCGGCAGCGGCTGGCGGCTGAGCCAGTTCGGCGTCCAGCCGGTCTGCAGCTTGGAATAGAAGCCTGTCGGCGCTTCGGCCTGGTAGATCGTCGCCTCGGACATGTGCGGGCACAGTAGCAGATATTGCGCGTGGTGCGCCGTGATGATCGCGTGCGCCTGGTCCGGCGTGCCGCGGAAGGCGTGCTCGGTGTCGAGGATCGCCTGCCAGTTGCGGTGATAGGGCCCGGCGACCGCGCTGTGGTGGGTCAGCGTGATCAGGCGCGGGCCGTTGTCGATCAGCGTGAAGAAGGTGGCGGGCGGCAGCTTCCCGATCGGCGCCAGCGCGGGCAGCGTCGGGCATCGGCGGTTGGCGATCCTGGTGAGGTCGGGCTTCGATTTCCCGCCCGGTTTGGGCGCGGCCGGCCATTTCTGCCGGCCCGTCGCCATCGCCCAGAGCTGGTTGACGCGCAGCCCGGTGAAGCGCGATGGTATCTTGTCCAGCGGGATGCTGGCGATGGCGCCTGAAGCCACGAGAAAGGCGGCGACCGGCCCTACCACCCGGACCAGCACGGAATCGCTCCGGCGGAAGCGCACAAAGCCCCGGATCGCGATGTAGGTCGCGCCAGGCACGGCGAGCATTTCAGCGCTCGGCGCGGTGCGGACCTGCCAGAGGAGCAATGCGGTCGCGAAGATCGCGAACAGCGTTACCGGCAGCCATTGCGCGGCGGCGCGCGTTCCCCAGCGGCGGGCGATCGCGACTATCGCGCCGATCATGCCGATAAGAGGCAGCGTCGCCATCGGCACCGCGATCGAGATCGTGTCGAAGTAGATCGGCCGGGCCTCGCTGACGTGGCTGAGCCAGAGCCTGTCGGCCTCGGGCGGGATACCCTCGAGCCGGTGACCGAAGCATTGTGGGAAGCCGAAGACGTAGATCGCGCCGGCGATCGCGCCCGCGACCAGCACCAGCGCGAGGCGGGTGGCGGGATGGGGTGCCGGTACGAAGGTGACCGCGACCAGCAGCAATGCCGCGGCCACCACCGTCGTCATCCACACCGGCGAGAGCACGTCGCAGACCGGGTGCCAGTTGTCGTTCGAGGCGAAGACCAGGAAGCACAGCAATGTCGCCACCGCGAGGCTGGCGCCGTAGCTGCGCATCCGTGGCGTCTCGGTGGCGTCCCATGCCCAGTGCAGCGCCACCGCCGCGCCGGCGAAGGCCACATAGGGCAGCATCTCCAGCCCGATCGCCAGTGACAGCGCCGAGGAGACCGCGACCATGATGCCCGATCGCCGCACGTTCGGTTCGGTCAGCCCCGCCACCGTCGTCATGAGGAAGGCGAGCTGCCAGCCATGATGATCGATGCGCAGCGGCGCCCACATCCCCATCGCGTCGCCCGCGCACATCAGTAGCGGCAGCGCGAGGACGTACGCCCACCTGTGCACGAGACGTCGCACCGTCACCGCCAGCATCATCATGGCGAGCAGCAGCGGGATCATCGGCGCGATCGCGCACGCCCAGCGATCGGCGAGCTGAGTGCCGACGATCGGCTTGAAGATAAGGATCAGCGTGGCGAGCGGCAGGTCCACCAGCCGCGACCAGTGGATCGAGAAGCCGCCCGGCGGATTCATCCGGTACTGGCGCAAATCGTACCAGCCCTGGCCCGCCAGCCAGTCCCGCACCTGATCGAAGCGCATATTGTCGTCGGTGTCGCTCAGCGCGAACCAGTGGATCGCATTGGCTTTCTGGATCAGCAGCACGATCGCCACGATGATCCAGAAGCCGAAGGTCACCAGCTTCCAGCGATCGTCGACCAGCCGCTCGGCCCAACGCTCCAGCCGGTCCATGGCGGTTTCCGGGGGCGTTTCCATCAGGGTTCCAAGGGTCGGCTCGGTCATGCGGGGCTTTATGTCCCATAAGGGTTTGAGATTTGGTAGTGCCCGCTCTAGTCGCTGGGCGATGGCGGGCAAGGGCATCAGGCGTGCGTGACGGATTGGTAAGGTTGTGGGGCGGGCTCGATCCCGAGCATCAGGCGCTGGCGCTGCAGGTGGTGCGCTACGGCGTCGTCGGCGTTGGCGTCACCCTCTTCCAGATCGGCTGCTACAACCTGCTGCTCGGCGCGGGGCACCAGCGCGACCAGATCGCCAACCTGCTGGCGAGCGCGGCGGCGATGGTAGTCGGCTACACGATCCACAGCCGCTTCACCTTCAAGGCCGACGAAGGCAACCATGATTTCGCGCGGACGGTTTGGAAGTTCATCGTCGTCAACCTCGCCGGCATCGCGGTCAATGCCGGCTGGGTATGGCTGATCGCGAAGCAGCTCGGCCTCTCGCCCCACTGGGCCTCGGTGCCCTTCTTCTTCGCGACGCCGGCCTTGCTGTTCTGGCTCAACCGGAAGTGGGTTTTCGATTGAGCCATTTCCGGCGTAAGGGAAACGCATGACCGCTGCCTCGCCGTTGCTCACCATCCTCGTGCCCGTGAAGGACGAGGAGGAGGGGATCGCTCCGTTCGTGTCCCGCGTGTCCGTCATCCTCGATCGCCTGAACGAGCCTGACGGTTGGGAAATCCTGTTCGTCGACGACGGCAGCCGGGATCGCACGCTGGCCGAGGTGGCCGTGCAGCACGCCCGCGATCCGCGCGTCCGCTGCATCTCGCTCTCCCGCAACTTCGGCAAGGAGGCGGCGCTGTCGGCAGGGCTCGATCATGCCGCTGGCCAGGCGGTGATCCCGCTCGACGTTGACCTGCAGGATCCGCCCGAGGTGATCGCCGACATGGTGCGATCCTGGCGTGAGGGCTTCGACGTGGTCTACGGCGTGCGCCGCAACCGGGAGAGCGACAGCATTCCCAAGCGGCTGACCGCCGATCTCTATTATCGCGCGCACAATTATCTGAGCGCCGACAAGATCCCGGAACATGCCGGCGATTTCCGCCTGCTCGACCGCAAGGTGGTGGACGTGATCCGGATGATGCCGGAGCGCAACCGCTTCATGAAGGGCCTGTTCGCCTGGGCCGGCTTCCGCCAGACTGCGGTGCATTACGATCGCGCCGAGCGCGAGGTCGGCACCACCAAGTTCAATTACTGGAAGCTGTGGACGCTGGCGCTCGACGGCATCACGTCGGGCTCGACGCTGCCGCTGCGCGTGTGGAGCTATCTGGGCGGCATGGTCGCCGTCAGTACGCTGTTCTACGCCGCCTATCTGGTGATCCGCACCATCATCCTCGGCGGCGACGTGCCGGGCTATCCCTCTCTGATGGTCGCGATCCTGTTCTTCGGTGGCGTGCAGCTCCTCTCGCTCGGCGTGCTCGGCGAATATGTCGGGCGTATCCTGGTTGAGACCAAGCACCGGCCGATCTACGTGGTGCGCGAGACGATCGGCGTGCCGATCCAGCCGATTACCCGCTAACGGGGGAGGGCGTTCTGGCCGGCGGGATTCCGTTCGGTCGGGGCGTGGTGGCGGATCTTGTACAGGATCCCGAAGCGATTGCCGACCCACACCGGCTCGAAATCCGCGTCCACCGGCCAACGGTTGCGCGGCATGTCGATCATCCAGACATAATCGTAGGCATCGCGCGGGAAATATTCGAGCGCGATCTCGAGGATCGGCTCGTTGCGCGCCCGGCAATCCGGCCGGCGGACGATCTGCGAGGGATCGTGGCTGTAATAACGGCCGGCGGGCGGGTAGGCGATGCGCAGCAATTGCGCGCCCGGC
>Ga0157362_1000704_pt1 | contig 12159 bp, 4 predicted proteins | sample AttlaeALBM3_FD_111480 | JGI IMG/M metagenome (GOLD analysis project Ga0157362, IMG submission 111480) | Fungus gardens microbial communities from leaf cutter ant in Ribeirão Preto, State of São Paulo, Brazil - Atta laevigata ALBM3 | ecosystem: Host-associated > Fungi > Mycelium > Unclassified ... | reverse complement strand
TTTCGACTTTGAAATGCAATGAGCAGAGTCAATATTAACTGTCGCTTATTAAATTATACCAATAATTTAATAATTTTTGATGCTAATCAGCATCTTTATAAATATATTTATAAATAAACTGATATTACTGAAAAATCTGCTTCAATCTGCGAACAATTTATTGTGGAAAATATTGCCTCAGCCTTTCGAGTATAATTTTCATTAAAATATATTTGAAAAGAAAACAGCATGTTGTTAAAATAAAAATACTCGTTTCTTCCATTCTTTTTCCACGAGTAAGGTATTCGTGTACAACGATCTAACGTAATGTGGTCGGTCCGAGGAGAAACGATTCGCTCGTCACGACCTATCACGGAAACGCTCGTCTTATTAAAGCGATTTATTTTCAATCATTCCTAGAATAGACAAGGTGCTCGAACTCCGATAGGACGGAAGTTATTGGCGTAAAGAAATACGACCCGACTTGCCGGGTCATGAAATATTTTAAGGTTCACTCGGACTTGCGGAAAATCGGCATGTTGCGCGAGCGGCATGTTTGGGCAACGAAAGAGAAGGAGGGAAGGAAAGAGGATGAGAAGGTTCGGATGTCCGTCCTTTCAACGTCCCTTTAACGTCTATTCGCCTCTCTTCGACCGTTCGTAGTTTGTACGAACGGAGTCGTTTCCAGCTTCCACGCAATTACCGTGTCTCGCATACCAGCGCGCGGCGCGGCACATTTCTGGGCCGCGCGTCCACCAATGCGACACAGGGGTTACAAGAGCGGTACAATCGTGGAAAGAGAGACGCGGCAAGGCTAATCGATAAGTACACGTCCCCAAAACGAAACTAAGAAGAATGCGGACATCGACGATCGTGCCAAGCAACGCTCTGCGGCTGACCGAGCCAGTCCTGCGAAATCCTGCCTTGCCTAAGTCCTTTTCCGAAAGTTGTCAGAATGATGAATTTCTTCAAGATTGTAAATACGTTTTCCCAAACACAAACAAATGATAAATATAAAAGATCAAATAGAAACTACATCCAGGGAAAAGTTTCTTCGATTAAAAAAAAATTTGTTTGAATCAAAGAAATTCATCGCTACACCGCGATTAAAAAAAAGTTTTTTTGATTTGAACGTTACTTCCGGAAATTAAATAAATTTTTATTTTCCTTAAAAGTATTTCCACTTCAAATTAAAAATATCAATGAAAGAAATGATTGCTTCAATTTAAACATAATTTTTTTCTGGATGTATCTTCGAATCTTGAAGACGACTACAATTTTTTTTCATTTAAAATGAAGTATTCTATACATTTCTCTATAGTTGTTTATGAGCTAGACTTTTTGTCCCGGATCCATCCATCTTTATGATTGATCTCAATAAATCGCAAAAAATTATTTGTTATACATAAAAAGATTTACCGTAAAAAGAATTTGCCGCATTTTGAAAAGAAACTTCTTTATGATTAAAAATGAAATATTAAAATAAAATGTTCTTTGCATATATAAAAAAGGATTAGAAACTTCGAAATGTAGGGTTAATTCTTAAGTCGTTGGCACGACCGCGTCTTGCAATGGCTTAAGAAATGTTAATTAAGGGCGGATCTAGTGTTAGTGACCGCTTACTTGCCTTGTTGAATACTGACACGTACGATGGTTATCCGCTGGTAAGATTAATCACCCTGTTTGAATATTAATGTTTTTCGAGCGACTTTTCTCAAGTGGTGGATTAACCGGTCTAGTGGGATTCTGGCGCACACAAAGTCAAAATGTACATTCTGGCGGACCAATTTAATTAAATTAACGTGCCTTTTGCGATTAATATTTTTCAATTATAACTCAAGACAATTCAAGACTTCTTTTTTTTGTCAATTATTTACTTATATCACAAGGGATATACGAATATGTCAATATGAATTTTACAAATAATTGGAACTGGCCGAGTTCCCCGCAAATCCGACGGATATGATCTCGCGTCATAAACAGACTCGCAGAGGAACACCGTGCCCCATTATGCAGGTCTATACATTCGTACACGTGAAACACGACGCGTATATTGTTAAACGGCGCATCGTTATCCTGATAATGGATAACCGCATTAAATTGTACGCATAATCTATATACATACCAAACGTATAAACGCTCGTGTAGCTAATCGATAGGCATGATCCCTTGCCTCGACCCCAAATGGTATCGTCGTTGACGAGCGATCTGTGCGTGCTTTTTTCAACCATTAAATTGAGGAATAAATCAAGAAGAGAGAGGTATAAACACGACCGCACTTTGAGCACCAGAAATTGTCCGCGCGAGAATTATTTTTTGAATTTAAATTATTCAATGCACGATTTTTTTATGAAAGTTACGGCAGGTTCTTATAATAATTTTTCGAAAAAAAATGTCTTTGAAAATATAATCTCTATTATGCCTAGATATTTAATTTTTTAACATTTACATCAGCTTTTTTATTATTGTATTCGTATACTGTAATTATATATATAGTACCTTATTATTGCAATATTAAATGTTTTGGTTTTTTGATCTATTTTACACATAATTTTTTTATCTTTACATTTAATCTTTATTAAGCATATTTATAAATTATTATCTTATTATTGTACTTGTACAAGTATATACTTGTATAAGTAATAACACAATAATATACTCAATTTATTGCAATAAATTTAAAAGTATTGATATCTCTATCGAGATTTTCGAAAAATTTTGCTTAATTTTTGTACTTTTTATACAAAGAAAAGTTAAATTTGGTTTAATTGAAAAGATTGAAATAAATTAATCTATTTTGATCAATCTAAATATAAGAAGTAATTAATTTATAATTATTCATGTGAATTTGCTATGCGACCTCAAGTCATTTCATTTAACCACGTGTATATTTTTGACTAAAGGTTAAAATAAAATAAACATTAAAAGTCAGTTATTTTTCATGTTTATTTTCAGTTATTTACATCACGTGGTTATTTACTGAATATGGTGATCCGAAAATGTCTGAAGTTTTTCATACATTGAAAAATTTCAATGAAGTTTTCATTTGTTCCACATCAGGATTACAAATATTTATCAAAGATTTATATTAATTTATATTCTCTTATTTGTCCAGCAAATTCAATCGATTAATTCAGATATAAAGATTAATAAATAAAATAGTATAAATATAAAGGAGTATTTATTTTTATAAAAATGTTTAAAGAATGTCAAGAAGATTTTTCATATTTATCTATACAAGACTGTATATAAATTTATTAAGAAAAACTTTTATTTGTCTCGTAATTCTTGTTTAATCCAGATATACAACATAAATACATACGTGAAAGAATAGAATCAATTATTTTTCCACACGTTGTTGAAAGGATCTGTACAGAGTACTTGAAATTTTTCATGTTTTCGTTCCAGGGTCATAAATAAATTTATCAAAGGAGACTCTTGTTTTCCCATTTGCCCCAGCAAATGTACTATCCTAGTGTGTTATTAGATTAGACTTACGATGTGTACGGAAGGACAGCCGGCGCAGGATTGAATAATGGCGACCACGTGAACCGGCCGCGGTGATGTTCGCTTCTCGATTGTGCAGATTGTATCTATTGAGTCCTGTGAATGGCTCGGTTGCCGTTGTTATAAAGCGTGAACTGATCTCTCTGTTTCTCATTGCCGTGCGCGTTACGTATTCCTGCCATCAATGATACGTATATAATCTTCTCTCTCTCTCTCTCTCCCTCCCTCCTCTCCTCTCTTTCTCTTTCTCTTTCTCTCTTTCTCTCCGTTCTTTCTTCCTCTCTCCATGTATGTGCCATAGAAGCGTGCTAACGAATTCCGGCAGGCCGCAATTAAAAGTAATTTGTCGAAAACCGTTGCCGACAATGAAAATGTACGCCGGCTATTCATTTCCCGGAAATAAAACGAACTCTGTCTCGCAGCGCGAAATATAGTCGGGTCGTTTTGCAGTACTGCAATCTCTGAAGCGTGGAATATACATATAATGTTCTTGTGCATAGGAGGCTTCCGGGGCAGTGTTGAAAAAATGTTGTTTAGGTATAATCTGCTGTATCAGTAGCCGTTGAAAGTGCAGCATCTGTACGAGAAATGTTTCGAGATATCTTATCGAGATATCTCAATTTATATTTTCTTTTTCTTGAATTTTTGCTGTATATCTTTCACGTATCATGCATGTACGACATCCTAGTAGAAATGTATACATAGTATCACTGTGTTCTCATTAATTATAACATTATTGCTTAGGAAATGACTTTGCTTAGGAAAGAACTTGATAAGAGTTTATATTGAAGCAGATTTCTCGGTAAAAATATGTGCAACTTGCATATACAATTCAGTTATTATTAGTCCAATATATTAATAGATTATTATTAATTTAATAATAATCTATTAATTAATACATTTACAATTGCTTTTGTTCAGAATAAATGAGTTCAGATTTTAAGTATCGCTTGTGCGCAGTATCTGCAGGCAATTAATGCGTTACATTTTGATTGGAATCCTAAGTAGTTTTACTTCTCAATTACTAAACAGAGTTAATGAGAATGATTACTAAAAGAATGTATAAAATTTCTATTAGGAAGTCGAGAAATTTCATATAGTAGTTCGTGATAATATTTCATATATGTGTAAAGATTTATAATAATGTTATATGGTACAATGCCAAAGTTAAATCTCTATTGTAAAATGATTAGAAAATTCATTGTAGAAAGATAGATAGGGCAAACGAGATTTAATTCTCTCCGTTCTCGCACGATAGAAATGATAGATTGAAAAATTGGGCAAATCTTCGAAATAGAGAATGCGAATAATAAGATAACGATAAAAAATCGGCAAAAATAGCACGATTTGTACACATAGTGAACGTATAGATTGCTCCTATTGAAGCCCATTAATAGCTGGACATTGTTATAAAGCGCGAAGCGATCCTTGTCTCTTAATGGCTGCCTATATATGTACACGCGAAGCCATTGACGTGTAACACCTATTTGCTCCTCTGGTTCTCACTTCTCGAAGCTGCGGCATGCATTGGCGGCTCGATTGATTTATACACAATATATTGTACAACGAAACGACAGAAATAGGTGACCAGATATTCTCGAGATAAGAAATAAACTAGAAAATAAATGGGAATATATGCTCTAATATCTAAAAATGAATTTAGTACAGTTGGATTTTTCAATTTTTTTTCTAAAATTATATTTTTTTTAAATATTTCAATTATTCAATGAGTTTAAGTGTTTTCTGATACGTATACATATATATCACTAAATGAATTATAATGAAAGATGTCATCTCATCAAACATTGTATTATTAATGACATTATTAATGTTCGCTTGGGGCTTTGAAGCGTTAACACATTGAATGTGTCACTATAGACATCGGTAACTGGCACTATGACACCAATGTGTCTCATTGATTTATGTATAAAATACGACCATTTATATCCAAGAAGTTATATATATCGTGAATAGAAAAATAATTAAACGGTGTAATAATTAATTTAATCTATATTACATGTATATATAGAAAATTTCATTTATTTATGATAATATTAAATATATGACATTTTTCGTTAATTACTAGGAAAGTTGATTTGTTTCATAATGAATGATAGCAATTAGTTTTCGTTATATTAAACTGCTTTCATGGAATAATATTTAAAATCTAAATTTTTAATAACTCTTTCTATAGCTATTTTTAATTTAATTTTTAAAAATTTAATAAATAAAATGAATATAAAACATAATAATATATACTGTGTATAATATAAAAACATCTTTGTTAAAAATCCGAACGACATGCACATTTGAGTTTATGTAGAGTGTAATACAAGTTCACTTTATTTCTGTAAAATATCGATTTTAGTATGTATGATCATTTTTCTCTAATCGGTTTCATATTTCTTTAAATAATTAGTTTATATATATATTAAAAACATATATATTAAAATACACATAAAATTCACAGAATGTAAATAAATAGAATTCTTTTATCTCGAAATTTGAATTATATTACTTAAAGCGGAAGCAAATACATTAGTGTATTTTATAAATGCTAAACTAGAACAAAATCATATATTGCTCGCGAAAGAACAATCAGAAGTAAAAAAAAGGTGAACATTGTCGTTCTCTGATACGAAAATGTTTGATCATGCTAAGTGAATAATTGATTAAAATAAATAATTGTCCAAGAATGTACAATGAAGATTGTGATGAGGATAAATACGAATCGTACAATTTAAATAATTACGTGAATACTGATCGGAACGTTCCGCTATCTAATGCAAATTTGAATTCACATTTAAATAGATCACGTATGCATTGCCGATTGCTATTATCTCGTACTTGCTCTCATTTCTTTAATTCGATTTTCAAATCTCCCTAATAATATTTCAAAATAATTTGAATAATATGTAATCTGATGATAGGCATGAATCAACTGGATCACTCTTCATGTGAACTTTTCGTGGCTAGTAATGAGTTTAAAACACATCGAATTAATTCAATAATACAGCAATGAGTTATTTGAAAAATGAGTTATTTGAAATATGCAAGATAACAGAATTTTTAATCGTGAATGTCTCAAATATAGTGAAAGTCTTAAATTGAATATATATATTCTTTCATAATTCTTTACTTCTTCTTAATACATAGATGTAATAAATACCAATTTTATATTTACTACGAATATTTTCGAAAAATTATTTCAGAGAAAGATTTTTTTAGATATTCAGGATTTTTTTGAAAGTTTCAGAACATAAGATCTTCAAGGTTTTTCAGAACTTTCAAGAATTTTCAGGTGATATTTGAGGCGATTTGAAAGTTCATACGATTGAATTGTTTGAAAACTTCGAAAAGTATCGAACGCCCATCGCCATCCATGGTGGATGTAGCTGGTGCTCGTAAAACGCGAACCGGTCTCCAAACGTGGATCCAGTCGGTGTCACATCACGGCTGATCACGTCAAGTACGATATAATCGTCCAACATATGCCGCTAAGATCGCGCTCGAGAACCGATCTGGCTCACCGATCCGTATCGACGGAAAAAATTAATAAATCGGCGATTTTCAATTAAATATATTACGAACAAAATAAATTTTTCTTTAAGTACACGACATATCCCGCGATTTATCAGAGTAACACGAAAAACGCGATAAAAATATTTATTACTGATAGATTTGCGTACTTTTCCGATTCATTGTGTTCACTAATAAAATCCATATCAGACTAGAGATTCAGATTCAGATTGAATTTGATCAATCAAAGCAAAGTTCATTTAATATTGGTTTTCTCTCTTCTGGTTATATTTAATCTCAATCTCTTATAATTTGATACTTAAATTTTTTAGCTCTAATGTCAATTTTTATAAATGTAATTTAATTTTAACCTTGATTATTATATAATAAATATTTTTCATTTTTTCTAGTTTTAAGATCGATTCTTATTTTAAGACCGTCTTAAGTATAAATGTCTTAAAATAGTAATATGATTTTCTGATTAGTTCATAACATCTTAAGACTGTATTTTTATATTTATAAGGTAATTGTCGCTATTAATGTGCCTTTTAGCCAATTTATTTATTACTGAATTAATTATTAAATATTGTAGTTTTAATTTTATCTGCTTGCAATCAATATTGATTTTTCAACTACTTCTTTTTCTAATAATATTTTTTTAATCTAAAAAATGTTAATTCTTTATAATGCTTTTGATAAAAATAGAAAATATGTTTTTGTCCCTATTAGTGAGTCCTCTAAGCGGCGATGGCCCTATTAATATGCCCTCAATTTGTATGCCTATCCATATTTGACTCATTTTAATATATAATTACTAAAACAGGTAATAAATTTAAGCTAATTGTTTATGTTAATATTACATAAATCAATTATTTCAATTATATTTATTTCAAAGTACACTCATAAAACAACGTTCTAATCTAATACAGGACACATTAATAGGGACAAGCTTAAAATCTTGCGGTACGTATTACTGGATTCACATAAATTCCTCATATCTTTCGAAAACTATTTAAAATACTTTAATACTCAAAAAATAAAATATTATCTTCGGAGTATCGTATGCATTAATTTAATTTAAAAAAAAATATTTTTTCTTATTTATTTGTTGCTAGTTTTCTTTATGATTTATCGAATACAAAATACACTAATAGGGACAGACACAATAATTGAGACAGTCTTACCTTAGCCTTTAATATAAAAATCGACTATGAATGCCAGTCTATGAATCAGAAAAAGTTAAAAAATGGATTGAGTCATGATTAAAATTAAACATTACTAACATTAATAAAAACGAGCATAGGAGAGCTACATCGATATATTCTGTTCCTTTTTAAAATTGTAAAAATAGAATAAAATATAAGTAAGATAAATGTATCAATTAGTGGACATATGACCCAATTACTGGACAAAGAGATGTAAAAATTTCAAATATTAAGCTTTTAATAATACATGCGACTCAAAATAAATTTATTCTATTAAATTTTTATAAACAACAAATTTATTTAGAGTTGTACATATCATTAAAAGCATAATATTAAAAATTTTTATTATTTCGTTTAATAATTGACTCATGTTCACTAATTCGTATATTCATGTTAAAATTGAGGAAATACTATTATTCGTACTTATGCAATAAAATAAAAATCTGAAATATCTTTCTTAATGATGAATGGTAGTTATAATATTGTCAGAAATTATAACTATTCATTTAATAAATATCAGGATGTTACATTCTTTTCAATGTTACGATTACTTTAATTATTTTTGTGTTTAAAGTTTAAAGCAATTCGTTTCTATTGGAGAAAGGATGAGGTGAGGAAAATAGAGATGAATCGAACATAACCGAATATAACCGAACGTCTTTGTTGGAATTGAAATGCCGGATCTGGTGACTAATTGCGGTTGGGGTTGCACTATATCATATTAAGAATTTTAAATGCGGGCGTGTGCCGCGTGAAAAAGTCGAAATCGCCAGGTGTCGCGGGTATATGTATAACGGGTCGCATAAAATATCTCGAGTTGAAAACGCTGGTGCGGACAATAATGGCCGCATAGTAATATAAGCGGCAACACAATGAAAATGATCGAATAATGGCCACTATGGCCAGGCGCCCCGGGGACTCACTATAGATCTCTCTCTCCTAGAATATAATAAATTCCAAATTAAAAATCGACCGACGCGGTGATGTGTGTTTCGTTGCATACGCACGCATACGTGCGTACATACGGTCGGCGCGCATGCCGCGTAATGAAATCGGAGCATAATGAACGAACGAATAATACATCACGCCGAGTTGGCCGAGTTGGCGCTTAGGTGCAATAAATTCAAAATCGGCCAGAGAAGTCAATGAAGAGAGTGAGAAAGTGAGAGAGAGAGAGGAGGGAGGGAGGGAGAAAGAGAGGAGGTAATATGAAATACAATGAAGCGATACAATAAAAAGTGCGAATACAACGGCTCGCGACGTCAAGAGAGCGTAATGCCCCGACCACGTGGGCGGATACGAAAACGGATCGCTCCGTGAATGTATAAATCGCATCGTTGCCGGTTCTTCCGCAACGTTCGACACCGTCATAAAACTGAACCGGTCCCAGTTTTGATGCTCTTGAACGCGCTCGCACGTATGACTGTATTAATATGTATTATCAGCCTCTTTCTCCATCCTTCTTGATCTCTTTCTTCCTCTCTCTTCCCCTCTCTTCCTCTCTTTTTTTTTCTTTCTCTCTCTCTCTCTCTCTCTCTCTCTCTCTCGCTCTCTCTTTCTCACTCTTCTCCTCTTTTTCTTCCTATTCCTTTCTCTTTCTTTCTCACTTGCTCACGCTTCACGAATGGACCGGCAATTCTGAGTGTATAAGGCGTTATCATTCTAGAATCGCGCACTTGTTCGGTGAGGAAATACGTCTTGCAAGATTCGCGTAGCAAATTGCGAGACGAGAAAAGTTGATTCTTTCGACAATTTGTAGGAAAACGCGATATCCATTTATTGTTAAATAACTTCGCCGTTCGATTGAAATTGTTGTAAAGATATTGATTCGAGATTCTCATCTCATATACAACTGTGAGATATGTTCAACGATATGAACATATCTTTAGCCAAGTTTCGATTTCAGTTTAAATAAAGTATTTTTTAAACTGTTAGAGCGATAAAAGCCTGTTATCCATGTTTATTAATTTCTAATGTTAAATAACTTTATACTTGTATTTCTGTTTATAAATATTAACTCAAAGATCGATTTTAAATTCTTATTTTCTTCCAGCTTTTGAACTTCCAACGCGATAACTCGAAGTTAAGATTACAAAACTTTCTTATCTGCATTCATTTCTTTTACACCTAATTCATCACGAACGTTATAATTATGTACGATGGAATACTCGATTATAATAACTTTTTGAACTTGTGTGAGTGAAAAAGATTGAAATCGTTGAGGAGGATGATATTTCTATGCAAAGTTCTAGCAAATCAGGACGGTGCAGCCTCGGAAGAGAGGTACGCGATGCAAAGCAACGAAACGGAACAGCAGATCTTATAGCTCCGTTACAACCGGCTAGTTGACCGATCCCAACGAGTACGACCGGTGGTACCACACCCGCTCGAGTATTTCGAGCGGAATGATGGAGAGATAAGCGAGCGAGCGAGTTAGCGAGCTCGCTTGCTCGCTGGTAACGAGCCTCCAAGTCGCGCTCGTAGACGACGCTCTCGAACCAGATGCCTGTTCTCGCATCGCAATTCGGCGCGACGACACGCGCCGGTCCGATATTTAACTCGGCAGCCACGGCAGGTGGTGATTTTCTGGCCGGCCGGCCAGTGCGACTCAATAAACGGATCGCTCGCAGTTAAAAGCGCGCAATTTCACACACCGAGCAAAGTTTTCGGAGAAACATTAGGGGAAATACGGGACGTTTTTTTTTCACTCAAATAGAAATGAAGATGGGAGATAAGATTTTCTTTCGTAAAATCAAATTTTTGAGAGTCAAAGAAACATTAAGAAGCGCTTTTTACTTGTAAAAACGATACGATGTTTATGCAATAAATTCTTGAATAATAAAAGAAATGTTTTTATTTAGAAGCAATATTTTTCGTTTCTCTCACAGAAATCAAAAGATATATCAGTTATGACATCTTATAAATATTGCGAATGTTACTTTAGCAGGATTAACAGACATGGATAAATTTTTAACAAGGATAAACAAGAAAATTTTAATGTATTTCAAAAAATCTTTTTAAAACGATATTGACAAACTGACAATGTCTTGTTTGAATTTTTACATAATTTAACCAGAATGTCAAGAATTTGTTAAAATCATTGATATGTCTTGATATGTATTGTTAATTATATCTGTAAAAGTATGTATAAAGAAAAGAAATAGAGTATTTAAAAGAAAATATCGGATATTCTAGTTTTTGTTCGATCAAAAAACAAAATATGTTACACAACAAGTATCATTAAATCGATTTTTATTGATATTATATGTGTGCGGTAAAAAGTCACAGAACGTTTTACAAATAATATTCAGTGCTTATTTTACCGTATAAGACTGCCGATGAAAATATCAGAACTACTGAAAGTTCCAGTTACATATTGCAAATTATTTTTAAAAAATGTTATAGTTTCTTCTATATAAGTAAAATATTGATAATCAATAAATATTTTATTTTTGGTTACGGCAAACTTTATTTCAATAGATTATAATTTCCGATACGAATGCGTTATTGCCGGTTATTTCGAGAGATACATGCTGTGATTATATACACTATAACGCAAATTGTACGAATATGTTAATTTTTAATGAATTTTAAGTTTTAAATAAAATATACATTATGTATTATATATATAGTGTTAAAAATAATCTACAATGTGGTATGTAAATGTTAAAGGAAAAATATTTAATCGCACAAACAGAACTGACCTTTCCGAAGAGAAATGATTTTCGGTTTTAGCGATACGACAATTTTAGCGGTTTACGGGCAATTTACTCGCTCCTATTTATCACACGCAGCGCGTAAACAAAGGATTATCTTGCTATAATTTTCCACGAGTGTCTACAAGAGATATATCCTAATATTTTCCTCCGATAATATCTTCTCAATCCTGAAATATCTTTCTATATACATTTTACTTAAATACTAGTTGTTTTTAGATGAACCCGATAAG
>Ga0157362_1000703_pt1 | contig 12160 bp, 9 predicted proteins | sample AttlaeALBM3_FD_111480 | JGI IMG/M metagenome (GOLD analysis project Ga0157362, IMG submission 111480) | Fungus gardens microbial communities from leaf cutter ant in Ribeirão Preto, State of São Paulo, Brazil - Atta laevigata ALBM3 | ecosystem: Host-associated > Fungi > Mycelium > Unclassified ... | reverse complement strand
CGATATAAGCACTTTAATTTTAATCACAGAGATAGTTATAAATATTGAGTAATATATTTGAAGACTAAGGAAATATGAAAATAAAAAAATACTAGATGTTATATCGAAGAGAGATAATAATTACGTTAAGAAAAAAAAGAGAGAAGAGTCAAAAAAGAAGAAAAAATGTAGAGAAAAAACGGACTATTTATATAAAGATGATACGAATTTGAATTTTTCGAGTTGTTAGATTTGACATAATTCGTCTATTGTGACATTTCTCGGATAATTCTGAAAGTAACTCGTGGAGAGAAAGGAGAACCGATAACGACGACGAATATGATGATTTCGACGATGACGACGACGACGTAAGCGACATTTACAGACGCTTCGTCAGTGAGTAACGAATACTCGCGAAGTGTGCACGTGCATCTACAAACGCATATCCTTTCTACGAAACGTGCAGTTTTGTCAAAATTAAGACGTATGTCAGTGGAGTGCAAGACTTTACGTAAGTTTAAACAAACTTACGTTTGTTTATTCGCAAGATTACGTGGCCGTTATTTAACTTCTCCTTATTCGATTAATTAGAGATTGTGTTTCGTGATGCATTAAATCATGATCACATATTCGAAAGTTACTTGCACATATTCGAAAGTTACTTGCACATATTCTTGAAATTTACCATTGAAGAGATAGAAAACTCACAACAATAATGATAGAAATTTACTGCGAATGAACTGTTCCTTTTGTAATATTAATTGATAATTGGAGACACTCAATTTTTTTCTATATCATAATTTTACTGATCTTCACAGCCTAATATCTTGTCTTCTGCCAAACATCGACGGGGAAGAATATTCTCTCGGAGCGTAACTTATTATCATTCCGGCAGTTTTTACATGTCTCGTCCATGGATCCGTATATTTTTTCTGGCGCCGAACTTGAAAGGTCTTCGAGGAGGTCTCTCGCCTTTCCTCGAAACTGAAGTTTGTGATAGAAATCGTGCAGATGGTGTTTCCTTTTAATACACAGTGCAACATGTGAAACCAATTTTATACAAAAAGGAGAAAGAATTGCAGGCATAAATAATTAATGTGCGTTTTTGTTGCTTAGGTGGAGTCGGTATGCATCTTGGATTGATAATCTATGGTGAACATGTACCAATGAGGGATAACAAATACAAAACGAGTTCGCGAGAGAAGTCAAAGTAGACAACAGAAAGGAAGGATTGTCAAGCGAAATAAAAGTGTTGATAGTGCCGACCGCCGTTATGCCGTTGATAAGAAACGAACCATTGAACTTTACCGGGAAGAGTGAGGATATATAGCCGCTGTTCCGATGATAACTCACTATTATTTATAGCATTAACCCTGAAAATTACTCGATTCTTCGTCAAGATTGCTTGCATTTTAAGTGACATTTAAATTATAATCGGATTAAGCTATAAAAACGATCGACGGGCACCACGTGTCGCGTCAAGGCATATGGAAGATCAAGTTTTTTTCGTAGAAGAAACCTAAGTCAGAGGAACAGTGTAATCTTTCGCAATGGCGCGTTTCATGCTCATGTTTACGCACGAAAGAATAATAATCTGACCGCAACGTAACGCATTGAAGAAGATGAAGACTATCAGCGAAATCTGCGATAGCGTACGGAACAGCGGCGAAAAAGAGAGTGATTTAATACGAAGAAACCGATGACGCTTCCCCGAGATCGTATTTTAGGAACTCCGTCCCTTAAGAATGCCGTTCGATCTTCTTTTTATTCTTCAGTCTCGAGTTATTCGCATCGCCTGCGTCCGCATGACACTTGACACGCCAATTCGCCCGTCCGCTGCAATGATTCGTACTGCTTAGATTGTCCTCGTTTCCGAATAACGAGGGAAGATGTGCAAAGATCTTCTATGAAGCTGATTCTTCCAGTCTTTAAGTCAGTGAATGGATCAAAATGCGCTGTGTTTTTACAAGAAGCTTTTCATTAGTTTTCTTCGATATTAATTCAGAGTGTATTATTTTATGTAACGTAAATTTATGATTATTTTGGAAAGACTATGCTAATTAAATAACTAGCAATGATTCTCTTCAAAGGGTGGGCGGTGTATCAAAGCCGGAGGTCGTTTCCTGAATCGCTACGTCCGACGTGATTAGATGCGCTTTGCCATAAAGAATTGCTACTGCAAAATATCATATATCCGTCGATCCGATCTGTGAATTTTTTTAATGCTCGAGATAAAATTCAGAATTTTAAGAATAGAAGAAATTATTCTTAATCTTATTGCCACGTTTTATTTGATCTTTAATTTCCAATTAATGATTATGAATGATTATTGCAATAAACTGTATGTCTAGATTTTTGAGATATTTTTCTGAAACGCTTTCATTGAACTTCAGTTTTTTCATATATAAAAGTTGCAAAGGCAAAATCGTTGTAAGAATTACCATCAATTCTTTTTCTGTCATCTCATCTGGAATATTGCCAATCTAAAATCTTCGTCTATCATAAAGTTTTATGAACTTACGAGTTATGCCGTCTTAAGTTTACTTATGCAGATCGCCGACTCATCCCATGGCAGTGTGAGACATGAGAAATTCGAGATGCGAGCGGCGAGCTAATCGTTGATGAACCGAAATCTCGTCATCGCGGAGGAAGTGCTACTGCTGTTGCTGCTTTTACTACATTTTACTGCTGGAAAGGGAAAACGAGTCAGAAGAGACAAACATATGATAAAGAAGAAGATGAAGATACAGGAGATCGTGTAGGATGTTCAAGCGGAAGAGCAAGAAGAATACGGCGACTCGTGGATAAAAAAAGAGAGTAAGAAGAAGAGGAACGACGAGGAAGATTGGACGTCTTTGAGAAGATCGGCTGGAAGATCAAACGGTGAGCGGGGAGGAAGCTGCTACAGCTGAACCGCTAATAGTATGCGTATCGGAAAAAGTGCAATGTCTTCCTTCGGAGGCATGATACTGGCGACGATATGTAGGAATTAAAGAGAGCACGGCAATCTCCACGATCTCGAAATCGTCTTGAAACTGTCACTGGCAGTTTTTGATGCTGCGACGAGAAAAGGAAGAAAGAGAATTTATTATATGCACCGTGAGATGAAATTCACTGAAGAAAGATAGAGCGGAAAGATACGGAGGAGAGTGGCAGAGAAAAAGAAAATACGAAACACGAAAGAGAATTATTATATGTTCTGATACGACATTCTCTGAGAGAAGATAGGCGAGAAGAGCGGAAGAAAATATCAAGAGAAGGGAGAAAGAAAGAGAGAATGGGAATCGAGTTTTTGCCCAACTGTTGCACCACGAACTGCGATCACCACGTGGACGCAATGCAATAAAGCTCCGTGTATGATTAATCGCTTGAGTAGTCTTTAATTTACTTCGCTTTTTCTTTCTCGATGCTCTTTATCGGTAGATGATGAAAAATGCTGCGAGCGATTTTTAATCTGGATTTATCGCTTGACATGATTTATTAGCGGAATCCTGTGTATGTACGACGTATATACGTGATTTACTATCGAAACGCGATAGTAATAGTCAAATTTCGTGTTCAATGTTGTGTTCATTTTTTATCAGCGTGGATTCTGGAAAAAAGACGTTTTTTTCAAAATGACCGATCGATAACCACTATAATTCGGTGGTTCACCGCGTTGTGTTCGTCCTACTTTTTGCATCAAGCACTGCCATATAAGTACCCACTGCCTGCCAGCGCATATTACTTTATGTTACACGACATAATCCGAACCACAGTGCCGTCTTCCGATATGTCTTTCGCCGTAGACTGTCTGAATTTCGCGCTCCTCTTCGTTTGCACGCGCGTGTTCCATCTCGCACTTGGTATCAGCGCACAGTATTATAAGGTACATCGATCACAGTAATCCCTAAATTATTATGTAGCCGCAAGAATGCTCAGAGACGTGTACTTTATGAAGAATTTAAGATAATTTTGACGAATTTTATGAAATAGATAATATAGAATAATTTATAATTGTAAAGATTTAAATTATTTTTATGTGTATTATAACAGGCTCAATTGGATGCGCATTTAAAACTTCACGGAGAAAAGTGGGCGAGCGAGGATGTACGGAAATGCAAATTATGCAACAAACAATTCGTGCAGCCCGCACTCTATCGAATGCACATTCGCGAGCATTACAGGGTAAATAGAAAGAAACCTATTACATTTCATAAGCAGTTCAATAACACTAATGCTGCATTAGTTTACTTTATATTTATTTTTTACATTTTCATCTTTATTTTATTTTCTTCATTTTTTGAATAAAACTGTAATTAACTTCTCTGTTCGCTTTATTCTTTTTTCGTTCGGAGTGCTTTTAATAAACAGATCGCGTTCATACCCGAGAGTCTTATCGCTTATTTATTTCTCTACAGACGAAGATAGTAAAGCAAACTAAGAGGGGAACGAAACATAAAACAATGTACAAATGTACCATATGTTTGAAGACTTTTCAAAAACCGAGCCAATTAATACGACATATCAGAATACATACCGGAGAAAAGCCCTTTGAGGTAAACTTTCTGGAAGGAACTTATGATTATATTGATGATAATACTTAGAGTTTTAGTTTCACACATACATTTTTTCTTGTGCAGTGTACCGTTTGCAACAGGGCATTTACGCAAAAGAGTTCGCTACAAATCCATGCATGGCAACACAAGGGCATTCGGCCACATGCCTGCAATCTCTGTAACGCCAAGTTTAGTCAAAAAGGTTGAGGAAATTAAAAATTACATGTTAAATGTCTCTGAATTGATAATACAATAAAAAAAAGAAATAAGTTAAGAGCGTTATCAATCCTTATAATTATTTTTCCAAAATCTTTCACATGAAAAATATTTTAGTATTATTTTTGTATTATTTTTATGAAAAATTATTTATTTTTAATTATTATTAATTCAGAAACATCTTTAAGTATGTCATATATCACACATCTTAAAAAATCATTGCGAATTTACTGTTTATTCTTTTAAAGGAAATCTAAAGGCACATATACTCAGAGTGCACAATGCACCAGAAGGTGAATCAACGTATGCGTGTTCCTATTGTTCCTGCGTCTTTAAGAGGCTGGGCAGTTTAAATGGACACATAAAGCGAATGCATTCTGTTACCTCGGAGGTAAATACGATACTTCTTAGAATCTATATCTGCAGAATGATTCAGAGTTACAAACTAATGCCTAAATTCTAAGCAGAATCGTAAGGCTCGTAATATATTTCTGTAAGACTTGTAAGAATTTTTAAATGCTTATACCTTTATACAATATTGTCACAGACAGCTTCTTATTAGCCATAAAATTTACAAGAAATCGTAGATATTTATGAATAATCATATGTCTTATATATAATATACGCATAAAATTAGAATATTAGTCATAAGTTCTAACAAATTTTACGAGAATACGTTACGAGTTTTTATGATTCTGCTAAGAATTGACCTATTAGAATTGTTATGTTTGTTAGGAATTCAGTGCAAAATCCTCGGAAGCTAATCCTATCTCGTCGGAAGCTGAAATGCGCGCGACCGTCGACAGTGTTATATCACAATTGGCATCTTTGGAATCCGTTGTGAATAATACTGCAGATTCCACAAGAACTACGACCTTAAGTGCGGAACAAAATGATATTTTGCAACAGGCATTAAAAAACAGCGGTTTACCGAACAAAAACGATGTCGTTTCGAAAGGTAATTTTTTTTTATAATTTAGATATAGATATTTATCATTTGTTAAATGCAATAATAAGCATTACATTTAAATATAAATATAAAATTGCTTATAAATGTAATTTTTTATAAATATTTTGAATAATACAATAAATGTCTAATATTCCTTTGCCTGCAGAAATCGCAGAACCAAAGAAGACTGATTCATCAACATCATATGTTACATTAGTAGACAGAACTGCTGGTGGTACTTCGAGGTAATTTTTTTAAACGAGAACGTAAAATTGTAATGAATAGTAAATTAACAATTTAAAAACATGTATGATTATCCATCGAATGAATGAAATTTTATATATTATTATGGTTGCATAATAAAAAAGCAATTATCTATATCCGCAGGAAGTATCTCACTATAAAACAACGCTGCGTGGGAAACGTACGGTGGTATGCGTGTTCATTTTGCCCAAAAGAATTCAAAAAGCCGTCGGATCTGATACGTCATTTGCGCGTACATACCCAAGAGAAACCTTTCAAAGTAAGTTAATTTTTATTTTATTTGAAAATATAGATTGCAATTATATATATATATATATATATATATATAATCTCTGATTTATTCTATTTTTCAGTGTATGTATTGCGTGCGTTCTTTTGCGCTAAAATCGACAATGATAGCGCATGAGCGGACTCATACTGGAGTAAAGAAATACGCCTGCGAGTCCTGCGACAAAACTTTTGCGTGTCATAACAGTCTTACCGCTCACACAAAGCAAGTTTTAATATTTCTTATATGATTTAATTCATTGTTTATGTTTTATGTTTATCTTATATGTATCTTCTCTTGCTTAATTTTTTTTAATATTGAATGCATATTTTCATTTCTATGTTCTCAGTTCTATGTCTAATAACTTTTATTCTAGACTTTTTTTATTCTTTATTATTTATATTATACTATTTTTTCTGGTTTTTGCACAAGATGTAATGAGATCGTATCCAAATTCTTATTAATAAAGACTTATTCTTTATTTCAGATTACACACGAAACCGCACAAGTGCAATATATGCGATAAATCATTTAGCGCAAGCACCATCCTAAAAAATCACATGAAGAGTCACACGCGAGAGAAGCCCAAAATATCGCCGGAGGCGGAAAGTTTGGTGCCGCAAGTGGTACTGCAAGAACCACTTGTCATTAGCGACGCTGGTAATAAAATCAGCGTGGCACAGGTGCAGTCAAAACAGAAACAATTATACGAAAATGTCGGCGTAACCAGGCCGCATGAATGTTGGGTTTGTCACGCAGCGTTCAGGAAAGTTAGTCACTTGAAGCAACATTTTCGCAGGCATACGGGCGAACGTCCTTACAAGTGTTCCAAGTGCGATAGGTTCGATCTAGAATCTGACATTTCTAGTCTATGATCAAAAAGTTTCTTCAGCATAAGAGCTGCTACAGAAATACAAAAACAATTTTTTTAATCAATCTATTAACTAATTTAAATTTTAACATATTTGACATTGATCAAAATGTTATGTCTTCTGGTTTGTAGGAGATTCACATCAAACAGTGTTCTGAAATCTCATTTACATACGCACGACGATACGAGGCCTTACAGTTGTTCTGTATGCGACACGAAATTCTCTACGCAGAGCAGCATGAAGAGACATTTGGTGACACATAGCAATAAAAGGCCATACATGTGTCCATACTGTCACAAAACGTTTAAGACATATGTCAATTGCCGAAAGCACATGAAGAGGCACAAACATGAGTTAGCACAACGGGTTGGTATATTTAATGTACACTAGAATGCACTAGAGAGCCTAGGACAGGATAGAAATCCGAGAACCTCTCTGTCCTATAGTCAGTCAACAGGTTTGAACAATCTTGTCATATGACAAAAACGCACAAATGTAATTCCATGTTGAAATAGCTTTCTTTTAAGTTCTCTAGTGTAACGCTCCAAAAAGTATTAAAAAGTATTAAAATCTTATATGCAATCTTATAAATAGCAATTGGAAGAACAAAAGATGCAAGCTCAAAAGGATTCACAGCTTTCGAGCGAAGCTAAGGAAGCTACATCATCATTGCCGGAGAGCATCACTCTCACCGAAGATATGTCCTTTCAACCGCAAATGGCACCAGATTTTACGCAGGCTTTCTCTGATCAGTTTCAAAATATCAACATGGAGAAAGAAAAATCCTTTTTACTACCAGACAATACAACGCCATCGATAGTGAATCGTATGTTTTCCAAAAATTGATATATATAATTCGAAGTAGTAATAATATTATTCAATAATAATATTCAAAAATAACGAAGCATTTAGAAATCGACGAGAGTTAAAGCTGGATCTTATATGTATAATTTCAGAAAATTTATCTGTTGACACTAATTTAGGAACGTCGCAAACTTTACACGCTGATGAAACTGGTACTATTACGTTACCTAATTACTCAGGGGATCAAACTTTCACGCCGGTATATAAGTTCAATATTTATAAAAGATGCATAAAATGTATTATACAATGTAAAGAAAGATGCATGAATTTAGAAAAACTTGCAGGAAAGTATACGAGAAATAGAGGAGACTCTAAATCAGCAGTTATTCAACATGGGCATGAATCTCGAACTGGGAACAAACAATTTGCCGAGGCAGATAGACGAAGCAAACACAAATTCTAGAGAACAGCCGGTGCTCAATATTATATATGAACATAACAAATCTCTGGAATCGTCAGGCAATACCATATTCATGTCGCAATTTGATTCATTTGATATGAACCAAATAACATTGCAGGTAACTGTATTTTCTATCAGAAAGCAGAAGCAATGATTTCATTTATGTATATCAATATAAAAGCATGTATTATACAATGAAGTACTAATATTTTATAAGCATGAAATTACTAACAATCTATTTTTTAGACGGATAACGATATAGACATTGGTTTAAATCCGAGCAATTCTATGAGTATGTCTAGTATTTTGCCCAGATCCGTGGGAAGTCAACAAGAGAAACAACAAGCTATTCCAGCTAGCAATATAGACACCTCTCAAATTACGAGAAATACTCATCTAGTGGTAATAAATCCTAAGGAAAATTGTTCGGAATTAATGAGACTTTCGCAAGTATGCCCATCGAAGTACTCAAAAGTCATCGCGAAAGCAGATACCACAAATGGATCGGAGATGCAAGGCATGAATGGGCATGAAAAGGCATCACAAAAAAATAATACTAAGTCATGTGAAAATGAAAGAAATTCTTTTATGTAAGTTATTTTAATTCATATGTAAAATCGTTTTACTGTCGAACAATTAAAAGATAGATATGCAATGCTTGTAGGAAGAATTTTCAAAGTACAATGCCTTCGAAAACGCTTGCTTCATCTAGCATAACGGATAACTCAGCCAAAATATCGCAGTGTAACACTCTGTTGCAATGTCATGTGTGTGATGATCAAGGTTTCACGACAGAGAGATTGAAGGTATAAAAAAACATTTCCTAGATATTCGTACATTGAAACATAAAATTGCGACTACTTTCTGAATTAAAAAAGTAAAATTAACGTAATTGTTACAGGAACATTTGAAATCTCATCGCGGTGACAAAGAGTATGAATGTTCCGAGTGTTCCCAGCGATTCTGCACGAACCGCGGTCTCAGTAAGCACCTGAAGATGCACATGAACAAGCAGTAAGTGAATTGATTGACAACAACAAGAGATATTTCTCAATGAAAGATTATAAATTTTTTCATATAGGCGATGGAAATGCATGATATGTCAGAAAGTACTGGACAGCAAACTGCAAATGAAATATCACAGCAAAATACACACCGCAACTTGGAATGTTTCGTCCATGGAGCCAGACAGCTCTCAGAAGAATGTTATTTCCTCGAGTTCCGGTTTACCATCCGATCTAACAACGCTGGATGTTCGAGTAGATTCAAACTCATCAGTTTCCGAGAAAGTTTTGATGGCCGCAGTCGCCGAGAAAAAAAGCATGGATCACGCTGATGTAAGTACATGCAAATATTTGCATTGATTCGCAAAGTCTTGCATTTGTTAAGCGGCTGATAATATTGTTGTAACGTTATTTGATCGTTCAGGAAAATATAGTGAAGAAAGAGATAAGGGAATACACTAATAAATGCAAGTACTGTCCGAAAACTTTCCGTAAACCAAGCGATCTCATCAGGCACATTCGCACGCATACGGGTGAACGACCTTACAAGTGTGATCACTGCAACAAAAGCTTCGCGGTCAAGTGTACTTTGGACTCACACATGAAAGTTCACACGGGCAAGAAGACATTTTGCTGCCACGTCTGCAGCAGCTTGTTCGCTACAAAGGGCAGTTTGAAGGTTCACATGCGATTGCATACAGGTAATTCCCAGAATTATTTTATGTATCATAATTTTATATTCTACATACAACGTCGGAAATAATTACAATATAAGAAGAATTTTACTATTTAAATATTTTACCTTTTCTGGGAAAAAAGGGATAGTCATCCTTTTTTTATGTAAATAATCATCTTTTTACGGAACGTTTTTACATCTCAATTAAAATAATTATTATTAACAATATATCGCATATTATTATTGATTATTTTCCGATTTGACATTATGAAAATCAATTCAATCATAATTTTTTTTAAAAAGTAAGTAGAAACAAATACAGAATAAGTATGTTAAGTAACTTATTAAATATTATATTATTAGTATTTCTAAAAAAAAATTTTAATCGATTTAACGCTTTTTATTGTTGGTTTTCGATGGAATTACACATCTAAAAGTTCATAAAGAATAGTTATTAAAAACGAAAGAAATTATTGAATATTTTAAATTATATCCATAAACAATATTTTATAATTCGCATTTTTTCGCTGGGATGTAAAACATTTCAAATGATTATTCACGAGTTAAATGTTAGAATTACATATACTTTAATAAATTAATATGAGAATTTTAACTTGAAAGAAAAATGATAATCCATAATTATATATACGTCTTAAATCTTTCAGGTTCGAAACCATATAAATGTCTTGTGTGCGATCTTCGCTTTCGTACTTCGGGTCACAAGAAGGTACATATGTTGAAACACGCAAGAGAGCATAAGGGTGGCGCAAAACGCAAGCCGAAAAACTCCAAGGTCGCTGCGGTGGCAGAAGCGGCGGCCAGCCTTGAAAAACTCGGCAATAGTTCTCTTGATAATGCATCAACAACGATGACTACTACCTTAATCAGCGATGAAGCCGCGCCGTCGCAGAATCTGAATTATCCCACTTTAGAGCAAACAGTAAATCTCGGTACCGCGGTTCATCTGCCGAATCAAATCGCGTTTAATCATACCGACACTACAACAATCCTCAATAACAATTCCATACTTTCTGTGAACGAAAACAATGAACTAGTCGCGAATCTGCAGTTCTTGTTGGCAAATGGTCTCGTAACTTTTCAAACGGACGATACTCTGCTGACGCAATCAACGACAAACAGTTCCGATGCTACCGGCGCCGGAATGCCAACTAACATGATTGAGTTAGTTAATCCGGATCCTTTTCAGGAAGCTTGCAACTTGGGTAACGCTAATCACGTAGTGATAACCAGTCAGGTGTCAGCGGAGACAACGACTGCGGATACGAGCAACACGGCAGTTATTCAGATGAACAATTGTATGCCTCCTGTGCCTATGGTACAAATTCAGACTCGAGATACAAATAGCGTCGGTATGTTTGAAGCGAAAACGAGTAATCAAACGACGACAGTAACTATGGCGAAAGCTTCGACGCAGCCTTCAAGCAAGGAGTGCGACGTATGCGGAAAAACGTTCATGAAGCCGTATCAACTGGAACGACACAAACGCATTCATACAGGCGAAAAACCGTTCAAGTGCGAACAGTGCGGCAAGTCGTTTGCGCAAAAATTTACGCTGCATCTACATCAGCAGCACCACACTGGTGATCGGCCGTACTCTTGTCCGCACTGCAAGCGCCTTTTCACGCAGAAATGCAACTTACAGACACATCTGAAACGCTTCCATCAGACGGTCATGCTCGATGTTAAAAAGCTGAAGAGTGGCCAGCAGATGCTGGGCACACTTCTACAAGACAATCAAGGCGGCACTACCAAGCTGCTAAATCTAGATGACATACTGGTGGTAGATTTTCTCAAATAAATATCTTAAAAGAAGTTCTTTCGAAAATCAACCCTGTGATTTGCAAGCAAATCGCTTGTATGTATAATATAATATAAATGTACTAATTAAAAACGTGCCACAGATGAATTTATCGATGATTGAATATATAATATTACGCTTTTAAATGACGAAAAGATATGGATGAAAGATTTCGAAAGTCAAGTAAATTAAAGCTGTGATGAATGTTTTATTTTATGTATCTAATGTAATTGTAACAGTATGCTGTACTCGAGGTGTAATTTAATTTTGTTTAGTTGATTATTGTTATATTTTGTATAATCGCCGAACTG
>Ga0157362_1000702_pt1 | contig 12176 bp, 4 predicted proteins | sample AttlaeALBM3_FD_111480 | JGI IMG/M metagenome (GOLD analysis project Ga0157362, IMG submission 111480) | Fungus gardens microbial communities from leaf cutter ant in Ribeirão Preto, State of São Paulo, Brazil - Atta laevigata ALBM3 | ecosystem: Host-associated > Fungi > Mycelium > Unclassified ... | reverse complement strand
GTATCTGTGACAAAAAGATCTAGATTAAGAAAAATATTAATCGCCAATTTATATTCAATGTGAAAATAGATTAGTATATAATATAATTTTTTCCCAAATCCACACGGTATTTTATAATAAAATACATTCTATATAGCTTCTCTTTCTCCCTCCCGTTGCCTGGTATAAAATACCCAATGTAAAATACTTGATAAACGTTTCCTTTCTCTTTTTCTGAGAGCACAGGCACAGCAATCTGGAGCTGACAATAATAAATCCAATAAAATGACAATATTTCTTGCGTAGACGTAACTATAAATTGCACGGCAGCTTTCGATACCACGCATGAGCCAGACGCAGCAGTGCAGCACGCATCTGCCGTCAAGTCTATATGTCTGGCTTCGACGGTATCAAAGCGCAGCCCAGAGCCTTGCGAGATTTTACGACTTGTCCGTCACTGAAAACCGGCGTTTTTAATGATATATGTGTGTTACGTGTGGCCTAAACGGACAGACGTGGCGACGATCGTTAAGACGTACTAAATTTTTACGTTTCAATTATATGGTCCAGCGCAGAGCTGAAATAAGCTGAAAATTCTTAAGCTTCTTGTCGGAACTCATCGCAGCATCTCTCACGTGTGTAGCTGATAGCACGAACGAACGATGGTTCGAGAGTGCGAAAGCATTTTTTTACGCCGCACTCCTCCTTCTCCCTGTTCCTCACTCTCCGTCTTCTTCTTCCTCCTCTCTCGCGCTACCATTTTTTAAGAACGGCTGCGAGAAGCGGGCCCGACCGTAGTCTCGCCGGCGATGTAAATTTTTACGTTGTAATTATACAGCACGTACGTCTCTGGAATTCGTAAGGGCGCTGTCTCGACTTGAGATGGATGGTCTCAGTTTTTGCGCCAACGGTGAACGACCAGCACCGATGCGGCGCGTCTGGAGTGCGAACTAACTTCACCGGACGAAGCCTCGTGCATGTCCGCGAAAAATTTCAACCAACGTAACGGTGCTCACATTTGGGTCGACGCGCGCACATAAACTCCATACTGGGCGTCATTAGATGTAAAGTCTGCTTGTTTGTGCCGCAGCCGAGGAGGAACGACATGTAATTTCGTTGTTTCATAGTCGAGAAGAAACATTCCTATCAAATATCCAGCATAATTCTTATTGCACGCAAATAAGATAGGCTTCAACTAATAATTCGTGTTCTAATAATTCAAGTTTTTATTATATTTGTCATTTAATATTTATCGGAATATAATATTAATATTAAAGATATGTACGTATATTATATACGTATTTATTTAATGTACGTAAAATATGTATATTAAATAGATACGTTTATGTTTTCAATTTTCTAAGATCAATTAGATTATTCCGTTTAATCATGATGGATAATTTTCACATAAACAACAGGCGGTGGTTCATGGAGATTGCATTCATGTGAGTGAGATACATATAAAAAGACCAAGCACACGGGGTTCAAGTTGTAAGGTCATACGTTTGATGCGATCAAAGTGCAGCACTTAAATTTGATCGTATCAGAGAGAAAGACGCGCTGATAATCGGGCGTATATCGAAGGCAAGCGATTATATTTTTTTTTAAACGCTGGTGGTCCTAGCCTGCGAGGTAACACTTTCACGAGGCAGCGCTGGTTCTTTCGGATTTCCGAGAGATAGTTTCTCCGGCGACGACGGATATTTACGGGCGTTTAGAAATCCTGGGTGTGGTTCACCGCACGTATAAACAGCGCGACCAGGCCCTGGACAAGCAACCCGCACTGTAAAATACGTGGGATATAGCTCGCTATATATAGCAAAGTATTGACTTTACGAGGATTAAGTGTCATCGTAAAAATACATCGTGCAACTAGAGTTAAATATCATATGTAAATGTACTCGCATTTAAATTATTTACATACTCATTACGTATTATAATTTATATTTTGTCGTACGTACGCTTTATATCTTGTATTAAATTTTTAAATTTGATTTCCATAATTTCCGTAATATACTGCATCTAATCTTCTTGAATATCTTCTTCTCATAAATCGTAAAATGGATTTCAGGATATAAACAAGAGATATTCAACAAGAGATTCCTATGTCAAAACAACTATTATATATTATACATTATTGCATAAATAACGTTTACTTTTATTACGGAAAAGTTGTTTGTTAGAAAGGATCGCTCCTCTAGACCATAATTAATGATTTATACTCTGTTTATGCCTAACACCTGTGGATGCTGCGTAGATTTGTTTACGACAAACTTCTCAGTATGAAACTGTTTTATTACCACAATATGTTATCGCCATTGCAATAGCAGTTAACCAATTATTATTTTTTTTCAAAACGTATATAAAGATCACTTTAATGGTTAATTAATTATATATAATAATGTACTGGTTCTATTATATATTAACATTTGACTGTACTTTATTCATTGATAATAAAATATATTTATAATGAGTACAAAAAGTATTCCTACAGAGAAAATATTTTTTAAAAAACTTTATTTTTAAAAAGTAAATATTATCCAGCGAAAAATGAGTCGTCGAATCGATAAATTCGATGATTTTTAACACCAATTTGACGTCGATTCGACGTTTAATTAACAGTCGTTTCTTGTTGGAATTAACAATTTATTACCATAAAGAATAAAATAGACTATGTTTCTTAAAATTATATGTACCAAAATGATGTGTATTAATTATACAAAATATATCATTCGAAAAATAAGCGAAAATTAACAATGTATTGTTTGTATTGTTTGAATGCTCAAAAAGTATTCGTACAGACGAGAAAAGACTTCTAAAATAGACAGACTTCTAAAATACATGCGAAGCTCGTTTGTTCATATTAGAACAGAATGTATTCATTGTATAAAATTGCTAATTAATGTTTATTTTTTGCAAATAAGGCTTCTTTTATAATAAATTTCCTGGTACGAATACTTTTTTGCTCTCACTGTAGGTATAATAAAATTTTTATTGTAAAGCACTGGAATTATCACAATCAAATAATGTGTCGATAAGTTATGAATGCAACTTCCCTTAAAAGATTCTTAGTATTCTGAGGAGAAAATTGGCTATGAGGACGAGTCGATAAATTGGAAACAACAATTGGATCACATATTGAACGTATCGAATCTCTACATTTGAAATGGATTCAAATAGATTATTTTTTCGAATCTTTATACAACTCATATTAGATATTGAGATCCGCATCCGACATTGTAAATACCGTGTAACTTGAAAGAAAGCACGATGCTACATGTCCGCGCTCTTCTCGTGCGGACGTAATTTACATTTCGTCAACGCAGGCTATCGTTAGGCAGATGCGAACACAAATTGGACGCTCCGTGTCCCCTTCATACGGATCACCTGCTACCTACGTGCAATTACGGCCGATTTCATCGGACCTTGAAAAGTGTCGCGCGATCATGGCAATATATATGCTGTACACGTGTAGCGTGTAGATCGCGATCGGCGATCACAGATCTTATATCTAGATGTCGGCGAGTTATCTAAAATTTGCGCTTGCGATAAAATATTTATAATCAAGATCGATCGGATTGATTAACAATGTATTGAAAAGATGCGTGCGAAACAATTACTCGGACCACACTATGAGTTCAAACACTTCTTTCTGTGAATATGTTTGCTCATGTAGATTTCTATTATGTTTCGATAATAAATGCATCATGCGTGATATGTAATTTATGATAATATTTTATTAAAACTAGTATTAATATTAAATTTATATTCAGTAAGCTATAATATAATTACATGAAAAAAGTAATTTAAATTTTCAAATTTAGGTTACAATGACTGTGGTTGTATTAACAAGTGTATAGTAATAAGATAAAAGAAATAAGATAAGTATATCAATTCACAGATATTAATTTAACTCCGCTGAATAAAAGTGATAAGTAAATTGGCATAGTGAAATTAACTTACTAATTTACATGCCACAGTATATTTTTAACTCTACTGGGAATTTCTTGTGACTCGACTATGTTTAGAATTCGAATAAAAGTTATTTTATAGAAACATCGCATTACAACAGTTGAGACAACACCATATAAACTTCTTTTTACGACCAATTAGCATTTTAGAATAAGCAAAGGTGTCCGAGAGGAACTGCAATTCCCCAAAAATTTCATCATCAATTTCGTCTGATTAGCATAAAAGAGGCTCAGTTGATGTGCGTATGTGAATATCAATGATTTAATATCAACGATCTTCAAGGTAATTCTAAAAGCGGATCTTAAAAAGTATCGATAATGGCCAATTGGATGGCAAATGGCAAGTAAAATTGCCACGTAAACTAATAATTATTTATGATTTCCACACCGATAATATTGTTTGATATGTTTAAAAAAGTCGTATATTTATAAGTGCGTAACAGGATTAAGAAACGCTTCAAGTAACCATTTGTTTAAAGTAAGTAATAAAATAGTCTACACTAATAACTTTGTATTATACATTTTTGCACATAGTTGAATATAAAAACGTATTATTCTTCATTATTCTTATATTCTTTTTTACAAATTTCACGTGTTTAAAATCTCACTATGCAGAACAGTCATGTCTATCCTTGTTATAATTATTTACCGTTGCGTGATAGAAATTTTGTAATAATAAAACACCTACTTGTGTATTACGCTATTATAAGTCGGAAGTCGTCATTCAAGTTTCATCTTATGGTTTTATAATTAACGCTCTATGAACACTACTTTGGTAGTTCATTCCTAATTCATTTGTAAACACTTAAGAATGCGTCAAGTGCGTTGCTTCTACATGGCCATTAACTTGGAAGGCACTTCATACCGATATCTTCGCTCGCTAGTTGCTTCTGACAATATAAACACCCAAGAAAAATGAAAGTGGAAACTAAAATGAAATGAAACAAAAGAGAAATATTATGTACATCTTTCTTAAAATAAAGCCGATATTCATAGTCATTTCTTATATTTAATACTGTCTTAAGTACAGTCTTAAGACGTCATAAACTAATTAGAAAGCTGTACTATTTTAAGACATTACTTAAAATTCTTAAAATAAGAACAGTCGGATTATGAATACAGCCAAAGTCTTAGCATTATGCACAAACGCATATATGATCATAAATAAAAACAATAATACATCAATTATATTTAAAAAAATCAACAGAGATCAACTACTCTGACATATAATTGATATTTCGAACAATACGAATTCGGTGTCGCTTTTTAATCCCTTCAAACCTTTGATTTTAATAAAATTATGTTACAAAAAATTTTTTTAAATTCAATTCAAGAACATTTTAATAAGTAATTCATATTAAACAATTAATTAGCTTCCAAAACTTTAACTATTTTTTCAACACATACATTATTATGTACGTCTGCTCTAAGATAATGTCGATAGAATCAAATAATTTCACTGAATAATCTTTTCAAATTTGATATACATTGCAACGTACACAGGGTCTAAAGGTATTAATGCTAAAATGAATATTACGTGCATCCTACACTGTTAAATCTATAGTTTCAAATGAACTTAATATGAGTCGCCGCTACTCCTACTCAATCATATCGTTATTTTTTACTAACAATGGTTATATTTGATACTATACAGTGTCAATTTATATAGTGTCAAATTTAATTATCATTTTAGTTTAAAAAATAACGATACATTTAGTAGGAGCAGTGGCGACACATTAGGTTAAATTTGACACTGGATTTAACAGTGTACGTATTCAAAGTTAATATTGTATGTAATTAAAATGAAAAATAAGAGTAAGATTAGAACTGTCGCGACATGTACTACTTTTGGTAACTATAGGATGCAACATCTCTCAAGAATACAAGGACAATAAGTGGGTTCTGAAGTGGCTACCTGGAATTAGTCTTCTTCGTCTCCTAGGCGCAGGATACGAGCGTTTCGTCTATGGGCATATAAGTATACATCAGGCAACAATGGTGGATTCCAAGTGGCTCTTGAAGCGACTCTAATAATTTATACGCTTAAAAGGCTCTGACTGCCTACGTGAAACGTTGATGCCATGAGACAAGGGGGCTATGCGAAGAGCGAGTCGTGCTCAAGGGTAGCTCGGCTCCGAGATCCGTAGACAAGGACCCTTCAGCAAAGAGAATTGCTGTTGCTGCTGCTGTTCCTGGCGCCTAGACTCCTGTCTTCTATCGTTGAACGAACCAAGCAATAATCTACTTATGATCCGATATATTCCGTTTCCTTCCGACGTACATATCTTCTTATCTATCTTTTGTTGTACTCAAGGTAGGGTAACTCCGGCAAATACGCTGCATTGGGATTTACGAAGAAGTCAGAAAAAAATAGAAGGAGTGGAGATAATTTTTCTGCAACTACTCTTTTAACACATCTTTATGTTATATTAGTATTGTGTTATGATTTCAGCTTCTTACTGTTAATATTAATGAAATTATTGTGAGTTGAACCGATTTGTCATTGTAATAAGTAACGCCATCAAAAAATTATAATCTACATAAAATGATTAGGTAGGACGTGCAAAAGATATAGTAGTTATTTCGTGATACATACATGTAGTGGAAAAGTAAAGTATGCTGTGTAGCAAAATATAAGTGCTTTGCTTTCGTATTCTTTGTTTAGCTTGTTGTCTTGTATTGTATATCCCACCTGTTTGGGATATATGGCGAACGGAATTTATGCCGAAAGCATATAAAGATTGAATTCAGTGCACTAAATGCAATAAATTATATAAAATATGTACCTCACGTCATAATACTTGTATATAGAAAGATTGTAATTATTATTTATTACTTCATATACATATTTACCATTCTTATTCCTTAATAAAACTTTATAAACACATTTCATAAGTTATTGTGTCATTATACATCTTATTTATATGCATTATTTGTAAATTTTTTTATAAGTCATACATACTCCCTCCTCCTATGAGAAGCCACAGCCCCCCCCCTATGAGATATACGGCAAAAATGCAAAGGTTTCAAAAAGTTTATTTTCTAATATGAAAAATAAATATTTTGGATTTCTAATATTTTTTTCAGCAAGTAGTAGACAGTACAAAGTCTTTACTGATATTCGTTTACTACATGGTAAATAATACTTAATAAATTAAGTTTTTAAAGGTGTATATATCGGAGTTACCCTACATGATTTCGAGAAATCAATTGATTCATACTATTTCTTTGATTTTGATATGTTATATATTAAAATACCAAAGTTAAATAACCATATCTTTTAAATCATTACTTTTTTGAGAATTATAATTTTCCCTTCTCAGAGAAATTGAAATTATCTACGTATATACAGAACAATTTATTATTAGCAGGAATGCAGTGTTCTTGTAAATCTTGATAACTTAATCGAAGATGGAAATACCATGTACAAAGGTTAGGTTATTATTAGACCAGTAATTACGATCGAGATAACAATACAGTATTAAAGTACCAGTAGTTTTATACAAATAAAATGCATAATCACGTAGGAATTATAAGTTAATTAATTGATGCACTCGCGAATATGTGAAGAACATTCATTTTGATAAACGTTTTAGTTTCAGGATCAATATTAATCACTGCATATCATAACATATCGCATGTTGTAATTTAATCAAATGAATACATTTTAGATAAACTGATTCAATCTGCAACGAATTTCACGCTCTTTGTCATTGTGTTGACGATGTAAAGGTATATCACTGGCAAGAAATCACGAAGGGGTAAGTTGAAATGTTTTGTGCCAATCAAATTATTTGGCAAAATAATCGATGCTTAATTCCGACATACTTCAGTCGTTAAAACAGTGTGATAATGATAATGTTTAATGCATTGCATAGACCTAGTTTACGAGTCGTAATGATTCATCACGAATTCATAAGTGGCTACGCGGATGGTCCAACACTGTGACTTCAACACGGACCCGTGTAAAACGATTTGACGCATTAGAGAAGAACAAAAACGTTTCCTCACCCACGCAGCAATTTACGTCTTACGACTCGTGCACCGCAGTCAAATCTTCTCTGGTAAGACAAAAACCGGCTGACGGTCATGAAGCTCCTCTCGTTACATGGAACAATCTTCTCAGCACGTACGTTATAACGTGATGTTTTGCACGCGGTCTAAATTACATCGGAATTTCTCTCAGGTTCGCAAGGTCGCAGAATCAACGAATAAATGTGCAAAGTAATTTTCGTAAAGAAAGCTATTATATGTACGATAACGCACCTAAATTTAAAAAATTCGCGATTCTCCCTGCAAAATTTTTCGAAAATTATTAACATATATAATAATAAATTATATTTTATAACTATACAGCTCTTTCTTTCTCGATTAGATATCTAAAGAAGTAATTAGCTTGTTTATTTTTAATTAGATATCTCTCTAGTAATTTATATGGAAATGCATTTTGCTGTGTCAGTTTTCAAGCATAACTGATAATGTTTCATTAATATTACGATCAAATTGCATTGCCTCGGATAGGATTTTCATTAATGCGCCATAATTAAAACGTAAACGTCTTATTACATATAAATTAATTTGTTTTTTTAATACATATAATATAATGAGTCCGAATCGCATGGCACTTACCGGTTGAGAATCACTGAACTACGTGCAATGACCCATTGGAGAACACGACGAAAACATCGGGTTTCCAGCGAGTGGATTAATAATCGGACGGCGCTGGTTCGCTCGAAATATTGCCTGGGCACCCTTCCTTTGCCCTTCGACCCCTTACGTCTCATTTTTTTTATCATATCGTGAATCATTTGTCTTAATACAGTTTCATCTCGTTGCATACATCACATCGCCCGGTATATAAAACATAATTCGACATATTTGCTAAAACTGTAAATCCGAGGGAACGATTTTTCTGAATAAGCTATATATATTTCGTACGAAATAATTATTTCTTTAGATTCGATTTCCTCAATAATTATTAATACTTGAAAAAAAATACTTGAAAAAAATATTATTATCAATATATCCAAGTATATATTTTAATCATGTTATACATAAAATCGTGCTAAAATAATCTTTTTAAAATATTAATAATATCTCTTTCTCTTACAAAAGTGAAATAGCTTTTTTACTTTTTTAAGTAAAAGCCTCAAATTACAATACAATATATATTCTTTTTATAGAAAGTTAACTCCCCGTGTATTTTTATTGTTCTTTTTTGATTTTGTCTTTCGTAAGCAAATCACTGTGAAACACAATTCACAAATATTCATTGCGGAAAAAAAGAGTATGCATGTGCTGGGTGATAGGGGCTATTGACCAATAATATCAAGAACCGACGAAAAAGCGGTCTACAAACAAAAACCGCGAATGAAATTCCACACGTCGATCGGGAGCACAAATTTCGCAATTCACCGACGAAACAAAATCGTTCTCCGGGTTTCATATAGCCCGTAATCGTTTTTGACCTCTTTTCATATTCGTTACGTCGCCATCGATTTCGTGAATTCCCTGCGATTTCGCGTCGAACGCGCCATTCACGCCGCGGAGTGCCGGCTGCATGTAGCGGGAATTTAATTCGAACCGCCCTCCAAGGGGAGGGGGGTTATATAAGCAAACAGAGAATGGTTGTTATTGTTTGAACGGAATGAAAAGGATGGAACGGGATGGCCGGGATGGCCGGGACAGCTGTGAATGCGTATATATACGCGTATATAAGCGCCGCGCCCGTGACTGACTCCAGAGACCATATTTCTGGAGCAAAAAACTCGAGACCCGGGTCCCGCGCTCCGGAGAAGCTGCACGCTTCGTCCGTACGCGAGTTTCTTAACCCTGCCAGTGTGATGTGGCTCTGCCACTAACTAAGACTCGCATCAGCCGGACCGCAGTCCGGCACAATGACAGCTTTCAGAGAAATGACTCACGGCGATTCTTGATAGAAGAGACAACAAGATCGCATTGATCTCACATCAATCGCTTCGCAACATCGTTTTATTCTGTTCGTGGTAACGTGAATCGATGATGATAGAGCATTTATTCATCCTGACGCGACTCCTCGTATTGACAAGATGAAAACGACAACCTAAAATTAACAACTATATTCGTGATTAAATGATCGTTTCCACTTGTCGTAAAATTCAGTTATCAGATTAATATGATGAGACATTGAGTAAATTGCGAATCTAATGCTGCATCACGTAATCTACAATTATATCAAATTCTATGGTTGTGGATTTTCATCCTCTAGCGAAGAAATGAGATCGTTGTCGAATCACTACACATCGGGTATCATGTCAGTGTCAACATGTATATTATTAATTAATGATAGAAATAAGGAACTTGTAATTTACATACTCTAATCTACTTTTTACATCTTATGATACAATACGTATGTATATTATTTTTTGTTGTTCTGATCATGTCTCTTCTTATGAGTTATTACTTTTAGTGTCGGCAATATTTATGTATATCACATTTATTAAAGCAAATATCGTTTTTTGTGCATCCGAAACAAACATTTACAAATTTTCTAAAATAATTTATATATTTTTCACGCAAATGTAGACATATTTATATTATTCTACACTCATTTATTTCACTCTCGTGTCTTGATTGCTTCCATATTTTATCGACACAGATTTTCTTATAAGAAAAATTGAAAGCAATTTGCAAAAGCATTATACGTTTTAAATTAAACAAAATACTTAGCCTAACAAATATAGTCGATTACTTATATTAGTGTATCGGTAAAATGTAATTGCGATCTCAGTTTCTTTGAAATGTACTATTTCATTTTTAATTTTTAATTTTTAATTATTTTAAAGTTTAAGAAAATTACTATTAATGTGCAATCATCAAAAAGTTACATAAGTGTCTGCAATTCTTTACGGAAATCAATGTGTACGCAGACAATATCAAGTTGTGCGCACAGCAGGAAATAGACTTCAAGACTTTCAGCAACGTACGTATATGTCGTTCGAAAAATTAATCAGCAAAATCGCAGCGTGCGTTATACTCATTTATGACTAACATGGCCACAATCGGCGAGACTAATGAGAAATAGAGAAAGAGAGAAAGAGAGAACATATACGTGTAAATGTACATTAACATTATATGTTATCAAATATCAATTCACATAGCTTCCTATTCCGATAACACTTCAGTATATATGTATTCTGCGATTATTATTTTGAAAATTGAAAGTGATGAATAGACATATACACACACACACATATATATATATATATATATATATATATATATATATATGTATTTATATATGTATATAAGATAATTAATATGTGTACAAAATATTACTATATTACAATGCAATATATTATCATCAATGTATGATTTTATTATACATACAACAAAGTCATATAAATATATTTGCGATAATACATTGCATAATATATAATGTAAAATAAAAGATTGATAAAAGCATTTTGATATATATAAAAAAAATACTTATATTATCTTCTTAATATTCTTCTTCTTAACTCTTATTCTCAATTATAATTATTTTTTAATAACATATATTTTATATAATTTTTATTAATATAATCTTGAGTAATAATTTACATGCGCAAAAGTGTGGTATGTGAAGAAAAATATATTAATTAACTATGGAATGAATGACAATTTAAAATATTTTATATAATTTTAAACATATTCTCGTCTTCAGAAAGAGAGAGAGAGAGAGAGAGAGAGAGAGAGAGAGAGAGAGAGGAGGCTGCTATTTACGGGAGGATTAAATATTAATATTTACGCGCGTTATATAGCCGAGAATGGAGATTCTATTATTATTATTCACCGGCGTACATTTCACTGCCGCGTTCCGCATTACGCTCGATTGATTTAACATCGGGACTGCAATGCGATCGCGTTGCAAGGATGCACGCAAAAACACGTCACAAAAAGCAGCTCGTAAAGAAAAGGGCGCCTCCGCAAAATCTGCATATCATGGGCACGACTGTTTCGGATTAAAAAGTACCGCGCTTTTTTGTCGCTTTTTTTTTTTTCATCGTCGCCTTTATTATTTTTTTCAATCTCTCCAACGATGTCAGGGGGGTACGCGTATGTACAACGCGCGAGTCGTATATACATACGCTCCCTTTCCTCACGAAATAGAAAGGGTGCGACGACCATTGCTCGGCGGTCGTCGAGAATGAGAAGAGAAAAAAATATATATACATACGTAGTGGTACTATACATATATCGTAACCT
>Ga0157362_1000701_pt1 | contig 12176 bp, 11 predicted proteins | sample AttlaeALBM3_FD_111480 | JGI IMG/M metagenome (GOLD analysis project Ga0157362, IMG submission 111480) | Fungus gardens microbial communities from leaf cutter ant in Ribeirão Preto, State of São Paulo, Brazil - Atta laevigata ALBM3 | ecosystem: Host-associated > Fungi > Mycelium > Unclassified ... | reverse complement strand
AGATAGGGGGGGAGAGAGAGAGAGAGAGAGAGAGAGAGAGAGAGAGAGAGAGAGAGAGAGAGAGCGAAACGGGCTAGATAGAGACAAAGAGACGGAGAAAAAGACAGAGAGGGAGAGACGAAGAAAGAGAGAGAAAAAGAAGGCGTGAGAGAAAGAGAGACAGAGCGAGCGTGAGCGTTCGACGTCGTTGCTCCTCGTCGTCGATGGTGGGGAGGCAGAGGGAAAAAGAAAGAGCTAGAGGGGGAGAGAGAGAGCGCCCTCCCCTACCCACCCGCCCGCTCGCCTCCTCTGCCCGCCGCCGTACCTACTCACGGAGCTAACGAACGGTCGAGCGTAGCGTCGAGTAGACCGCATCCCAAGTATAACGTACGTACGTATATTCACGGGGAACTGAAGCTAAGCGCGCCGCGGCGTGTTTTACGCGCTGGTGTTACGCGCGTGAAGGAAAAAAAAAAGATAAGGAAAACGCGCGTTCCGCGATGCGAGTAAGCGAGTACGAGCAAGCACGAGCATTATAGTGATCGGTGTTCTTTCTCATAACCGACGGAATTTAACCGTCATCGTCGGTTCAACGCGGAGATAGTGTTGTGACAGTGGGAACGCGTTTGAAACGCGTGCGTGTAGTGCGTGATCTTTCCTCTCTTGTCCGACATCTAAGCGTTCTTACCAGCGAGTTCCCAAGTGTGCGAATGTGAGACGGATTCCGTGTACGTGCGCGAACGAGCGAGTGAGAGAGAGAGAGAGAGAGTGTGTGTGTGTGTGTGAGAGAGAGAGAGAGAACGAGAGAAAGAGGGAGAAAGAAGGAGTAATATAGAGTTAGCTGTCTGTGTGTACCGTGCGTGCACGCGGGATGTTACCGAGCGTGCGAGTGAGCGCGCGCGTGTGCGTGTGAGAACTAGAAAGAGAGAAAGAGAGGGAGAGAGATAGGGAAGAAGAGAAAAAGACTTGTAACGAGAAAGAAGAAAAGACAGGAATAGAGAGAGGGAGAGGGAAAGAGAAAGGGAACGCTAACGCGTGCATGTGTACGTGTGCGCGAGCGTGCGAGCAATTCCTTCGTGAATTTTTCTTTTCCTTCGCTGGTGTTGTGTCACCGGCGGATAAAACGAGAGGCTGAGGGACCCTGACGGACGTACGAACGTACGTCGCGATATGTCGGAGCACCACCGCGTGGCCGGTGGCTGGGGCACCGCGAGCCCGGGTAACCGAGAGGATGCTTCCGGCGGTGCCGCCTGGTGGCCTTCGGGCTTGAATACCGATCAACAGCAACAGCAGCAACAACAGCAACAGCAACAACAGACTATACATCAGCATCTGCTGAACCAACAGCAGCAACAGCAGCAACAACAGCTCGCACAACAGCAGCAGCAACAGCAGGCGCAGCACCATCCGGACAACGTCCGGAGTACTGCCGCCGCGGCGAATCAACAGCTCTTCTCCTACAAAATGGCCTCCAGCTTCCAGAACCCGGCCACCACCGGCGCGGCATCGAGTCCGGTCTCGACATCCACGCCGGTCGGCGGCGCCGCCGCGTGCATGAGGGGTGGATACGATTACAGGCTTGGTGCGGCGCCGGGTCCTGGACAAGGCGCCGCCGGTGGCGGCGGCGGCGGTGGCGGCGGCGGCGGTGGCGGCGGTGGCGGCGGTGCGGGTACCGGTGGCGGCGCCGCCGCCGGCGTACCCGGCACACCTTCCGCACCGCCGCCCGGCGTACAGTGGTGGTATCCAGGCGGAGTCATGGACGCTGCCGCACAGAACAACCTGCACCAGCAGTTGCAGGGCCAGCAGCAACAACAGCAGCCGCAGCAGCAACATCTCTCGCCCATTACCACGCAAACGTCCACGCCCCCCGTTATGTCCCCGGTATGTTACGAAGTACGAGTAACCGTACCCTCGCGCCTCGAGAAGAAAGAAAAAGTAACGTCTCCCTTTTCGCGCGCGCGAGATGACGGTTTCTTTTCCCGCGTTCTTGGCAAGCGGCGCCAAAGTCTTCTCCCTACCCCCCCCCTCTTTTTTTTAACATTTGCGCTTCCTTTAGGCATTTTATAAATGCTTTTGCGTTACCGGATGTCCGCATTTTGATTACGAAGATCTTAGATATTCGCGTCGAGTTTCAAAGTGACACAAATAGATAAGACAATAAAAAGACTGAACTCAATGTTCGCGAGTTGCCATTGTTCAAAATTGGGAAACAATTAAAAATTGTTGCGTGAGTGTAAATTCGTATAAGAAAAAGATCGTTTCTCTGTTGCTCGCAAATTGAATCTCTATTCAATCTAAGAAACGACCATCCGGTAACGAATTGGCGTTTATGCGACGCCTTTGTACCACGTTGTAGTAGTAGATACGTAGGCCGAAACGCGACGACCTCGCTCTTCACCCCTCTGTCCCCCTCGTTCCCCCTGCTCTTTCGGCCACTTTCGCGCGCTCGGCGAGCGAGCGAGCGAACGGACGGACGAGCGAGCGGGTGGCTGTAATACGAAGACAGAGAGATATAGCCGGTTCGACCAGGTGGCCATGCGGCCAGTTTTGACAACTTTTCCGAACGCCTTCAGTAAAATACACGGCAGAGTCCGTTCATTTTAACGATCTCACTCTTTATGCTTCAGATACTTTTACTGATGCCCGTCTCTACCATGTAGTTTAATTTTAATCTCGGTTCAATAACCCTTCATTTTTTCTCTCTAGTTGAAAATTAGAAAAAGATGAAAAGCAAGTTAAACCGAGGTTAAAGTTAATAAAATTTATACTGGTAAAAATGGACATGAGTTTGTTAAATAATTTAAATATCCCAAATATATATATATAATTTTAATTATAAAGTTATAAAATAATTTGTCTGGAGTAACACGCGCGCGCGCGCTCGCGATTTATAAGGCGCAAGAAATATACCAAGAAAATTCCCAAATATGATTTCGCATTCGCTGCACGCAAGTTGATTTTTTTCATACGATATATAATTTTTCATGAAAGATTTCTTTCTCTGTCTCTCTTTCTGCTTGTCTTTGCCAATCTGACGGAGAGCTTTGTCTGATTTTGTCCGTCGTTTCTTCTATCTCATTATAGTGTTCAGTTTGAATTTTCACAATTATTGGAAAATGCAGTTCGAACATGCAAACTTTTATTTGAGCATCAACGAATCTTGACAAAGTGGTTAATCTTTAATTAGTGAAGTGTCATCGACGATTTCAATGAAAGACATTCATTTCATTCGTGGATCAATTCTCTGTATATATTATTCATATTTCTTTTGATATTTGGTGAATTTATATCCCATTTTAATTTATATCCCAAATTAAAAATATCGAATATGATGGGTTTTACCTGGGATGAACCCGCTTCGCTGCTTGCGCCTCGAAGATATGTTAAGGAATTAAGATCTTCAGCGGCGATAGGCCCAGGTATCGAGAGAAAAGTTAGGTATATCCCTTTAGTTGTACTTGGGGTAAGGGTTTGATAGGCAACGACGAGGCGATCCGGGAACATGATTGCGATAATTGCGATAAAAGGTATATACATGGTGTTTGTATCCTTCGTTTTCTTCGGTGTCGTCTCATATGCGTATAAAGACAAGGAAACACTGTATTCCTATAGAAATTCCGCTTATCATCTCTTGTGTTAACGATTTTGCAGTAAAAAGAAGGAAATGTTATTGGAGAGAAGTATATAATTTGTTTCGGTGCATATATTGATCGATTTTCACCGATCGCCGACAACGATAATCTTGGTAACTGAATTTTTTATCTGTATAGAAGAGAGGAAAGGAATTTAGAAATACATAGAAAAGAAACGTGATTTTTTTTTGTAATACAACTTCGTGTAATGACGAGTTAAATAGAACAAATTCGTACGAATTCGAACGAATTATTTTGTATACGGGGTATTTCAATTAATCGCATTCCTTTAATGCTATAGATTCTTTAGGTAATTTCGAGCTGATTTTTCCCCGATGTAAATTCTGTAATCTTTTCTATGAAGAAAATTCCAAAGACTTTAATAAAGCTTCCTAAAGTATTCGCTCGTTTTAACGTTTTCGGAAAAGGCAAACGACCGATTAATCGGTCGGCTCTTTTGCCTGCTTCGTCGGCTCGACAAGATTCGCGATTGCATGCGGATTTGGATGGATGGGATGGAGAGACGGAACCCTTGAGATCCTCTTTTGGTTATCTCGTGCGAATCAAAAGGGATTTCGTGTCGTGTAAAGCTATTCTGTGAGATATTGAATACGCGAAAAAAAAATTTGTGATACACATTAGCTTTGTTTTCTGTAACTAGTATATTTTCGGAACTCAAAAAGTGAAATAGATATACATTTGATATTTGGCGACAGCGAGGAAGAAAGTTCCAGTGCAGGAATAAAAACAGGCTTAACGTGAGAGAAAGAAAGAGACAGATTCGGGTGATTCTTCGTTTCATAATTCGAGTACGCTATATAGAGCTGAGAAGCAATTCCGATTGTCATCGTATCCCAATGTCTGGTTGATTGGGCATGGATTTTCGCGCGTTCCTGTCCCGACTCGCGCGCGCGGTTTTCATCCCGTCGCGTCCGTCCGTCCGTTCGTCTGTTCGTCCGTCCGTCCGTCCATCCGTACGTACGTACATCCGCCGTCCGCTATTGATTCCGGGTTTCGTGCGGCCTTCTTCATAAGTGCGTTCGCGTTCAGCAAGTCCAGCCGCGCTTGCCGGTTGATATTATCGCGTTTTTTCTCGTTGCTCGTTTCGCGATTTCGCATTAGCACTAAGTGTCAAGAGATCTGTTCTTTTTAATTGTCCTCTTCCCCTCTTTTTTGCTCTTCAAGCACGCATTCGGTTGTCGTGTATGGCGAGAAAAGAGGGGAGAGGAAGGTCAAAGGAGAACGCAGATATTGCAACTGAACGGAACAGATCGAAAAATTTGTCAAATACAAGGGAACAGAAATACTCCCTAATTGACCTCACAGACGCTTCATGCTCTCCTTCGTTTTAGGTTGTTTGTTTAGTTTACATTGATCGAGACTGCTCAGATTTGAAATTTAAATTTCGAGAATATTGGAAAGATTTATATGCATATATTTACATGAGAAAGTACACGGAAAGAATAATTTTGCTGAAACATTAAACGTTTAGCTATGATATGTGAATTTCAAAAACTTTCTCATTTTTCAATTGAAAAATAAAGTTTTTGTGACTTTCATATCAATCAAATTATGATTATTCATATAAAACATTTCTTTCAGATCTACAGATTTGAAAGTAATTTTGTTGGATCATTAGAATAATTATGTAGGAAATTCCAGCATAACGAGCAATGCTGCAAAAAAATTTGTATTCTAGTCAGTTTGTACGTCCTATGTAATTATTATGATAAAATTATTTTTAAATTTGTAGCTAGTTAAATTTTTAGATACTTTAGCAAAACCGTTCTTTTTGTCCAGTGAGTGTTCGAAACAAAAAGAGATTTTTTTTATAATAGAAGGAAAACCATGATTTTATCGTTTTTAAATGATAATTAATAGTGTTTAATTAAAAACGTTTTTTCTTTTCATAAAATTTCCATTTATATTATGTTAGCTTTTTAATCGATTACGTCATGATGTACAGTTACATGAAATGGTCTTTTCTCTTCTGGAAAAAAACGTCAGATCCCTTTCCTGTGAATTTGATAGGTATCCGAGATTGCCGTCTTCTTCTAGCAATCTCTCGATCTTGATCATTGACATTTGATATTGACAGTGATATTGAAGTCACATGTAATTTTTTTCTCATCGTTAATGAATAATCGGAGCTTATAATAGTGCGACGAAAGCGGAATCCTGTTCCGGAATATATGTTAAACTACATATGAAAGTTCACGTATGAAAGTTTGTGATGATGAATGATCGGACCGATTACGCACTTTCGAAATAATAATGCTCGAAAGGAGCGACGTAATTTACACATTTTCACAATATCTCAGTCTGAAACTTTAAACATTTTTCGTTAAAAGTTCCATGAAGTACTAAAATTTAGTTTGAAATAGAAGGTAATAATGTGTAAATAGAGTCGAATTTTGATTTTCCATCGAAAAGTTATGTCACTTTAATGAATGAAACAACTTGTTCCGAATCTATCTACAAAGTTAAATTATTTAATATTTACATAAAATCACCAAAATATTACTTAGAGAAATGAAAAATTATTTTTTTATATTAACGATTTAAAATATATATTGAATGATCTTTTTTAGACTTCTTTGTTCGACTTCATGTAACATGCTGACAAACGAAGAGTGTTTCACTTCTTTCTTATTCGCTCGGCCCGGTTTCTCATGCGCTCATGTTTTTTTTAATTAAAACGATTTCTAAACTTTATACCCGCCCATAATTGTGCAGTATCGAACCATTACCAAAACTCACGTATCACCGACACAATTTATGCTTTAATTAACAAATACGTAGTAATGATCCCCGATACAAGTATATTTAGAGTTTAGTGTACCCACGTTTGTGGGTATTCAGGAATTCTGTAGTAAAAAGATTAATGGCTTGTGTGTGTCTATTTGAGAGAGCTGCAGTCGAGAGTCACTCTCAAGAGTCATACAAATGGACACTGTACTGAAAAGTATACTGTAAAGTTACTTTCTTACTTACACTTTTACTCTCTTTACATCCGAGAGTCACTCACGAGTAAATCTCAAAATAATACTTTGTAAGTATGATTCTTAATACTTAACATTTGTCTCAAATGGACACAGCAATAATTTTCGACGAGAGAATGATAGACAAACACCAAGTACTAGTATTTGATTCTGATTATCGAAACCAAATTGTTAAATTACTTTAATTTCTTCATAATTTTTTAACTATTTATAAAGAAAAACTAATATGAAGGAACAAATTTATAGTATAGAGTAAATCAATAAATATTTCTAATGTTAGAAAAATGCGCAGAACACTTTCGATTGTTCTACTTAAAATAGTCTAAAATATTTCTGTCAATATATATATATAAACTCGTTAAATTTCCAATTGAAGAAACGTAGCATTTTCCAATTTCTTGTCCTAATATAATATTTTGACAGATTAATAAAAAATCATACGCAGTACGTTCACGTCAATGATTGGATGTTTGGGTATGAAAGAACACCTGCTGAATAAACGAGACCGTAATCGCGGTTACAAGCTTAAAGCTTTTGTCTTTTTTTTGTTGTTCGTAGAATATGCCTTGTCGCAAACATCTGACTTCCGTTTCCGTGGTGCCCGACGTTAATTTTATTTCCACCGCGCGCATTGCGAGACCATAGGAAACCATATGCCGTAATGTAACGCCTGCGGCCCAAGGGGCATAAATTCTTAATCCCTTGTATATCGCGGCGAGTGCGAGAAGAAAAGCGAGAAGGGAAAAATAACGCGAAATCGTTCCGTTGCGGGATATATCTTGAAAGTCGTTTTTTCGTTACTCAGACAATTCGTTTTTACTCTTTTTTGTTCTCAGACATTTCGATGCGTAGGTAAATTAGTTCTTAAGAACGCTTGCCATCAAAATTGAATATTAATTAATTAATTAACAAAAATCAGACGTAATTAATTAATTAAGTCAGGTATATATTTTATGTAATGCGATATATTGAACCGTCCCATAAATAATGCGAGTTTCCGAATCGCGGAAGCAGATCCGCAAAAGAAGCGGTCATTTACGTTTTACGTCGTCTGAAAGTGAAAAGAAGAAACTCGCATTACTTATGGAGCGACTCAATGACAATGTCGATTCTACATAGTAGTTATTTTGCCGGCAGATCTCACATCCGCACGTAGGTCAACTAGATTTCCGATTATTTCTGCAGGTACGTGGTAACTATTATTATCCGCAATCCGGAGTAATAACGGTCGGTATATTGTACGTATAGTACGAGTATAATTGTGCTATATCACGTCTTACACATTTCAAAGAGCCTCGGAGCAAGAGCATAGCCCGATCGGGTATGTGACGTTTATAGCATGAATGTATACAAACTAGTGCGCACGTGTCAAGTCGTATCTAAAAAAATAGACATTTTTTAATTTACCTATACCTAGATGCTTTCAATTCTGAAATTATCAATAAACAACGACGTTTGGAAGAATATTCAATTTTTATTTATTTTTCATTCATAACGAAGACGCGTGAGGACATACGTATGTATGTGTGTTTTCGTATTTATTTTATCTATATAATTATTTTGTTTAAACGTAAAATTATAAAGTTTGACTCTCCGCAATGATGAGATTTGCGGGACTATGATTGGAGCGATAACAAGCATGTAACAATGTTGATAATATAATTATAATAATATAATGCCAATCTATATTATTATTATACGGCATTATGTATAATAACAACATAATAATTATATACATAATAATAATGTACTGTATAATATTGCACGTACGTACAATGTAATGACCATTGTTACTTGACAAAATCAAAAACGCGCGTTTGTACGGCGAGCATTGTTACGTGTGTCTCATTGTCAATGTGAGATCGCGGGCCGCAGCCGTTCATTAATTTAACACGCAAGTCGTATTACGTAAAGTGCGTAACGACACGTCTCAGTTATATTATCGTGGATATCTTGCTAAATTCGCTCGCAACAATGTCCAAGTGACCAATCTTTCGCATCACAGTAAAAAAAAATTTTTTATTTTTTTGCTCGTCGTGAGCTAATAACGCGAGGAAGTCTCTTCTCTTACTTATGCAAATTTCTCATAATACGACGATACAGCGCATGTTACTTCGCGTATTACAAATATATATATATATGAATTTTTTTCAATTTAAAAATAGAAAATCTCTATTTTACGATTTAATGTATAATAAAATATTTTTTCTAATATAAAGATAGATAAATAATTATGACATGTAAAAATAGATCATTTCTATTTTTAAATTTAAATTTCTTCCGATGCGAAAGTGGAAGTTTTCTATTTTAGCATTTAAGAGCTTCTTTCAATATATTAAATGGAAGATTTCTATTTTGAGAATTTAGAGCTTTTTTTGTTTTCATGTCGAAATATAGAGAAGTATTTGTCTTCTGAAATCTTTGATATAAGAGAGTAGAAATTGTCGAGACTTGCTGTTTTAAAGGCGCTAACAGGTCTTTTTGATGTTTGCCGCGACAGCGTTTTGCATTGTAGATCGTTTGCTTGGATTTCAGCACCCGATACAGCAGATACCGCAAAATAATCTTCAACAAAATAACGCTCAGAGTCTGCAGCGGGACAATATGCCGAGAGGAAAAGATTCGAAGCCAAGAGGACGGATGACAGCGTATGCGTTCTTCGTCCAGACATGTCGTCAGGAGCATAAAAAGAAGCATCCCGAGGAAAAGATCGTCTTCCGGGAATTCTCCAAAAAGTGTGCAATGAGGTGGAAGGTGAGATTCTCTTAGAATTCCCTATAGTTATGTAAATCATATTTTTATAGATATATTTTATAAAAATAAATAATTTTGATATTAATATCTTATTCTATATAATGTAAATAAATTCGAGATAGATTAATAGATCTATTTGCTGAATGTTAGGATCAAGAGAAATGTAAGAACTAACTTAGAAATGATACTTCGTTGGATTTTCCCGTATGTTGTGGTTTCACAGCCCGAGGTGCGAGCAAGAGAGTGGGATACATAATATTCTTCTGTCTAAAGGCCTGCGGATTCGCGAGAGCTACTTTGATCTTGGCCTCTGAATAAATGTGTATGCTCGGTAAACGCCACGCGCAAGTATGATATTTAAGCGCGTCGTTACGAACCGACACATCTCGCCTTGTTAAACCGTCAATCTTCATCTTGTTTAGCGGAATCGAGATTATTGATAAAGAAAATTCAACCGATACATGCAAAAATCTTTCGCATCGTGACGTCATTAAAGAACGAATCTTTTAAAGTATTCATTATCCCGCATGCACGCGACTGTACACGACAGAATATGCTGGACCGATCGACAAACACTTATTCCCTCAGTAATTGAACATTTCGCACGTGGCTCGATCTGTGAGACCAACTAAAAACGCTAACGCTACATTGGCGGAATACCGCATGTGTCGTAGACTATGTCGGACATCGAGAAGAAACGTTTCCATGAAATGGCAGAGAAAGATAAGAAAAGATACGACACGGAGATGCAGAATTATACGCCGCCTAAGGGAGAAAATAAGGGCAGGGGCAAGAAACGTAAACACATCAAGGATCACAATGCTCCCAAGAGATCGCTGTAAGCCCTCATGTTTTTACATAATGTATTTCGAGCTCGAGGAAAAAAATTCGTTGATTAATATTTAAATATACAACGAGAAAAATAAACTTTAAAATTTAAATGGAAACAAAAATTTAACTTTTTTTTTAAGCTTTTACTCGCATTTTAGAGAAATTTATGATCCGTTTCCTGCAACTTTTAAATTATTTTTTAATGTAAAGTTATTTTTCTGAGAATTAAATTTACAGCAATTTCTCAAAGCTAAATTCAAATTTAGATTATTTTTGAATTATACATTATGATTTTTTTCAGTTTCTACAAAAAAAAGCTAACTTAATATATTATCGTATTAATATATTATACGATACCTTTTTAATAGCAGCAGATATATTTCATGATTAATTTCATCAGGTCTGCTTTCTTCTGGTTCTGCAATGACGAACGTGGTAAGGTCAAAATGCTGAATCCTGAATATGGTGTAGGTGATATAGCTAAGGAATTAGGCAAGAAATGGTCGGACGCAGATCCCGAAACCAAATCCAAATACGAGGCTATGGCAGAAAAAGATAAAGCTCGATATGAAAGGGTAACGTATTGAAATTTTATCTTATGCTTTTAACCATCTAAGATCCCTAACCCTATATTGCAACCATGTAAAATCAGAAACTAAAAGTAATAGGTTTTTTTATATACGTCTATATATCGGAATATATTATCTTTTGGCACAATTCAAATCGATTTGATTAAATGGATTTATGAGATAAATCCAAGTATTTTAAAAATAAATACGAGACCTTTTCCTCTCGCAGGAAATGACCGCGTACAAAAAGAAAATGCAAAATGACGGAGCCCCAATGGTAGGAGGTGCACAGGCGAACCAAACTACAATAAAAAGCGACAGCGAAGAAGAATGGAAGGAAGACGACGAATAGCGGATGCACGTCGAAATTTCTTCATCTATCACCCCGTGTCCTTCATCCTGAAAGCATACCTCACCTACTGTACGTACCATTGACCTTAGCGTGAGCGTACTTACACCACCATCACTAGGAGAACAAAGCAACTAACCACCAAGCAACCTACCAATCAACCAAGCTCTTCAACAATCCCCACCAACCAACCTCCTAATTCTTTCCCTGATTATTTACGATAATGATAAAGTAATCCGCGCTAATTATGGTAATTATTTTAAAAGGAAAAACTGGTATGCATGAGTGGTGCGCGAGCATGAGCGAGCGAGGATCATTGTGTGAGTGAACATTTGTACTTTAACATATTGATAGTAACGATGATGTAAAGCGGCTAGTAGGATAGCAGAAGATAATAAAGAAAAAAGAAATCAGAACCATGAATTAAAAACAAAAGCGGAAGAGATAAGACAAGGCCCATACTTTCTCTATCCGGATGGAAGGCGCAGGGGCTCAATCATTGTTGACTTTTTGCTCCATCGACGCTATAATTATGAGCTATGTAGCTTAGTTTACTAATGACGAAACGCCGCGATAATGACGGCCCCGTTAGCACGAGGATCGGAGATTGTAATTCTTTTTACGTGTCCTTTTGGATTTTTTTCCGATATGCAAAAATCATGTTTTTTCGATTGTCTTTTTCACGCATTGCCATTGGCACGGGAGAAATCACTGTTTTAGATCCTCGTTCTCGAGAGAGGCAAGTCATATTGCGTGCCGTTGCAAAATTAATATACTATATCAAGCCTATCTCATTTGAGCTTCGAAGCCAAAACGTAAAGCCATCGACGTAAGAAAATTCAATGTAAGATTTTAGGAAAGGACTGTAAACTGTTGTAAATATCACTTAAATGCGTATCGACACTTTAAAGTTCCCGAAATTTTATCCACCTTGCATTCTTTTGCGTTGCCTTTGCGTTTTAGCTCTGATATTCAGATTGGACAGGCATGTACTATACTTTTGGGGATCTTTCTCTTAGTTCAGTTCAATTCCAGTTCAGTTCAATTCTGTTCACTTGTT
>Ga0157362_1000700_pt1 | contig 12177 bp, 3 predicted proteins | sample AttlaeALBM3_FD_111480 | JGI IMG/M metagenome (GOLD analysis project Ga0157362, IMG submission 111480) | Fungus gardens microbial communities from leaf cutter ant in Ribeirão Preto, State of São Paulo, Brazil - Atta laevigata ALBM3 | ecosystem: Host-associated > Fungi > Mycelium > Unclassified ... | reverse complement strand
GCTGTATAATATCGTATTTATTATCATAAACACTCGACACTCATATTTACCTTTGATAATTATTACTCGCTATTTGATTGAAAGGGAAAAAGGGTTGATATCGAGTATAAATACTAGGGTTTGGACTACATATAATCGCTAAAGAGTATTGGCTTGGGAAAAACTGACTCGACTACAACCGCGTAACTTTCAATGAGCTTTGAGCAAATTATTTTAGTTACTTTCGTTTTGCTTATCGCAAAATATACCATTATAAACTTTTGTCGCGATGGAAGACACGTACGAAATCGCACGCTTTCGTCGGTGTTAATTGAGAATTATGACATTGATCCTTTCTCTCTTCTCTCTCTTTTTAAATATACATTCGCTTAATTATAAAAACTACGTAGTTTCGTACCTTCGTAGTTATTTTCATCTCTACGAATATTTAAAATTTCAAATTTTCCTGATATAATAATATCGCAGCGCTGATCAGTTTCATAATTTTATTATAAAACACAAGAAACGTTTTATACGTGTATCAAAAATTTATTATCGATTATTGCATGGGAAATTTGTTTCATTCACGTCTGAAAACAGTGACAGTAATAATATGGCCACTTTATATATCACGATCGAGTTGTCGTGGAAGCTCCATGAATACGTTGATCTTTCATGTCGAAAGAGATCCTTTACGTGAAGAAAAAGAGGAAAACGCTTTCATGATAGTTCTTCGCGAGAAGCTGTTGTCCCAGGGGCAGATACGGGCTTAATTAATTATTAATAAATGAGTAACTAAGATTAACGGGCCGCTGATATCAGGAAGACCGAACGTTGACTCGTCTTCATTCCATTATTATACAGACAGTATGCGCAGTATTTCGTGCGATCATATATACATATATATGTATGTATATATATATGTATATATATATACAAAACATTCGTTCTATTTATTACACTAAAAAGAGCCTGCAGAGTTCCAGAGTCTCAAAGCGTGACGTTGCTTTCATTATTAAACGACGATCATACGAGTCGAGTATCATCGCTCAAGATAAATAATTGACTTAAAAAGAGATTCCGAAGATTTTATCGTTTTCTCTTTTCTAACGCGATACTTTGAGACTGAAGAACCGATACGGGCGATCATCTCGTTCTCTTAAGCTATACTTTCGTACAAACGTATAGAACATCGTTATCGTTAAGTATTATCATCAGAGGAGGGTACAGTGTATATAAAGAATTATATAAATGTATATATATTTATATTTATATATATATTTATATTTATATTTATATTTATATTTATATTTATATTTATATATAATGACGCCAGCTCGCCGGAGAAGCAAATTCTCGGATCGGTCCTCCGCGCGAGCCGCTGTTTGAGCTTTGAGATGCGTGTATCTTTCGTTTCTCTGGCTTTCTTTCTTTCTCTCTCTCTCTCTCTCTCTCTCTCTCTCTTTCTCTCTTTCGCTCTCTCTTTCTCTCCATTAACATATCACATGCATCATGCATACACACGCACGTACATACTCTCGCACGCGCACTGGGATACGATCGTTGGCACTGTATATGTATGATATTGGCATATCAAAAAAGAAAGAAAAAAGATAGCTTAATCGGAAGTTCTTCTTCAAAAAGAATAAGATCTTTGCTGCTTAAGAATACTGGAAGCACGACCGGCTCTAATTATGCCGATCCATAATCTCGATCGTGTCCGAGTGCGCATGAACGTCAGCAAATTTGAGTAATGTGATCCGATCGTTTGGGACACACGTAGCAGCCGAATAAACGATCCAGAACATACTCGATCGCGTAGCAAATAATGACATATATCATTGTCGCTTAAGATTGTCATAATGATACCGTAAGAGCAAGGATACGCCGAATATCGTGGTCTCGTTTCTTCCCCATATTTTTCAATTTATGACGTTGCATCGTAAGAGGAATATCATGGACGTATAGTTTGCGTAGAAAAAACATTAAAAAAGTTTCTAACTAGCTAAACAATTTGCGAATTGAGGTATTCTTCGTACGATTCTCCTTCGCTATTTCAGTATCATTGCAGGACCCATTCGGCCGACGTATTAAATTCTTCTTTCGATTCTATTTTCTTCTTTTTATCTTTTTATTCGTTTCTTGTTTGACATATAAAATGCATTCATTGCATTTTTTTTTCTTCTTTTTTTCCTCCCCACGAGTTATGATCGCAACTCTCTCTTTTCGTGTTTCTTTTTTTTTAATACCGACAATGACCGTGGCTGTGGACGGCGCTCGTTGCCGAAACGAAATCAGTGCCATATTTGACACTGACAAAGGCACAGTCATAAGTCTCGTACGTTTAGTAATTTCCTCTCTTTTTCGTCTTTTTAGGGCATATATAAAATATCCCACGTAAGACAGAACGCGGAATTATGTTCGTTACACGACAAATTTTTTTCTTTTTTCGTCTTTTTTATCTATATTTTCTACATCCATGCTGCCTAGCTTCCTTCTTTCATGTTCGCATATTAGCACCGACGAACACGTCTTAGTACACAATTAATCTTCTAAGATTCTCCAATCAATATGCCTCCTCCCCTCCTCCACTCTTACTTTCTCCGTTGCTCTTTTTCTTTTATTTATATATAACATAATATAATATTATTAATATAAACGTTTACGTTTTGGCCACTCAGTTCGTAATCGTCGAAGCACACTATTGTCTGTGTTTCGCGCGATGTTTAGGTAGTTTAGAATAATTTTCATTCACTTTTATACAACACTGAATTTTTTTCCTGCTGTCGATTTTCTCGCTCTCATATATGCTTCTTTAAAGATAAATCCCTCGATCCAATTCGGCGGCTCATCTCCTTCTTTTAGCGTCTGTAGTCGCAGCTATCATTTGCCTCAGCATTGGTTCCGGACTGCATACTTGCGGATCACATTTCATTTTACCATCATTTCCGCAACTAAAATTTTGTAATAAGTTATGTTCAGTATTTTTTTCAGAAATAATGCATGTATAGTTAAAAACAATTTACAGAGAGGTAGAGAATAAAAAAAATATTTTTTTACAAACTTACATGCAGCGGAGGCAAGGATTAGACGCCGACTTAATGACTTCTCCCACTCGATAGGCATGGCCACTAAGTTGACAACCGCTTCGCCTCGCTGCTCCTTTATAAGCGTGCGCGGGAAAGTGCGGTGGTAATGTAGTCGTGGTCGTAGTAGTAGTAGTGGTCAAGTTAAGAGCCGTAGCCATTGATACGGGACACTCGTATCTGGGACAGCAGAAACCGCTGATCGGTTCCTCATGGCAGCCCGGAATAGGCGGTGGACAACTTTGTTGGAGACAGATAATGTCACTCCTGAAGCAGAAACAGAAGTCGCACGGGTCGTCTCTCGGTATCTGTTGTGCCGAAACGTAAACCTTGCCGCCGTATCGACAAGTGCCCGGTCCTCCATAGTCATCTTCGCCATAGTCATCGTCGGGATTCGGATAGCCGGGTATGGGGAAGTGAGAATTGTCTTCACCCGATATTCCGCTTTGATCAGGATATTCCGGAATATGAGGAGTAGTCGCTGGCCGTTGTTCATGGAAACCATAATCAGTTTCTGGTTTCACGGTAGCCTCCGGGAAGTGGTCAATATGAGTCTGTTCTTCTTGTGGATGAATGGGTTCTTCTTCAGGAATCTCTTCCGTAATTTCTCCAGTTGGTAATTCCGTGGGTATCGGCTGTGTTTTTATGATAGGTTCTTCAACCGGCGTTTCCGGATGCGGACCTTCTTCTTTTATAGGGATTTGGGATTCAGATATTTCTGATACTACTTCTGATCCGATGGTAGTTGTCTCTTCAGGCAATTCAGTTGGTTTCACACTAGAAACTTTGACTGGACCTTCAGTTGCAATAGTTCCTGGTACTTCTTCTACTTCCGGGTGCTCTTCTATTTTTGTTGTAGTAGATGCTTCAGGCACATGTTCCGTAGTAAATTGAGGTTCTTCAGTCATACTTGGATGACCCTCTTCGGATACAGTTGGATGGGCCTCCTCGCTTTCTTCAGGTTGGCTAGGCTGCATTTCTCCAGTAGAAGTTTCTTCCTCAGAAGGAAGAGGCCTTTCAGTAGGCTCTAATTTAGTTATCGATGGTTGTTCTTCCTTATAAACAGAAGTAGTTTCTATGGATTGAGTAGAATGTACTTCCTCTTCTTCTCCTGCTGTAGAAGCTTCTGTCGGTTTCTCTTCAACTTTTGGAGTCACCTCTACTGAAACCGCTTCTTCTGGTAATATTTCTTTGGTTACTGCGCTTTCAATTGCTTTTGTAGTAGTTTCACCTTGTTCAGATGGCTCTGTTTCTCTTTCTGGTTCAATCGGCTTTTCCGTTTCAAATGGAATTTCCTCAGGCTTTTCCGTTTCAAATGGAATTTCCTCAGGCTTTTCCGTTTTAAGTGGAATTTCCTCAGGTTTTTCCGTTTCAAGTGGAATTTCCTCAGGCTTTTCCGTTTCAAATGGAATTTCCTCAGGCTTTTCGGTTGAACTCATTTCAAGTTTTGTGACAGGTTCTTCTGGCTTCTCTGTACTTTCAGCTGTAGCAGTTTCTTCTTCGGGTGGAAGTTTCTCCACTTCGCTAATTTCGGTCACTAGCTGCGATACTTCTGCGGTAGACAGCGTTGTCTGATATTCAGGTTCATGAGTACTTTGTTCTTCTGTCTTTACCGGTTCAATTGAATATTCTTCGGGTGCCAAACTTGTCACGGTTGTCGCTTCTTCACTCACTGAATGGTCCGGTAAAGTAGCTTCGGTAATTTGACCTTCTTCTTCCGGTTTCTGTTCTTTTGGAATAATTGTTGTTTCATGTATTTTTACAACTGATTCAATTTCCTCTTGTGTAGTATGCTCTTCTATACTACTAGATGTCACAGCTTCCTCTTTAATAGCTTCTTCTATTTCTTTCTCACTTGTACCTGTTAATTCTAGAACCGTAGTTGGCTCCTCTTTACTAGGTTCTTCCGTTGTTTCGATTTCAGGTTTCTTTTCTTCATCCTTTTTATAAATTTCAGGAACAACAGTATGTTCCATCGCTAAATCAGGCAACTGCGTTTCTGGTTTAACATTTTCTATTGTCTTTTCGGTTATCTGTTCCTCTTGACTCGTTACTGATATAACTTCTGTCGAAACGCCTTTCGATATTTTTTCTTCGCTGGGAGAAGTAACAGTTTGTTCCTCAATAGTATACTCAAATTTGGAAGTTTGCTCTACAATTGGAACGGTAACGTGTTCTTCTTCTGCAACTGGTGTTTCGGATTCCGAAATAACAGGCTGTTCAGTTTCTTCTTCACTCAAACTTGGCTCAATTTCCTTTACGATCGGTGTAGTGGATTGCTCGCCAGCTTTTTCTTCTGCAGATGCAGATGTCGTTGATATTTCCTGAGTATGCTCTTCGGCAGGTAATTCAGGCGTATGAGATTCGATTTCGGGTGTAGTTTCTGGATACTTCTCAACGAAGACTTGCGTAGTTCCTAATTCCTGAACAACGCTAGTTTCAGTAGGTTTCTCATGTTCTTCAGTAGATTCAGTTTTCGCTGGTTCCTCGCTAATAACTGAAGATTCAGTTTCCGATGGCTTTTCTTCGGGTATTTTTGTAGTTGACAGTTCTTCTTCATGTTCTGTAATTGATGGTTCTGTTTGTTTTTCAGGATATTCTGTAATTTCCTTTTCTATTGCGCTTTCTGTTGTTTCAGATAATGTTTCTTCATGGGAAACTTCAGGAGTAGATTCTTCGACTAGTTTAGTAGTTCCTTCGATAGGCGTTTCTGTTTCAGGCAAGATAGCAACAGTAATATGTTCTTCTTCAATTGCAGGAGTTTGAGTTGTAATTTTCGACTCTGTCTTTGTGCTTCCTTCAGTAGAAATTTCTACAGATTTTATAGTTGTATATTCCTTTGTTGATGCCTCCTCACTTACAGTATGATCATGTATCAATGTCGTCGATTCAGCAATAGGTATAATTGGCTCCTGTGTTTCAATTTCGCTTGGAACAATATCAGGCAATTTTGTTTGACTTTCTGGTTCCTCGGTTTGAGTAGTTTCAGTTGATGTCTCGTGTTCTTTTTCCTTTTCAGTTTCACTCTCGAGCTTATGCTCAGTCGTTGACTGTATTTCAGGAACTGAAGTACTTCGTTCCTCTTGAATTCCTGGTTTCTCCGTTGAAATTTCTTCCGATTTCGTAGATATTTCCTGTTCTTCGATGGTAACAGGTTCTTCAGAAATTGGCTTTAATGAAACTTTTTCTTCTTCTGGTTGTTCTTTTTCAATTGGTTTAAATGTAGATTGTTGTTCGATACCTTCTTCTTCGGTAGGTTTTTCCTCTTCGTTGGTCGGCGTACTAATTTCTTCAGCTTTACTAGCTGCTGTAGTTGTAACTTCTTGTCCTTTCTCAATAGGTATTGAACTTTCTTCTACTTCAATAGGAACAGAAGTCTCTTTCTCTTCTGTCAAACTAGGAACCGTAACAGATTCTTCAGTGCTGTGAGATTCCTGTTCAGGTACCTGCGTGGAAGTAATTACTTCGCCACTAATAGGTATCTGTTTTTGTCCAGTCTCTTTCTGCGGTTGTTCGGTCAAACCCGCTGATTCTGTTGTGCCTTCCTCGCTGATTTTGCTTTCAGTAGTTTCTACTGGTATAATTGGTGACACAGTATGTTCTTCGGGTATTTGACTGGAGGATTCTTGTGATGCCTCAGACACCGAACTAATAGTGTGTTCCTCAGGATATTGCTCGATAGGTCGAGCTGTAGTGGGCTGTTCATAAACCGTTTCAATAGGTTTGAGAGTGGTCTGTTGTTTCTCAGTTACTGTTTCTTCTTCAGATGTAATAGAAGGAATAGTGAATTCTACAGGTTGTGACTTCGAAGTACTAATTTCACCAACTAATGTACTCGATTCTGTTGCAGCTTCTTTTGATATTTCTGTAGGCGAAACAGTCTTCTGAATTTCTTCTTCTCCGGAAACATGAGGTTCGATTACATGGCTGTCGGATTCCAATTCAGCAGTCGGTGTGGAATCACAAGCATACATTGGACAGCAAGATTCTCCGTTTGTGTGAACCGGCATGCAATTTGATAAATGCGCTGGCGGGGCAGGACATTGTACAAGTTCGCATTGTACAATACTGCTAATACAATGACAACTGATCTGACATGCATTTGCTGGTGGAACGGCTGAATTGTTGCTATAAGATTGTCCTTCAACAAGACAATTACCTTCTCCTGGAATACCTGACGGACGAGATGCGAACTCTGTTGTACTTTCTTCTGCTACAGAAATTTCTTCTGGAATGTTTGTTGTATATTGAGTTGTTTCTTTTGGAACAACCGTTGAATATATCTCTTTTTCTTCGTGTTCCGGTATCTCCGTAATCATTTTTTGAACAATTTCTTCTTCTTCGGATTTCAATGGTTGTTCGGTAATCGATACTTTAGGTGTTTCAGAAATTATACCTTCTTCTGTGGATATTTCAGCTGGACTTTCCGTTTCACCTTTTTCTGTAATTGGTGTTTCTTCCTTTAGTGATGGTTGCGTGATTTGTTCTTGTATTTCTGACTGTTCTTTTTCTGAAGGTATAGATTCGGTTGCAGGTGTAACTTCTTTCTCGATAGGAACTTCGTGCTTTGTAAATTCTTCAAGTCCAGGCAGCTCAGTTGATGCCTCGGAAATTAATATTGGAATCGTCGTACCTTCACTTTCCGCAGTTTCGGTTGTCTTACTGACACCTACATCTTCAACTGATTCTATAGGAACTTCAGAAGTCGAAGATTCTTCGTGAGTTGCAGGACTAAATGCTTCAATCTCTGTTTTTTCATGAATTTCTGGTTGTTTCTCAGTGATTGGCTCTTGAGTTTGTTCCTCCTGTCTGAATGGTTCGGTTGTGACCTCTTCCGGTTGTTCACTCGATATTTCAGGCTGTTCTGGCGTAATAATTTCGCCAACAGTAACAGATTCTGTTGTACTACCCTCAACCGATTTTTCTTCCGGCAGAACAGATTCGGTAATAGTACCTTCCGAAGATGGAATATGAGATATTTCTTCTTCAGGAAGAACTGTCGGTTTCTGTGATTCTTCATATGTCTCAGTTATTTCTTTCTCGGGTTTCTGTGTTAATTGCTCTTCGTTCAGTTCTGGTTCAATCGGTTCCTGATCTTCTTTGCGATCTGAAGGAATCGGAGGCTGACTTGGTACTCCACCAATAGAAGTCTCAGTCTGCTTCTTTTCTGGTTCCGCCGTTGTTTCAGTGGTTTCAGTTTCAATTTCAGGAATTGTTGTTTGTATTCCCTCCGTGGATATAGGCACAGAAATCTTTTCTTCACCTTCTTCTTCAATTTTGCCTGCTTCGGTGATATGTTCAACGGGCAATTCTGTTTGTTCGATGCCGGTAATTTCTGCTGGTTTTAATTCTACAGTTTCCTCAGTTGGTTCCTTTTCTGTTACTGTAGTTTGTTCTTTTGCACTTTCTGTTGACACAGCTTTTGTACTTTCTGTTTCCTCTGGACCATGACTTTCCGTAACAGCAGCTTCTTCCAAAGCTTTCTTTGTAGAATATTGCTCAGTTATTCCTTCTTCAACGGCAGAAACTGTTGTATATTCTTCTCCCATTTCTATCGTTTTTATTGCTTCCGTGGTTTGCTCCTCTTTCAAAATAGGTTCTTCAGTTTGTAATTCTTTTTCTTTTTCGCCAATTATACCTGGTGTTGTAATGGGATGTTCCGTAATATGTTCTTCAACTGATTTTTCAGTAATTGGTTCTTCTTTTTCAATAGGAATTATTTCAGTTTCTTTCTCTTCGACTTGTGGAGTGTGCTCCGTTGATTGCTCAGTAGAAGAAATGACGGTAGTAACATATTCAGCTTCTGTTGTATGTTCTTTCTCAAGATCTGAAGGCACTAATGAATGTTCCGCTGGAATAGTTGTGGAGATTTCGGGAGCTGTTTCTGGTTCTGTTACAATTGGAGGTTGCGTTTCTTCTTCCTTCTTTGGTTGCACTTCTTTTTCACTGCTGACTTCCCCAGAACTTTCACTAGATTCTTCAAGTTCTTTTGTGAACATTTCTTCAGTACTAGGAGACTTTTCTGTTAATTGAATTTCCGTTTGTGGTACTTCACTTACTGTTTCTGCTGGCACAGTAGATTTTTCAGCTTCTTCTTCTGGTATTCTTTGAGTAATAATAGCTGTAGAAGATTCTGTGCTAATCTGAACTTCGGTGACAGCAGATGTGCTTTGTATTTCTTCAGAAACTGTAGTGATTTCAGGTTTATGCTCAGTTGGTAGATTTATTTCCGTAGTTTCTTCTATTAGTTTCGTCGTTTCTTCCATTGATACTTCAATACCTTCCGTCGCAATTGGTTTTGCAGTTTCTTCTGATGGAGCTAGCGTAGTCTCTTGTTCCTGCGGGAGATGAGTTACAGGTATTTTCTGCTGAACCTCAGTTATGAGATTATCAGGACTAATTTCGGGATGAGTGACACCATGATAGTCTTCTGTCACATGATATACGCTCTCATCTTCTGCCTTCTGTTCTGGACTTCGTTCGGGAATCGGTATGCTAGTTGGACTTTGAGCTGGAATTTCCGGAGTTGATTTTTCCTCTATATGTGACACTTCCGTGACGAGAGGTTCTTCACTAATTACTGAGCTCTCAGTCAAACCGGCATCTTCTTTCTTAGCGCCAACAGTAGCTTGCTCTTCAATTATTGCGTGTTCGGATGTTGTCTCTTCCGGTCGTTGTTCCTTTTCACCTTCGCTTATCACTGATTTCTGTTCTTCAATAGGTTGTTCTTTAGAAGGACTACTTATTTCAGTTGACTGTTCCGTAACAGTTTCCGTTGGATGCGACACTTCTTCTCTCTCAGTAGTGATTTGTTCAGTACTAGGTACCTCGTGAGCAGAAGTCACAATTTCTTCTTCTTTCGGTGATTCCGTTTCTGTTGCTAAGAGTACACTTGGCATAGTTTCTGATTTACCTTCATCTGCCTTTGGTTGCTCGCTAACAGATTCAGAAACAGTGCTGATACCAAGCTCTTCGATTGGCAATGTTATTTTCTCAATGGCTTCAGTTGTACTCTCTGGTTTTTCTGAACCAATTTGTTCTTCTTGTGTTATCTCTTCTTGTGTTTGTGTTGACAATTCTTCATGCAGACTAGTAGTCTCTTCTTCTTTTATCGGACCTTCGGTTTGCGTTGTTTCGCTAATGGATGGTTCAATCGATTGTCCCCTTTCAGTGACAGCGGGAGTACTATGTTCCTCTTGAAGTACATTCTCCTCTGTGCTTACATGTTCTTTAGGTACATGTTCTGTTGTTAACTCCTCTTCGGGTTGCAAGCCTTCTGCGATAGATGAAACTTCCGGTAATTCAGTAGCAGATGCTTCAGTAACTAAACTTTCTTCAGTTCCTTGTACTGTCGTAGGTGCTCCTAGTTTTGTTGCTTCTGTTTCAGAGGGCACTTCCTGTGCCTTTTCCGATGTTATCTCAGAAGAAGTTTCGGTAACATGTTCGTGAGAAGGAATAACTTCTTTCTCAGCAGTAGTAGTTTCTATCTTTTCTGTCGGTAGTGTTGCGGTTTCTTCTTCTGGTTTTTCGGTAGATGGAATGTGTCCCTGGGTAATGTGTTCGATAGTTCCTTGAACAGTTTTGTCTTCTTCTTCCTGAGCATACGGTATATTATTGTCGATACCTGGGAATGCTTCTTCCTGAGGATGTTCACCCTTCGTTTGTTGATCTTCCTGATCAATCAATATAGGAGATTCAGTCATTTGACCATGTGGTACTTGTTCTGGAAACTGTTCTTCACCTTCATCTCGTACCGTAGTGATTTCTTCTTCTGTAATAAATACATACGAGTCTTTAATGCGTAATGTTCATTTAGTAATAACGCTTCTTAGATTGTTTAATTACATAATATATTGTTACTATTATTATGTAAAATTACTTACCACACTCATATATAGTTGGACAACATTCTCCTTCTGGCGGTGGTAAGGCCGTGCAATTCTTTCCATGTTCTTGCATCGGCGTTCCACAATTTTGCACAGCGCAAGCGATCTCGCCTCGGAAGCAATAGCAATGCTGACAAGGCTGAGTGGAGTAAATCAAATCACCGTCTTCGTAAACTTTACCTTCATAATAACATTGAGGTAACATGCCAGGAGGTAGCGTTGTAGTCATGATGAGACCGGGAGTTGGACCAATCGTAGTGCTAGATTCCTCATCGTATTCTATACAAAAAATCAATAATTATAGGCATTTTTCAGTATGAAATAATACCAAGATATTACAAGACAACACAATTACTTACCGCAATTGTACTTGATCGGACAACATACACCCGCTTGATAGACAGGTTTACATCCAGCCACTTGTAAAGTACACTCTTGCATAACGCAAGTGGTTCTATTTCTAATGCAATAGCAAAGCTCACAAGGATTGTGATGATCCAACGGCAGCATAGCGCCGTCTGCATAAAACCTTTCATCGACATGGCAGCCATAATTGTCATGGAATCCGACTTCCGTGGATTCCGGTGCACTTGTTGTTGATGTCAATAGTTGAACCGGTACTTCCGGACAAGTGATTACAGGGCAACATTGATCCGGACGTTTCTCTACCGTGCAATCCTGACCGATCGCTTTCGTGAAGGGACAGACCTTCAAGTAGCACATCAACATTCGGTTGTGGCACGTGCAGTTTAAACATGGTTCACTTGTCATGATCCTATCGCCTTCTTGATACCGCTGGTAATTGAAGTAACATCCAAGGGTGGCTAGAAAAATAATTTTATGTATATAATAAATACAAAAATCTCTAACATCGTAATTATATTGTTATTTTTATATTCAACAATATTATTACATTCTTCGCGAGATGCTACAAATAAATTCAATTCAGAAAAATTTTTTTAAATTTTCTATTTTTTTATGATTATATAGAAATCATTTATAATAAATTTTTAATCCTTTGATTTATTGAATTAAAGTACAACGGCTTCTCAAACTACGATACAATTAATGTCACGTTGTTGATGTACATGGCGATTGATTAGATGCAATAAAAGCAAGCGTGATATACATACCTCCATCGTACTCTGCGATCTGTGTGGTATCCTGGTCATATACCGGTGCTGCAATCAAAGAAACATGACTGTTAGTGCTACGCAATCGAGTGC